>ERZ1026901.605-NODE-605-length-27288-cov-6.053979_pt1 | contig 27288 bp, 23 predicted proteins | sample MGYA00380179_ERZ1026901 | MGnify/ENA primary metagenome ERZ1026901 (study PRJEB33269, sample SAMEA4719815) | human gut metagenome | biome: human-associated habitat; feature: organic feature; material: feces | place: Cameroon | collected 2013-10 ... | reverse complement strand
ACCTAATGAAATATATCTAACTAAAAACCTATCTTTTTTCTTTCTTTTGTTGTCGTTTCGTATCAACGACCTGTCATCTGTTTTCAACGGCCTGCTGTCAACATTGTGAAGCTTCGTTCTCTTTTTCAAGAAGAACTGTCGTTGTTTCTTTTTGACAATGCAAAGGTAGCATGTTTATCGTTTTTCTCAAAGAATTTGCAAGAAAGTTTTTTCAAAAATCACTAATAAATGATGTAAATCAAGGCTGTGTGTGCGAACACAACATGTTTTACGACATATTTAACGGCTTTTCACGCTTCATTACATTTCTTTTAAGTTTTGTCGTTTTTGTATTATGTTTTTCATTTCCGTCACACTTGATCGAAACTTTCATAATAATTTTATTTTTATTCAGCGTTGCATCATTCAGCGAAAATCGTTATATTTGCATAATCTTATGCAGAAATTGCTTTAACGAAGCGATAGAAGCGAGTTTGCGTGTACCAATTTTCCACACATTATTATAATATAACTGAACTTTCGCATTTAATAAATAAAAACCACGGGCTGCACTCAACAATTGTTGTATGCAACCCGTGGCTTTTTTTGTTCCATTAAATGAACCTTTTTGTCCCATTAAAAGAACCGTCTTGTTCTCTGAAATGAACCACATTATCATCGTACCCCGACCGAGGTACATGCGAACTCCGACCGAGGTACATGCGTACCCCGACCGAGGTGCATGTGTACCCCGACCGAGGTACGATGACTTTAAGATACGTTTTCACTCTTTATTCTTCATTTCCAGAAGATTTTCTTTCAAAGGCACGAACTTATATCCCTTGTGCTTCAGAGTCTTGATCATCTGCGGCAGACGCTTATAGAACTTGTCGGTGCGTTGTGGCGACGTGCCGAAATGGACCATGAGCAGGTGGCCGTTGAGAGAGTGGTCACGCTCATAAGCCATGAGGCGCTTCATGATGGTGTCGCTTGAGCGATAGTTCTTCATGTCGGGAGTGGTGTAGTCGGCGTTCGTGCCAGTGCCCGGTGTGAAATTGATGATTTGCAGTCCCATCTGCTTCGCCCATGAGCACACTGTAGAGTTGTAATACTCATAAGGAGGTATGAAGAACGGCGCTTTGTCCTTGGTAATGCCAAACTGAGCCAGCGTGGCGTAGCTCTTCATCATGTCGTCAACAAACTGTTGCTTGGTGACGAGTAGCGAGTCGCGGTTGTTCCATGGGGCATAGAGCAGATGTCCATAGCTGTGACTGCCAACATAATGGTCGTCAGCCACAAGACGACGCACCACGTCGGCATGCAGCTCAAAGAAACGTCCTGTGAAGAAGAAGGCACCCTTGATGTCGTTCTTCTTCAGCGTGGCAATGATGTCGTCGGCACCGTCGGCCCACTCATCAGCTGTGAACACCAGCGATATGTTCTTCTTTGAAGGGTCACTCTTTATTATTCCACCCTCCTGTTCATACACGTTCTTGTCTTCAGCCAAGCCCGTCTGCTCCCGTCCCTCAGCCTCGTAGGTAGAGAACGGGAAGGTGAGCGCCGCCGTGCCGTCCATGGTCGGCTCGTTGGTGCTGTAGTCGCTCATGTTGTCATGGAACACCACGTCGCCAGGCTGGAACATCTCATAGTTGTGTGCCTCTGCTGCCCGTGCTCCTGTTGTCAGGCTCACGCCCCGTAGCGAACCGAAGATTGTTGCGTAGACCGGTCCGTCGACCAGACCGCCGGTCGTCGTGCCTTTGTTCAGGTACACATAGCCCGAGTGGGGTTGGGTGGGGTAGGTGCCGCCCATAGGCAGCTCCACGATCATGCTTGTGCCCCACGGGTTGCAGCCGAGGAGCCAGTCGCGCAACGCGCCTTCCATCTCCTCGTATGTGCGGTCGCCCGTGAGCTGTCTGTAGAGGATACACTGTGTGAGCATGGCTGTCGTCAGGTTGTTTGAGCACCACACGCCCGGCACGCCCCAGAGGAACGGGTGGTTACGTCCGCGCTCGTATGTGCGTTCTATGCCTGTGCGCAGGTTACGCACAAACTCGTCCTTCAGGCGCTTGTTGTCGGTGAGCTTGGCCACCTGATAGTGGCCCATGTTCATGAACGGATACCATTGATAATGGCGTGCGCTGTCGGCACCCATCCATGGTGTGAACGGCTCCCGTCGACCATACTCTACAGCCTGTGAGAGATAGCTCTTGTCGCCGGTCTGGCGATACAGTTCCATGGCCCCCAGCTCCATGTCGTCCACCCAGTTGTCCTCCTCATAGATGTAAGGCGACACCACCGACACCGTCTGTGCGTTGCCCGGCTTGTCCACGCCCACCTGATAGGCATCCTTCGCTTTGGCCCTGATTTTTGCTGCAAACTCGGGGTAGAAGGGCTTGAGAATTTGTGAGCCGAGCGCGAAGTCGCTCGCAAACTTGCCCGCTGTGCTTGCTGCTCCCATCGTGGCGTTCATATATTTGCCACGTTGTTGAGGCTTGCCGTCAACAAAATAGACAGGCCGGTCAGCGTTCTTGCCCCATCCATAGTCGGCAGGGTCATAGTTGGGCAGCTTCATGGCCACATGGTCACGGTCGTCAGCAATCTGGTTATACAGCTCACCCCTCTCCGGGTTCATGCGGTCGAGCCATTGCAGTCCCCAGTAGATCTCGTCCACGATGTCAGGAATGCCGTTGCAGCCCGGTGTGCCGTCAGCCTTATACTGGTCAGCAAAGGCTGAGGGGTTCTGCATGTAGGCAAACATCATCTGGTAGATGGCGTTTGCCGATGTGGTGGTATATTGCAGCAGGTCGGCGGCGTCGTGCCATCCTCCCCTCACGTCGAGGTGCTGTCCTTCCTTTGTGGGGTGGTTCTTTATTATGCCGTCCTTCTGGTGACAAAAGTCTTTTATGTATGGGTTCCATCCGCACCGTTGCTGTCGCATGTAGCGCAAGGTAAAGTCGGCGGTGCCGTGATAGACCTGTCCGTTTATCGGGAACACGTCGGAGCGGCAGTTGCCTACCTTAATATAATAGGTGCCTTGCAGGTCGAGCGTGCTGAAGCACAGACGGAACGTGGCCTTCATGTTGCCGAGCGGTCCCGTGGCTTTGACGTTGTCAGAAGAGAGCACCACCTTGTCGGTGAACGCATCTCTTATCTCGAACGTCTTCACCTCGGGCGTGTCCTCACACATCATCACAGCCACCTTCGTGGCTTTCGGCAGGTAGCCCAGCTGGTTTATGCGTATCCACTCGCCAGCCTGAGCGTTAGTCACGGCAGAGAGAGCAAGGGCCAGCGTGGCCACTGCGTGTTTGAGCTTGTTTGTCATAACGGTCTTGTTGCTTTTTTAGGAAAATAGAAAGTTTAGGAGAATAGGTTTTTATGGTGTTTTATCTCACCCACACGGTGTAATCGTCTTTTCGCGGCTTTGCCTGTGCAGGCTCGTTAAGCGCATAGCCGAGCGCCACATGGCCAATGCCCTCATAATCGCCAGCGATGCCCCATTGTGCGAGGAGCTTCTTGCCCTCTTCCGAAGCGAACACCTCGCGAGCGCGGTGTATCCAGCAGCTGCCCAGTCCCACGGCATGAGCGGCGTTCATGAGGTTGCCCATCACGAGGCTGCCGTCATAGAGATATGTGGGACGGCTGCGGTCGGCAAGCACGAGCAAGATCACGGGTGCGCCGTAGAAGGGGTCAGATGTTACGCCCATGACCTCGGCGTTAAGCTGTGACAGACGGTCGCGCACCGCCTTGTTGGTTATCACCACGATGCGTGGCGACTGCATTCCTCTGCCTGTTGGAGCATACTCGCCAGCTTTCACCACATCACTTATAAGTTGGTCTGTAGGCATGCGTGACGGGTCAAACGCCCTCACGCTGCGGCGTGTCTCAAGCACGTTAAGAGTTTCGTTCATATTGTTTCCTTTTTTTATTTATCTCTCGCGAAATTACAAATAAATCTGTAATTCGGCAAGAAAATCTTGCCAGAATGCTTTATTCTGTGTATCTTTGCAAAAGCAATTGGTTCTCCACGCATCGTTGTGGTGCGGAGGAGCTAAGATGGGAATGCAGTGAGAGTCTGCAACTATACCCGTAGCTGTGTGTCCTTTGTATGAGGATAACCGACAGTGTCACTGGACGCAAGACCGTTTCAGACAGGTCTTGCTGAATGTCTGGGAAGACCGTGTTATCTTAAGGACGAAGTCAGAAGACCTGCCACTGCTGTAACGACAACCATGGTGTCTGCGGGATTACGGACACAGAAATCATAAAACATGACATTATTGAAAAGAATCTGCCTGATGACGTGCCTTGTCATCAACCTGCTTGTATGTGCCGTGACGGCCAATGCACAGATCATGCGACAGCATGCCGACTCTACATACCACATCAAAGAGGTGGTGGTGAAGGGCAAGCGTGAGACCACGCCGCAACAGGTCATCTCACGGGCACAGATAGAAGCGCTGCCGTCAAGCTCGGTGGCTGACGCTCTGAAATATCTTGCTGGTGTGCAGATAAAAGACTATGGCGGACTGGGCGGTCAGAAGACCATAAACGTCAGGTCGCTCGGCTCACAGCATGTGGGCGTATACCTCGATGGCGTGCGCATAACCAATGCGCAGAACGGCACCGTGGATCTCGGCAAGTATTCGTTGACAACCCTGGAGAGCGTGTCGCTCTTCAACGCCAACAAGACGGAGATGCTCATGACGGCCACCGAATATGCTTCGGCATCGACGGTGTATCTGCGCACACACAGGCCCGACTCTACGTCGCTCACCGCCTCCTACCAGAACGGGTCGTTCGGCACGCACAAGCTGGCGGCGACATGCAGCTACAAGGACTGGGGCTTTGTTGACGCCGCCTACACACGCACCAAGGGCAACTATCCCTTCTCCTACCACACGCAATATGAGGACACGACAGGCACGCGGCGCAACTCGGACATAACGATGTTCCGCATCGAGGGCTGCGCCTTCTGGAAGGGCTTGCAGTGGCATACCTATTATTTCAACTCTGTGCGTGGACTGCCGGGCGGAATAGTGCGGCGCCTGTCTGACACCTACACCGATGTGGGGCGTGAGTGGGACCGCAACTTCTTCTCGCAGCTCACCTACCGCGAAGAGTTTGGACGTCTCGGCTTGAGAGGCATCGTGAAATATGCCAACGACTACCTCCACTATCGCTCCGATTATCCTGAAAACATATCGGTGCACAGCAACAACAGGTATCACCAACAAGATGTTTATGGTGCGGCGGCGGCCTCTTTACGCCTGGGACGTTTCGGGCTGTCGGCATCGACAGACCTCAGATGGTCGGATCTGACAACCGACGTGAAGAATTTTCATTATGTCTACCGCATGGACAGCAAGACATCGCTGTCGGCGTTTTACAGCCATAACGGACTGAACGTCAACCTCAGCGGCCTCTACACCCACGTCAGCGACCACACCTACGGCATGACGAAGCCCCTGAGCAAGATGACATGGAACGCCTTGGCTTCTTACACTACTGGTCCCTGGACGCTGCGCACGTTCTATAAGAGCGTGTTTCGCGCACCGACGCTTAACGACCTCTACTACACGTTGGTGGGAAACCGTAACCTGAAGCCAGAGTATACGAAGCAGTTTGATGTGGGCGTGGTCTACAAGACCAACTGTCTCGACCTGCAAGCCGACTTCTATTATAACCATGTGGAGGACCGCATAGTGTGTCTGCCGCTGAAAGGGTCGTACCAATGGACCATGCTCAACTATGGCTACACGCGCTGCATGGGTGTGGATGTGACGATGAACGCCCACTATAAGGCCCACTCGCTCCTGCTCACAGGCACGTTCCAAGACGACCGCAACAGGACGAACCCGAAGGAGGATGCTTATAACGACTACATTGCCTATAGTCCGAAATGGTCCTTCACCGCCGTCTATTCGTTCCTCTACAAGGGATGGACAGCGTCGTTGAGCCACATGTTTGTGGACAAGCGCTACTGGACGGCAGAGAACGCCATCGATGATCCGCTGAAGGCATACAACTGTACCGACGTGAAGGTGGGTTACAATTTTCTTCGCCATTACACCGTTGAGGCCGAATGTCAAGACCTCTTCGACGTGAGATATGAGATGATTCAGCGATGGCCAATGCCCGGCAGACGCTTTGCGGTGACGTTCAAATATAAAATGTAGAAACTCTCAAAAAAGAAGGAGAGCAAGCCCAAGAAGGGATAACAGATTTTTAAAGCGGAGAAAATAGAATTTTTTAAAGCGGAGAAAAGAATTTTTAAAGCAGAGAAAAGAATTTTTAAAGCAGAGATAACGATATGATGAAAAAGCTCTTATATATTATTATGGTGGTGCTGCTCGCCTCATGTGGCAGCGACGACCCTACACCTTCACCAGGAGGAGAGCCAGACAAACCGGGAGGAGAGACGCAGCCCACACTGTTGGGCGAGAACCTCATTATATGTAATGAAGGCAACTGGCAGTCGGACAACGGACAGTTGTCGTTCTATGACGGCACGACGGGTGTGATGACAAACAAATGGTTCCGCAAGGTGAACGGCTCGAAGATTGGCGACACGCCAAACGACATCTTGCATGTCAACGACACGCTGATAGCCATCACCGTCAACTGGTCCAACATCATACAGTATATCCACCCCGACGGCACGGCTTGCGGAGCAACGGAAAACGTGCCCAACAACCGCCGCATGTGTAGCGACGGGAGGTATCTCTATGTCACGTCTTACGCCCACAAGTGTGGCTCACAGACCTTCACCCGTGGCTATGTGGCGAAGATAGACCTCAAGACCAAGGATGTGGTGGCCACCTGTGAGGTGGGGTGGGAGCCTGAAGGCATACGTCTCTACAAAGGGGTGCTCTATATAGCCAACACGGGCGGCTACTCGTTCAGCGAGACCACCCACGACCATGAGACCACCGTGTCGCTCGTTGACAGCGAGACGATGACGCTCATCCGCAACATCGACACGGGCTGCATAAACCTCTATGGTGAGATATCGCAGGCGGGCAGGTATCTGTGCATCAACTCGTGTGGCGACTATTATGACGTGAAGCCACGCATGCTGATCTTCGATTGCGAGACCAACACGTTCAACGTGCTCGATTTCCCCTGCACCTACAACACCACTGATGGCAAGCTGTTCTATGTGGTAGGCTCGGAATATTCTTATTACACCAACGAGTATAAGTATTATCAGCGAACCATCAACCCCGCAACGATGGAGGTTAAGGAGGGTGTGGCCAACGATGTCGTGACAAAGAAGCTGAGCGAGCTGACATCGCCCTACGAGATCTACATCTCGCCTTACACCCATAACATCTATTTCACCGATGCAGGAAGCTATGCCTCTGCCGGCTATCTTTATGGCTACACCATGAAGGGCGAAGAGCTGTTCAAGCCGCAGAAGGTGTATATCAACCCCGCGCACATCTTGGCTCTGCCTGTGCGTGAGAAATAAAGAAAAGAAAGAAAACAAAAAAGTTATGATAAAAAATGTTCTTACATCAATGTTTTTAGCCACGGCGATGGGCGTGTCGGCACAGACACAGCAGGTCACCGTCGTAGAGCTGCATCCCGCCCCGGGACAGTTTGTCAACACTCTGCCTGAAGCCACAGCCGAGACAACGCACGAGGAGGTGTGTGAGGCGGCTACGGAGAGCCTGGCTGACGAGGAGCTGATACACCTCGGCACCTACGGAGGCTACATCACCGTTCAGTTTGACCACCCCGTGCAGAACAAGAAAGGTTCCGACTTCCGCATCCTCGGCAACGGGTTCTATGCTGCTGCCGACCCTGTCTATGGCAGCGAGACCATAGGCGGCAGCTTCGAGCCGGGCATTGTGTATGTGGGCGTGGGCGATGACGTGAACACCTGCAAGTGGTATGAGTTGGCGGGTTCCGAATATTACACCTCTGAGATTCACGACTTCTCCATAACCTACCACAAACCTACGGCAGAGAGCGGTGACCATAAGCAGCCGTTCTCCACCTTCGACAACTACATCAAGTGGGAGGCAAAATGGACAGCGAAGGATGGCACGAAGCGCGATTCGACAGGCTATCACATGAAAAACTCGTTTCATAAGCAGACCTACTGGCCGCTGTGGGAGGAGGGCGAGACGCTGACGTTCAAGGGTGGCAAGCTGCCCAACAACGCCATAGACCAGTCGGGTAAAGGCTCCTATTGGGTGCTCTACCGCTATGCCAAGGATGCTTATGGTTATGCCGACGCCTCGCTGAACAAAGACCAATATTCGACGTTCGACATCGACTGGGCTGTTGATGAACAAGGCAACCATGTGGACCTCACGGAGATCAACTACATTAAGGTGGTGACTGGCATCTTCCAATATTGTGGCTGGCTGGGTGAGACCTCAACAGAGGTTGCCGGCTTCGTTGACCTGCACCTTGTGCCGGGTTATGACGATGACCCGATAATCATTCCTGTGAAGCAGCGTCCCACGGGTGTCGCTTCCGTGCGTGCTGACGGCAAGGACGATGTGCGCTATTATGACCTCACGGGCCGTAGGGTGGTGAACCCAACGCGCGGCATCTACATAAGCAACGGAAAGAAGATAATGATAAAATAGGAAATGTCGTTATCGATTTTTTAGATAAGAAAACGTATTACATTAAAACATTAAATTATTTTTATGAGAAAATTTTTTACTCTTGCAGCATTGTGCCTCGCAGCTCTGTGTGCCAACGCACAGGATGAGGCTGGTTACACCATCCGCACACTGACATTTGAGGATGCCGACTTTAAAGGTGACAACCCTACGTTCGGCGGAGAAAAAAGTTGGTCATCGCTGATTGACGAACCTCAGTATGGCGGTAAATTGCTTTATGGCCCAGGCGGTGGTGTCAGCTCTGAAGAAGAGGCTTACAAGTGGACCGACGAAAACAACACATGGCTCTCAAACACACTCTCTGAGGGTTATGGCACATGGTGCTATTGGAGCGGTGGTCACGCCATCTCCAACTATGCTTCTGCCGACATTGAAAGCAATGGCGGCTTCAATTCGCAGCTTACCGTTTTCAAGAAGAGCGATGACCTGGAACTTGTGCGCACAGGTGGCGGACACAACGGTTCTGACAACTTCGCCGTTCATTATGGCTATGCAGACAACTCTGGTTTTGGTCTTGGCGAGGCTTCTCTTCCTGCATTGAAATTTGCCGACGGCACAGCAAGGGTGATCGACCACATGTATGTCAACAACATCTGCTATGCGCTCAACTGCTACATGAACGGCAACGGCCTTACCGCAAAGATTGGTCCCGACGACTGGGTGGCTATCGTGGCAAAAGGTTACAACGGTGACGAGAAGACGGGCGAGGCAAAGATCTACCTCTGCAACGGTCCTGAGAACATTGTTACCGACTGGACAAAATTTGACCTCTCGGGTCTTGGCAAGGTCACAAAGGTGACGTTCAACGTTACAGGCTCAAGCGACAACGGCTATGGCTTCTCACAGCCCGCCTATTTTGCTTATGACGATGTGGCTGTGCGCTTCGATGTCTCTACTGGCATCAACAGCGTCAAGACCAACAAGGTTGCCGACAATGCCTATTATGACCTTCAGGGTCGCCGCATCAACGGTCCTCAGAAGGGCATGTATATCCACAACGGAAAGGTTTATGTGAAATAACTCAAAAAGCGGGGAGTGAAAGAATTCTTTCTCTCCCCGCTTTTTGAATTTTGAGTTTTGAATTTTGAGTTTTGAATTATCGGCTTTCAGCCGATTTTGAATTAAAGAATTTTGATTTTCCTAATTCAAAACTGAACAATTCCTAATTGCGGCAAAGCCGCAATAATTCAAAATTCAAAACTCAAAATTCCTAATTGCGGCAAAGCCGCAACAACTCAAAATTCAAAACTCAAAATTCAAAATTGCGGCAGCCGCCGCAATAATTCAAAATTCAAAACTCAAAATTCAAAACTGCGCGAAGCGCAAAGCGCTTCGCGCTTAAAACTCCATCCCAGCCTATGCGTCACTCCTTTTCTTCCCAGTGAGCGCACGATGTAGACACCATCGGGAAAATCTTTAACGTTTATCTTTGTACCATTGTATGGGCGTGTTGCCACAATGCGGCCGTAGATGTTTTCGATGGTTATAAACTGAGCATCGAGGGTGGAACCCTTGGGCGGCACCGTTATGAAGGTGTTGTCGCATGGGAGCAAGGGGTTGGTGGCGAGAGCTGCTGCTCCATAGCCCGCTGCTGCTCCATAACCTGCTGCTGCTCCATAACCTGCTGCTGCTCCATAACCTGCTGCTGCTCCATAACCCGCTGCTGCTTTATCCATTGAAGCGGTAGCATCGTAACCAGCCAGGTCATAGCCTGTTGGTTCTATGCCCACCTGCTGCAAGGGTGCGCTCTCGTTGCCGTAGCGGTCGGTTGCTGTTACGGCATAATGGCGTGAAGGGTCTGTGGGGATGGCAAGTTGCCAACGTTGCAGACGTGTGGCGATGAGGTTCTCTGCCTTTTCCGTGTTGACGGGGTAGGAGCGTGACGAGTAGACGTTGTAGCGTGTCATCACCGTGTCGCGGTCGGCAGGTGTCCATGACAGCACGCTTGTGGTAAGCCCGTCTTTTCCTTTTGCTTCTTTTGTCGTTATGGTGAGCGCCGATGGGGTGGCGGGTGTTTTTGTCCGTTCCCATGTCATCGGCGGGATAAGGGCTGGCGTACGGTCAAAGCGCGATGCAAAACTGTAGATGCCCTTGGTGTTGTCGGTGAAAAACTTGGACCGGAAGAAGGCGTGTCCCATGCCGTAGGAGCGCAGCACCTCCATCTCGCGTGTTATGTCGATGAGGGGCCAGTTTTTCTCGCGTGGCGACATGAAATAGATGCCGAGGCCCGGTGCTATGATGCGGCCGTGGCTCTGCTCTGCCCAGTCGATGGCGAAGGGGTAGAAATGGTTGTCGCGAAAATACATCATGGGGAACAGCTCGTCCATCAGTCCGTCGCGCAGCCACCCCTGCGCATCCTGGCACACCCTGGTGTAGGCGTTCCAGCCGTTGCTGCAATAGCGTGACAGGTCGTCGGACTTGCCTATGGGTGAGCAGCTCATCTTTACCCATGGCTTAAGGGCCTTGACCTTCATCGACACCTTGCGCACGATGTTGGTGATGAAGCGGCGTCCCTGTTCGCGGCTCACCTTTATGTTCCATGTCTCGGGGTAACGAATGTAGTCGAGGTGTATGCCGTCGATGTCGTAGCGGCGGGTTATCTCGTCACACAGATGGGCGATATAATCGGCTGTGCCTTGCTTCTCAGGATCCATGAATCCGTCGGGACCAATCTTCTTTATGAGCTTGGGGTAGCGTCGGCGCAACATGCGGCATCCTAACCCGTCCCATTTGCCCACGGGTATGGCGACAACCCATGCGTGTAGCTCCATGCCACGATGGTGACACTCGTCGATGGCAAACTTGAGCGCGTCATATCCCGGACTCTTGCCCGGACATCCCGACAGGCATCCGTCCCATGGCTCCAGCTGTGAGGGATAGATGGTGGTGGCGCGTATGCGTGTCTGCAACAGCACGGTGTTGATGCCTGCTTGCTGCAAGCGGTCGAGGATGTGGCGCATCTCTTGCTTCTGCTTCTCTATGGACCGTGCCGACTGGGCGTAGCTGTGGGGCCAGTCAAGTCCGCCAATCGTGGTGAGCCATACCGCCCTCACCTCATGCTTGGGTTGAGGCCCACTAAACGTTTCTGTCTGTGCCTTGGCTGTGACTGAGAACAGTGAGCAAACGATAATGCTCCACATTGCAAGCACCGTTAACGTGTGCCATGTCGTTTCCTTTTCTTTCATATCGTGCAAAATTAATGAAAAAAAGACGAAACCCTTGCGTTTTTGTCATAAATAAAAATTTTTATCTGATGCCTTGGGGTAAGGATAAGCCCGTTGCTGCTCTAACCAAAGCCCGTTGCTGTTTATACAAAAGAAAGGTGGTGTGTCAGAAACGCTTTAGGGACATTTCCCTTAAAGTGTTTTGACGCACCACCTTTTTTCTGTCTTAAACGATTTTTATCGTTCTTTTGCTTATGTGTTTATTCCCACACGCTGTCGATTGTTATGTCTGACTGCAAGGGAGCTTCCTGTTCCGACTGCTCGTCTGCAAACGAGAAGGGGTTGTTCTTGGCCATACCATTAGAAAGTTGCGATCCTTCTAAGTGGTCACTTCCTGCCAACATTGCTGTTGAGAAAGAAGCTGACAATATTTCTATCTGAGGCTTAATATATCTTTTCATTGTAGTCTTGTCTTTTTATTATTTTACAATCACTTTCTTGCCATTCATGATGTATAGACCCGGGGCTGTGGGACGCTGAACTTTAACACCCTGCAAGGTGTAGCAGCCGTTGTTGTTCTTCTTTACATCAGAAACGCTGTTGATGCCTGTCACGAAATCGAAATCAGTGTCGAAGACCATGCCGAAATTCGGGCTGAGCTTAGAATCTGCGTTTTTAACGATATCGTCCTCTTTCTCACCTGTGAGCTGCAAGTCGTAATCAACAACTTCATTTGAAAGTTGCAGGTAAGCATACTCTTTATTGATATTTCCCTTCAAACGGAAGAAACCGAGGTAGTCGGCATCGCTTGCATCACCGTTCTCTTTTACTGTGAAATCAACTTCTTTTCTTTCCTCCAGTTCCTTGCCTTTTTTTGTGTTAGAGAACCAGTTGAGAGCGAAATTGCGGTTCACATACTTGTGTTTTGTCTCATCATAGTCGCCTTCTGTAACAAACATACCGTCGGTTGACAGACCTACGAGGTAGTTGTTGAAGGTGTCACTATAATTATTTACCCAAAGGTCTTCTTGTGTTGTTGCAAAACCATCCCATTTAGAAACGAGGTTAACCTCAATCTCATCTGCGGTCACTCCTTTGCCGTCGGCTACGAGCACTACGCCCATCTCAGCAGGAATGTACTTGATCTCGCGCAGCTTCATCACGCCTTGTGATTTCAGACCACCATTTTCTCCATCGGCATAGCTATGAACAACATAAGCCTTTACCTTGCCGTCAGCGGGCAGAGCCCAGTTGGCGTTAGAACAATATGTGCGGATAAACTTGTTCTTTGAACGCTTGATAATAACAGGGTTCTCCTTGTAGAAGATCAGACGGTATGTGCTGGTTGTGACGTTGAAACGCACCATATAATATGAATACTCATCTTTAACCTTTGGGTTAAGAGCCTGCTCGCCGTTGCAGAGCACATCGCTTTTAGTGCCGGAGAGGTTCATGCAACCATACTGTGCTGTGGCGTCATACTCGTCCTGTACCTGAGCACGGGCAATGTAGTTCCATCTGCTTTTAGGACTATAAGGGTCTGTTGGAGTCCATGTTAAACTATTGTCGTTGTACAAATATTCAGGAGCGAATGCGAACCAAAGGTTTGAAGCTGTAGTTCCTTCCCATCTGATTACGCTTGTGTAGACAACGCTATCGGTCTTGTTTGTGATAGGGTTAATATACACTTTGCGCTCCATCTTCTTTGCGTCTGCTTTTTCTTTTTTATAATCCCCACCAGTCAAAGCGCCAATGAGATAGAATTCTTCGTTGTCTTTTTTATAGCTTGAGCTGTGATCACTGTAAACTTCCGACATAGATTTGTTTACATACAACGAAAGCGACTTGCCCTTAACATAGTGAGAGATGTTGTTATTTTTGCCAGAAGTTGCTTTGGTTGTTGTCTTAATCTCACCACCGAGGTTAAGAGCCACTGTGTAAGACACACCGCTGCCTTTGGTGATGATGTAGGCATTCTCAGGATGGCCAGTCACAAACTCCTCTGTCTGGTACGATTTTATAGATGAGTACTTTGCATCTGTAGGTTGTAAATTGTCACCAAATGTGCTTCCATCTACTGCTGGGTTAAGAGTGTAGCTGTGGTCGGTTGTCTTTCTTGCATAGATGCGGATTTTGTCGCCAGCCTTGCCAGGCAGCCACTCATCTTTGAAGCCTACAGTTGAGAGGTCTGTAGAATAAGGCATAGTTGCATTACGCTCTTTACGCAAACGCGACTCGCTGAACGGCAACACCTTTTCTGTTGTGCCGTAAGAAAAAACTAATTCATAATTTTTGGCTTTACCTAATCCATCATCTCCTTTGTCCTTGTATTTAATGGTTTTGTTCTCGGCATCAAAAGTGAAGGTGTATGAATGTCTTGCTTCTAAGGTCGCATACCAATAGTTATCTGATACAGACTGCTCCATTTCTGCCCCTGTTGACAACTCCAGCTTATAACCATTTTTGTGGTCACCGATTGTTTCAACAGTTCCATCTTTGGGATGATAAGCTGTGGCTTTGGTGTTGTCGTTTGTTCCAATGCGGAAACGGAATTCGTAATTATCTGCTTTGTCGTTGTTGACGGTGTAAGAATAAATCTTGTTGTCTGTTGTTGTCAACTTGTAACCTTTATTGTTATCATCGCTCCAATGGTCGTTTAGAAGCTTGCCAATCAGATAATAAGAAGGAGCAATATCAGCGGCTGTTCCCGTAACCCACAGCTTTTTTTCATTTAGGTTTACATGAATAACGATTTGGCTGTAGGCATTGGTGAAATTAACCTTCCATGCTTTTCCGCCATCTTCCTGAGTGTTCTCCTTTGCACCGTTATTAATGGTTAACTCGACATCTGCTCCTCCATTTGGCTTTAAGATATTTAGGGGATTACCATCATTATCATTAACCTGAAAAGCAAAGTAGATTAGAGGTTGGTCTGTAGACGTAAGAGTGATGCAATACTCTTCCGTACTACCCACTTGGTTTAATTTGAGGTCGCTATTGGGAGTTACGCCTATCACTTTACCCCAGTTTCCTTTTACCCCCCCATTCACCGTGTTTCCAGTGAGAAGGTACACATTTTTGCTTGCCATCACCCTCGGCGAGAACGCAAAGAGCAACAGAAGCGTTGTTAATAAAGTAAGTAATTTTTTCATACTTCACATTCTTTTAGTTATTGTTATAATATATTGTTTTTTCTGATTTTCTCATTCGTGTTGGGGCGTTTTGAATTTCCCGTTAGTGTCGTAACCATTTTGATTTCAAATCATACGTTTTGTTTTCTGTATTCTCAATCTTTGTGGTCCTATTGATTTTCATAGGGACTCTTCCTGTGTTGAGAGTCGGGTCGCTATTCAATTTTTTTTTAATTTGGTTATTTTACGTTTTTATTTTCTTGATGCAAATTTATTTCAGTTTTCTAACATGACAAAGATGTGGGTAGGAAAAAGTGATGATAAAGATGCGTAAACGTTTTCATCTGCATAAATAACTTGCGTAATGTTGTTGCGTCTCAGATATATTTTGTAATTTTGCATGTCAAATTGAAACCTACGAGTCGTTTCTTGTGAGAAAACGTTATAAAAACGTGGGCGGTGACGATAATTGAAAACGAAACAACAATAATTTTAAACAAAAATGATATCTTTCACTCTCAGCTTGTTAGCATTGATCGTAGGCTATCTGGTCTACGGAAAGTTTGTAGAACGAGTGTTCGGCCCCGATGACCGCCCCACGCCCGCTGTGTCAAAAGCCGACGGCATCGACTATGTGGTGTTGCCAGGCTGGAAAATATTTATGATCCAGTTTCTTAACATCGCTGGCACAGGCCCCATCTTCGGCGCCATCATGGGCGCATGGTATGGTCCTGTGGCTTATCTGTGGATTGTGCTTGGCTGCATCTTTGCAGGAGCTATGCACGACTATATGAGCGGCATGCTCTCCCTTCGCAACGGCGGCGTTGGTCTGCCCGAGCTTGTGGGCAAGTATCTTGGCAAGCGTACAAAGAAGGTTAACCTTGTGTTCACCGTGTTGCTGCTCATGATGGTGGGCGTGGTCTTTGTGTACAGTCCGGCAATCATTCTCCACGGCATCGGCGGTTCCGTGATGATGTGGATAGTTATCATTTTTATCTATTACATCATTGCCACCATGCTCCCCATCGACAAGATCATAGGTAAGGTCTATCCGCTTTTTGCCTTCTCTCTCTTGTTCATGGCTGTGGCGCTGATGATAGGTCTGTTTGTGAAGATGCCGCAGCTGCCCGAACTGTGGAGCGACCTCAGCAAGAGTAATCTCAACAGCACCCCAACGTGGTTAGGCACAGAGAGTTACATGTCGAAGAATCCGCTCTTTCCATGTCTCTTCCTCACCATCGCCTGTGGAGCCATCAGCGGCTTCCACGCCACACAGAGTCCGCTCATGGCCCGCTGCATGAAGAGTGAGCGCTATGGTCGCCCCATCTTCTACGGCGCCATGATAACCGAGGGCATCGTGGCTCTCATCTGGGCCACCGTGTCGATGTATTTCTTCTATTATGGCGGTTGGCGCGAGGTCGTGTCTGCTGCTGTGGCCGACCAGTTCATAGCTCAAGCCGATGGCGGCAAGTCGCTCATCCAGTTCTTCTCAGCTCCCGAGGTCGTGGAGCATGTGTGCTCAGGATGGCTCGGCATGTTTGGTGGCTTGTTGGCACTTCTCGGTGTTGTGGCAGCACCTATCACCAGTGGCGACACCGCCTTCCGTAGCGCCCGTCTTATCGTTGCCGAGGCGTTGGGCATAGACCAGCGTGCCATACGCCGCCGTCTCTATATCTGCGTTCCGATGTTCGTTGCTGCCGTGCTCTTGCTTGTGTGGCAGATGGAGAACCCTGACGGCTTCAATGTTATCTGGCAATATTTTGGTTGGGCGAACCAGACGCTCAGCGTGTTCACCCTGTGGGCGCTCACCGTCTATCTCGTGGAGCAGAAGAAACGTTATGTCATGACGCTCATCCCCGCCCTGTTTATGACCACCGTGTGCTCAACGTTTATCTTCGTGTCAAACCAGGCGTTCGGTCTTCAAGGATGGGTTGGCTATGGTCTCGGTCTCGCTGTCTTTGCCGTGGCTATAATATGGTTTGTTTGGTGGAAGAAGCACGCCACTGTGTGAAAAAAAACAGAATAATAAGCTAAAATATAATTTTCTGCCCTTTCGGGCGTTATATATAATAAGGTGAGGCGACATGCACTGGTGACATGCCGCCTCATTGATGTTTACACCTTATTTTAAACAGGAATATTTTAAACAAGAAAGATAAGTATGATGAAGAAACTTTACGCATTGGTTGCTGCGCTGATGGTGTCGGTAGCCGCAAACGCACAGTTTGAGCAAGGGAAAATTTATATGAACGGTTCGCTCACTGGTCTCAACATGAGCTACAGCGGCAACACAAAGTTTAACATGGGCGCTTCGGGTCAGATGGGTTACATGGTGGCCGACGACTGGCTCGTTTACGGATCGCTGGCTTACAACCACTATGGCTCAAAGGATATCAGCGACACCTACTCGTTTGGTGTTGGCGGCCGCTACTACATTGAGCAGAACGGCATCTATCTCGGCATGAACTGCAAGCTGGCTCACGCCAAGGGTTACACCGATGTGATGCCTGGCTTCGAGGTGGGCTATGCTTACTTCCTCAGCCGCACCGTGACCCTTGAACCTGCCATCTACTATGACCAGTCGTTCAAGAGCCACAGCGACTATTCGACCGTTGGCTTCAAGGTGGGTATCGGCGTTTATCTGTTCAACGACTAACGGCCACTGATGATAGAACAAAACTATCCCTCACAGCTTCTCGACGATGCTGTGGGCGAATTGTCAAAGTTGCCTGGCGTGGGACGTAAGACAGCCCTGCGCCTGGCACTCTTCTTGTTGAGGCAGAGCACCGACAGCGTCGACGCGTTTGCCGGAGCGATAAGTAAGATGCGGCATGAGGTGCGCTATTGTCGTGTGTGTCACAACATCAGCGACACCGACATCTGTCCCATCTGCGCCAACCCCAAACGCGACACTCGCACGATATGTGTGGTGGAGAACATTCGTGACGTGATGGCGGTGGAGAACACGCAGCAGTATGGCGGCCTCTACCATGTGCTCGGTGGCGTAATCTCACCAATGGACGGCGTGGGACCTTCAGACCTTGCCATCGACTCGCTCGTGGAGCGTGTGGCAAGCGGCGAGGTGGAGGAGGTCATCCTGGCGCTCAGTCCGACGATGGAGGGCGACACCACCAATTTCTTCATATCGCGTAAGCTCGCACCTTATGATGTGAGGATAAGCGTCATCGCGCGTGGCATCTCCGTGGGCGATGAGCTGGAGTATACCGATGAGGTGACGCTTGGACGTGCCATCATCAACCGAACAGAAATGAAAAAAGACAAATGAAACGTACACAACACATCCTTTTCATAAGTGCCGTTGTGCCTCTCACCATAGTGGCGTTGGCTGTCGTGCTCTTTGAGACCGACCTTCTTCCCTGTGGCGTGCTCCGAGGTCAACAGGTCGACTTCGAGTTTGTGGCAGCGGTGGCGATGGAGATCCTTACCATCGCCTTCATTCCTCTGGCCTTGAAACTCTTTAAGCTGCGTGCTGTGGCTAAGCGTCTGCGCACACCCCAGGCCTTGCTCTGCCTTGGTTCTCTGCGTCTGGCCATGCTCACGGTGCCCATGGTTGTCAACACCCTGCTTTATTATCTTTTCATGAATGTCGCCTTTGGCTATCTGGCCATCATCCTGGCGCTGTGTATCTTCTTCGTGTTCCCGTCAATGTCGCGCTGTGAGGCAGAGGTTGGCATGGGTGGAGATGAAGAGGGGCTTGGCGATGCAGCCGGCAATCATGCCGATGCAGCCTGCAATCATGCCGATGCAGCCGGCGAGCTTGGCGACAACAATGAAGGCAAGTCAGCACTTTAACACGCTTTTCCATTGAAACTCTCTGTAATTATTGTCAACTACAACGTTAAGTTTTATCTCGAGCAATGTCTGTTGTCGGTCTTTAAGGCGACAAAAAACATTGCTACGGAGGTGTTTGTTGTTGACAATCACTCGCGCGACGGATCGGTCGACTATCTCACCGACCGCTTTCCTTCAGTCAACATTATAAGCAGTAACCACAATCTCGGTTTTGCACGCGCCAACAACATTGCCATACGACAATGTTCGGGCGACTATGTGCTGTTGCTCAACCCCGACACCATCGTTGGCGAGAACGCTCTCGACGAGGTCGTGGCGTTCATGGATGCCCATCCTAAGGCAGGAGGGGTAGGGGTGTGTATGCTCAAGGTAGACGGCACACCTGCCATGGAGTCGCGCCGCGGCTTCCCAACACCGCTAACCGCCTTCTACAAGATGAGCGGTCTGTGTGCCCGCTTCCCTAAGAGCCATCGCTTCGGCCATTATTATATGGGTTACCTGCCGTGGAGCAGCGCCGAGCGCATAGAGGTCATCAGTGGGGCTTTCTGCATGGTGCGTCATGAGGCTCTCGACAAGATAGGGCTGCTCGACGAAGATTTCTTTATGTATGGCGAGGACATAGACCTGTCGTATCGTCTACTTAAGGGGGGCTATGAAAACTGGTATGTGCCGGCCCGCATTCTCCATTATAAGGGTGAGAGCACGCATAAGTCGTCGTTTGCTTATGTCCATGTGTTCTACGATGCCATGTTCATCTTCTTCCGAAAACATTATGGCCACTTGTCCTTGCTCTTCAGTGTGCCCGTCAAGGGTGCCATCTTGGTCAAGGCCACGGCAGCTCTGTTTAAGATGCTGATTGGACGTGTGCGAAAGAGCCTGGGCTTTTTCAGCCGTAACAGGGTGGCAACAACGTCTTATGTCTTCATTGGCTGTAACGATGCTCTTGAGCGTTGTCGCAAGATAGCGCGCAAGAAAGGTCTCGATGCCACGTTCCATGAAGGTACGGCGGAGAGCTTGCCCCGTGGACATGTGGACATGCCGATGCCTAAGGGCGATGTGGTGGCGGTCTATGATGTCTGCTCTTATAGCTATGAACAGATCTTCGACATCTTTGCCACCGACGACAACAAGGGCGTGGGCATTGGAACTTTCGACAAGACAACAGGCACGATCATAACATGTGAGGAGGTGCTGAGATGAACAGGGACGAGAAAAAAGATATAAGCCTTCAAGAGAATATGAGCCTTAACTCTAAAAAGGGTTTTAACGCAGAAAATGGTTTTAACGCAGAAAATGGTTTTAACGCGGAAAAGGCCATGGCTGTTGTTCGTCTCCGAGCAATGGAACCCGAAGACCTCGATGCTCTCTACCGCATAGAGAACGACCGCGACGTGTGGGATGTGGGAGAGAACAACGTGCCTTATTCGAGATACATCTTGCACGATTACATTGCCAACGCCTCGGCAGATATTTATGCCGACAAGCAGGTGCGCATGGTTGTGGAGAACGAAGAAGGCCAACTGGTGGGCGTTGCCGATGTGGTGAATTTCTGTCCATCTCACGCAAGGGCAGAGGTGAGCATCGTCATTTGTCGCGAACACCGGAAAAAAGGCTACGCAAGGGCTGCGATAAGGCAAATTATGGAGTATGCTCTGCGCACGCTTCATCTCCATCAGCTCTATGCCGTTGTGCGTGAGGATAATATGCCGTCTCTGAATCTGTTCTCGTCGCTTGGCTTTAAGAGCAAAATGGTGCTTGAAGACTGGCTTTTCGATGGCAAAGACTACCATAATGCGGTGGTAATGCAATTTTTTTTGTAAAAAAGTTGTCGAAAAATTTGGTGGGTAACTAAAAAATGTCTACCTTTGCACTCGCTAAAACGAAATGACGCGATTTGAATGGTGCGTTAGTTCAGTTGGTTAGAATACATGCCTGTCACGCATGGGGTCACGAGTTCGAGTCTCGTACGCACCGCAGAAAGCTTCAATCTGAAAAGGTTGAGGCTTTTTTGTTGCATCTACATTTTAACGATTTAACGATTTAATAATTTAATGGTTTAATTGTTTAATTGTTTAATAATATTTTTCTATTATGCTTGCAAAGCTTTGCTTTGCTTATTTTTAAAACATTAATGCCCATCAATTATCCATTAATTATCATTAAAACGCGCATCGCGCGGTTTTTATTAATGTTTAATTAATGTTCAATTAACGGGCATTATAAAACATTAATGCCCATCAATTATCCATTAATTATCATTAAAACGCGCACCGCGCGATTTTTTATTAATGTTTAATTAATGTTCAATTAACGGGCATTAATGTTCTGAACAAAACGCGCAAAGCGCGAAATAAAATTATTAGCACACAACAATAATATATGAGCCTAAACAGGGAAATAATGAAATCTCTATTTTATTCCCCTTTCGTTCAACGCCTTGCTATATTTTGCCGCGTTCTGTAGATGTTCTTGATAAGAGCGGGCAAAGTTGTGTGTGCCACTGAAGTCTTCCTTTGCGCACATGTAGATGAAGTCGTGGTTCACATGGTTAAGCACGGCATCGATGCCGGCAACCGAAGGAATGCGGATGGGGCCTGGGGGTAAGCCTGGGTTGACGTAGGTGTTGTAGGGGCTCTTGATGTGCAGCAGATTGTTGTATATGCGCTTAAGGTCGAAACGCTTCCACGCATATTTGATCGTGGGGTCTGCTTGCAGCGGCATGCCCTCGGGATATTCGGCATTGCGGAGCATCAGACGGTTATAATACATTCCTGCCACCATAGGCTTCTCCTCGTCGTTCGCCGTCTCCTCGTCCACGATGCTTGCCAGTGTTATCACCTCGTTGGGTGTGAGCTTCATCTGTTGCGCCTTCACCGTGCGGTCGCCCTCCCAGAAGCGTTTGCTCTCTTTCTGCATGCGGTCGAGCAGACGCTCCACCGACGTGTTCCAGTAGATGTCGTAGGTGTTTGGTATGAACATGCAGGCAATGGTCGCTGTGTCGTAGCCATATTTCTCGCATGTGGCCTCGCTGGTGAGCGCTTTGGCAATGTCGGCGCTGTCAACCATCAGTCGTTTTGACAGTTCGGCGGCCAGTTTGTCGAGCGTGCGAACGGAAGGCACGGTCAGGTTAACAGGCGTCTGCTGTCCGTTTCTCATGTGGCGGAACGTCTGCAAGGCTCCTGTTGACGGCTCGATGGCGTAACGTCCTGTGCGCACATGCGATGCGTAGCTTGTGGCGTTGGTGAGGAGCTTGAAAGCAGCAAGCGAGTGGCTTGCCGAGACATCAGACAGCTTGGTGTAGACCGAGTCGATGTTGTCGTCGTCGTCTACATAAACATAATGTGTCTCGCCGTCCTTAGACATGGACGAGAAAAAGTAGTAGTAGCCCACACCTGCTGCCATCACGGCACAGGCTGCTGCTGCCACCGCACATTTCTTTATAAGGTTCTTTTTCATGTTCGTCTTTTTTATGCTTTTCTTGTTTCTTTTTCTGTTTGTTCTCTTTCTTTTTTCTGTTTGTTCTCTTTCTTTTTATCTCCTTTTCAATTTGCAAAAGTAATCTTATTTTTTCATATATCGCCCTTTTTGTATGTTTTATATTGGGGTCGCAATGTTTAATTGTTGCTGAATTATGATAAAATGTTACAAAAAATGAGGAAAATACAAACAAGTGTTAATGTTTGGCCCTGGTGATAAACTTTTATGCGTCTTGTTGCATCTAATAGCCAGATGACATTAATAATCGACAGAACTAATTTATCAATAAAATAAGATGAAGACATTCTCAAAAACATGTGTGGCTGTAGCCCTCCTTCTCGCCTCGTTTTCTCAGGCAGAGGCACGTCAATGGACGTTGGGCGACTGCGTTAACTATGCCCTTGCCAACAACATATCGTTGAAGAAAACCAAGGTGCAGCAGCTTACAGCTCTTGAAGACGTGAAACAGAGTCAGGCGGCGTTGCTTCCGTCGCTTGATTTTTCTACTTCTCAAAACATCACTTATCGTCCGTGGCCGGAAAGCGGACGACAGACCGTTGCCAACGGCTATGTGCAGTCGAGCGTGGACAAGACCTATTATAACGGCTCCTACTCGGTGAGCGGCAACTGGACCGTGTGGAACGGCGGACGCAACACCAACCAGGTGAAGCTCAACAAGCTCACGGAGCAGAAGGCGGTGCTCGATTCGGCTCAGACGGCAAACAACATTCTGGAGCAGATCGCGCAGCTCTATGTGCAGATTCTCTATTCGAACGAGGCTATAAAGGTCAACAAGTCGAGTCTTGAGACAAGCAAGGCCAACGAGGAGCGCGGAAAGACAATGGTGGGCGTTGGAAAGATGAGTAAGGCTGACCTCGCACAGCTCACCTCGCAGCGCGCACAGGACGAGTATAACATTGTGGAGGCAGAGAGCAACCTTCGCAACTATAAGCGTCAGCTCAAGCAACTGCTACAGATCACCAACGACGACGAGTTTGACGTGGCTGTGCCAGAGGCGACCGATGCCATGGCGCTCGAAGCGGTGCCGGCGCTCAACGATGTCTACACGGCGACCATAGAGCACCGTCCAGAGATCAAGGCGGCACAGCTCGGTGTGGAGAGCAGCGACCTGAGCCTGAAGATTGCCAAGGCGCAACGCATGCCGACCATCGGTCTGAACCTCGGCGTGGGCACCAACACCACGTCAATGAGCAACGACGCATGGGGTTCGCAGATGAAGACCAACTTTAACGTGGGTGGCGGCGTGACGCTGAGCATTCCGCTCTTCGACAACCGCTCGTCAAAGACGGCTGCCAACAAGGCCATGCTTCAACGCGAGAGCTACATGCTCGACATGAAGGACAAGCAGACCACGCTCTACTCGACCGTGGAGAACTACTGGCTGCAGGCTGTCACGAACCAGAACAAGTTTAAGGCGGCACAGGTGTCTACGCAGAGCGCACAAGTGAGCTACGACCTGCTGAGCGAGCAGTTCCGTCTGGGTCTCAAGAACATCGTCGAACTGATGACGGGCAAGGATAACCTCCTGAAGGCGCAGCAGAACGAGCTGCAGAGCAAGTATTTGGCAATTCTGAACCTCAACATGCTCAATTTCTATAAGACGGGTGAACTGAAATAAAAAACATATAAGAGAGAGATGAAAAAGATAAGCAAAGTGTATATCGCCGCTGGCGTGGTGGCGATAGTGGCTGTTGTTGCCTGGGCGATGTCGGGCGGCAAGAAGCAAGAAGAGGTGTCGTTCGACACGGCAAAGGTGGCACCTGCCAACCTCATGACCAGCGTCACGGCAACAGGAACCATCGAGCCTGTGACATCGGTGACCGTGGGTACACAGGTGAGCGGCATCGTGAGCAAACTGTATGTCGACTACAACTCGGTGGTGAAGAAAGGACAGGTCATAGCGGAGCTCGACAAGACAAACCTCGTCAGTCAGCTTAACGCCTCGAAGGCGACGCTGGCAAGCGCACAGAGCAAGCTCAACTATGAGTCGGCCAACTTCAAGCGTTATGCCACACTCTACAAAAAAGGACTGGTGAGCGCCGATGAGTATGAGAACGCACAGCTCACCTACAAGCAGGCAAAGGACCAGGTGGCCACCGCCAAGGAGGATGTGCAGCGCGCACAGACAAACCTCGGCTATGCCACCATCACATCGCCCATCGACGGTGTGGTGCTGTCAAAGTCGGTGGAGGAGGGTCAGACCGTGGCTGCCAGCTTCTCTACGCCAGAGCTGTTCACCATTGCGCAGAACCTTAAGGAGATGCAGGTGGTGGCAGATGTGGATGAGGCCGACATTGGCGATGTGAAGGAGGGTGAGCGTGTGACGTTCACCGTCGATGCCTATCCTGACGACACCTTCGATGGAACGGTGAAGCAGGTGCGCCAAGAGGCCACAACAACTAACAACGTTGTGACCTATGAGGTGGTGATAAGCGCTCCCAACGCTGACCTCAAACTGAAGCCGGGTCTCACAGCCAACGTTACCATCTACACCGCTGAGCGCAAGAACGTGACGTGTGTGCCCTCAAAGGCTTTGCGTTACACGCCAACCAAGGAGACCGTTGGCAAGCGTAAGATTGTCGACTGCAACGGCAAGAACAAGGTGTGGACCATCGAGGGCAACAGTCTGGTGGCTCACCGTGTGAACATAGGCATGACCGACGGCACCAACACGGAGCTGCTCAGCGGCATGAAGCTCGGAGCAGAGGTGATCACAGGCATCAATGTGGTTGCTAATGACGATGAAGCCGCCGCCGACGGCAGCAGCGAGAAGAGTCCGTTTGCGCCAGGCCCTCCGAGAAAGAACAAGAAGAAATAAAGGCAAAAGGATAATAACCTGTATGGATAACAACAAGAAAGCGGTTATTGAACTGCAGAACGTGAAGCGCGAGTTTGTCGTCGGCGATGAGACGGTTCATGCCCTTCGTGGCGTGTCGTTCAAGATCTATGAGGGCGAGTTCGTGACCATCATGGGAAAATCGGGGTCAGGCAAGTCGACGCTGCTCAACCAGCTCGGCTGCCTTGACACACCGAGCAGTGGCGAGTTTCTGCTCGATGGCATCTCCGTGCGTACCATGTCGAAGAGCCAGCGTGCGGTGCTGCGCAACAGAAAGATTGGATTTATCTTCCAAAACTATAACCTGTTGCCTAAGACCACAAGTGTAGAGAACGTGGAGCTGCCGCTGATGTACAACTCGGCTGTGGGAGCGAAGGAGCGGTTCGACCGCGCCGTGGAGGCTCTTAAGGCCGTGGGTCTGGGCAGTCGATTGTATCATAAGTCAAACCAGATGTCGGGCGGTCAGATGCAGCGTGTCGCCATTGCGCGTGCGCTTGTCAACAACCCCGCCGTCATCCTTGCCGATGAGGCTACGGGTAACCTCGACACGCGCACCTCGTTTGAGATCCTGGTGCTCTTCCAGAAGCTGCATGCCGAAGGTCGCACCATAATCTTCGTGACGCACAACCCCGACATCGCCCACTACTCATCACGCAACATCATGCTGCGCGATGGCAAGGTGATAAGCGACGAGTATAACCATAACATCCTCTCGGCTGCCGACGGACTGGCTGCGTTGCCGCCAAACTCGGACGAGTAGACGGTGTTCTTTTGACCATCATATATTTTTTATGAACTACAGCAATTTATTCAAGATAGCCCTCCGTGCCATCGCTGCCAACAAGATGCGGTCGTTCCTCACGGCCCTCGGCATAATCATCGGCGTGGCATCGGTCATAACGATGTTGGCGATAGGTCAAGGCTCAAAGAAGAGTATACAGGCCAACATCGCCGAGATGGGCTCAAACATGATAATGATCAGTCCCGGAGCAGACCGCGGACCTGGTGGCGTGAGACAGGATGCCTCGTCAATGGAGACGCTTAAGCTCACCGACTATCAGGCGCTTAAGGACGAGTGTAATTATATCAAGGGCATCAGTCCGACGGTCAACAGCAGCGGACAGTGGATCTTCGGCAACAACAACACGCCGTCAAGCATCTATGGTGTGAACATCGACTATCTCGACATTCGTCAGCTCTCTGTGAGCGATGGCGAGATGTTCACCGAGGCTGACATCAAAGCCAGCGCCAAGGTGTGTGTGCTCGGACAGACCGTTGTAGACAACCTCTTCCCCGACGGCTCTGACCCCGTGGGACGTGTGGTGCGCTTCAACAGCATTCCGTTCCGTGTGGTGGGTGTGCTCAAGAAGAAGGGCTACAACTCTATGGGTATGGACCAGGATGACCTCGCCCTCGCTCCTTACACCACGGTCATGAAGCGCATCCTTGCACAGACCTATCTTGGGGGCATCACCTGCTCGGCAATAACAGAGGGTGTGACCGATCAGGCAACGGAGGAGATAACGAAGATCTTGCGACGCACGCATAAGCTTAAAGACGCTACCGATACCACAGAGGCCGACTCAGACGACTTCAACATACGTTCTCAGGAGGAGTTGGCGAGCATGATGAACTCGACCACCGACATGCTGACCATCTTGCTTGGCTGTGTGGCTGGCATCTCGCTCATTGTGGGCGGCATAGGCATCATGAACATCATGTATGTGAGCGTCACGGAGCGCACTCGCGAGATTGGTCTGCGCATGAGTGTTGGTGCGCGTGGTGTCGACATCCTCAACCAGTTTCTTATCGAGGCAATCTTGCTCAGCGTCACAGGCGGACTCATTGGTGTGCTTCTTGGCGTTGGAGCATCCTATGCCGTGAACCTCGTTGCCCATTGGCCAATAAGCATTCAGCCGTGGAGCATCATCATGAGCTTCGCTGTGTGTACCTTCACCGGCGTCTTCTTCGGATGGTATCCCGCCAAGAAGGCCGCACAGCTCGACCCCATCGAAGCTATACGTTACGAGTAACTCAAAATTATTGCGCCTGCTGGCGCAATAATTTTGAATGTTGAGTTTTGAATTTTGATTTTTGAATTATCGGCTTTCAGCCGATTTTGAGTTATCGAATTTTGAATTTTGAATTTTGAATTTTGAGTTTTGAATTTTCGGCTTTCAGCCGATTTTGAGTTATCGATTTTTGAATTTTGAATTTTGAATTTT
>ERZ1026901.604-NODE-604-length-27288-cov-25.198729_pt1 | contig 27288 bp, 22 predicted proteins | sample MGYA00380179_ERZ1026901 | MGnify/ENA primary metagenome ERZ1026901 (study PRJEB33269, sample SAMEA4719815) | human gut metagenome | biome: human-associated habitat; feature: organic feature; material: feces | place: Cameroon | collected 2013-10 ... | reverse complement strand
CTGACGATACAAAAATTTATTATTTTTTATTGTCCTCTTGACGGGGAGCATACCACCCCGTCCCCAATGGCTCTAAATTTCATCCATTACTACGTCATTGATTACATCGTACGCATCTTCAAGTGCATCCAATGCTTCCGTCAAAGTATCCGCTTCCTCCTGCGCTCCCTCTTCCTCATACTGATCCAACACTTCCACAAGCGCATCTTTTACCTCCTGCAGTGCCTCCATGATTTCCTGCAGATTGTCTTCTCTATTTGCCATTGGTAAAATATTTATAATTTTCCCCATGTTATAATCTCCTTTTCCAGACCTTATAATAACTTTTCCGTCCATTCTTTCTCTTTAAATCCCGTCAACACAAGATTTTCTTCCACGATCAACGGTCGTTTTACAAGCATGCCGTTTGTCGCAAGAAGCCTCAACTGCTCTTCCTCGCTCATATCAGGAAGCTTATCTTTTAATTTTTGCTCTTTATAAAGCATACCACTTGTATTAAAAAACTTCTTTAGTGGTAAATCTCCCTTCTCATACCACTGCTTCAGCTCCTCGTAAGTTGGATTCTCCTCCACAATGTGACGCTCCTCATAAGAAATGTGATTGGCATCCAGCCATTTCTTTGCCTTCTGGCAAGTAGAACATTTTGGATAATATAAAAATAACATCTTTTCAATCCCTCCGTAATAGTTTTTACTTATTTTTGCTTCTTTCCCAGCTGCCAAAATGCCACCGCACTTGCCGCTGCTACATTTAATGAATCCCATATGAATCAAATATGTTAGCACATCCTCTTTATTTTGTCTGCAATTCCAATGCTATTTTCTTCTATATGTTACCGAATTCTCCTTACACCACTAATGGTCAAGCGCAGGCTGCATAACCGCACACTCCACTCGGGTAGTGCTCTTTTTGGTCTCTCGATAGATATAACTGCTCTAAAAGATTAAAAAATTGCCCATTGCTATACTGCTTAGAATCAACTATGCCGTGTAACAGCGGGCAAAACTTAACTCCTATTTGTTTTGCGATGTGCTTCCCCGATGTTTATGAAATCAGAATACCACCCGGGACACAAAAAAGCCACTAATCCCCGTCCCCAATGGCTTCCATGAGTGAAAGTCTGTATACACGTCTGCCGGTTTCTTCATAATGCTGATCCAGAAGATCACAGGTTGCCTGGAGATCGTTAATCCGGATGGCCTCCAACAGGCATTGGTGTGTCCATACTGCAGCACCTCCCTTATGAGAGGTACTTGGATCCGGTGTGTTTGGTTCTAGGCGATTGGCATTTTGAACCGAGAGGAACATGGCACCATTCAGTGGACTCAGCAGTTCCCACATTTTAGTGAGTCGGTTAAGCTGGGCAGAGTGAATGATCTGCAGGTGGAATGTCTCATCTGCATGAACGGCCTTCATGGTATTACCTGCGAGAACAGCCTTTCGAAAATCTTCAATGCTGGCTTCCATTATCATGAGACTATAGTCACTGAGACGGCAGTTGCTTTTCTGGATTGCCAGCTTTTCGAGGCTGCCGCGCAGAAAAAAGACTTCATATGCGTCTTGTGGAGAAAGCAGGGCGACTGTACACCCTTTATTAGGACAGTAATCGACTAAACCTTCGAAGGCAAGCTGTCGGAGTGCTTCGCGCACAGGACCTCGGCTGAGTCCGAATTTTTGGGCAATTTCAGCCTCTACCAGTTTTTCCTGAGGCTGAAGGGTTCCATTAATAATCTGCTCACGCAGAGATTCAAGAACAATTTCTGATGTAGTTGTGTTTGATGCTTTTCGTTGTTCCTGCATATTTACCTCATCTAATTTCCAGAATAATCCATTAAGACTTGCGCAACATATTGCATATCAGAAGGTGTGAAGCGCTGATCGCAAGGAACGGATACAATGTGGTCATAAATGTATTGTTCTGACGAATCTGGCAGTGGATGAACCAGCGGTCCTACTGGCCAGTAGACAGTCGAGCGAATCTGGTGATCTGCAAGGTATTGCTGAAATTCGTCACGATTTTCGGCATACAGGCAGAAATGGCTTGGGACAGTAGCCTCTGGAAGTTCAGGAAAGACTGGCTGCACACCATGAATTGGTGCTGTAAGAGCGTCTAAAAGTGCAGCATAGTTTTCACGTCTTGTCCTGCAAATAGAATCGAAGTCAGCATGGCGTAGGATATATTCTGAATTATCATCACCAGCAAAGCAGTCAAACATCTGACGAAGCCGCAGTTCTCCCTCCCAGAAAATATCGTCGTCTCCTGTCTCGTAGTATTCTTTTCGCTGTTTAAGATGTGTTGGTTCTACCTGCAGAAGAGGTGTTTCAAAAGTTCCGTTTCGTTTAACAGCGAATCCACCACAATCAATCCCCATCCATTTTCGGAAGCTTCCGGCAAAATAATCACAGAGAGGATCGATACCGTCAGCTGAGAGCATGGAATGAGTTACATCTTCAAAAATTACAACTCCTTTTTCTTTGCAGGCTTTAACAAAGTCGTGATCATAGTTGCAAAAACCATAGTAGCCGCAAAGAGATAAAACACTGATTTCATCAATAACCGAAGTATCGAAAATGCTGTGCAAATCCTGATCTAGCTCATAAAATTTCAGCTGATATCCGGCTTTCTCAAAAGGAGCAAGGACCGTCTCACAGGTATACAAAGGCACATATGCGACTTTACGCGTATCGTGACGTGCAATCTCCTGTAAACAATAATAGATACCGCATCGTCCGGACATGGTAAATGCCAGATCATCATTAGGTGAACTGATACTTGAAAAGTATCCGTTTTCGATAGGTGTGCTTGGTTCATAGTGGAACATACCGCCAATTTTTCGCATGTTTTATTTCCTCCTCATATAAAATAGGTTACTTTATCGTCATGTTCCCAATTGATTTTTGTCCGTTAGCTAAAAACTTATTATAATTATAGTAGATTGTTAACGAAAACGAAAGTATTATTTTTCGAAAGAAAATATCTAAAAAAGTCACACAATAACATTATTAACAATTATTATTTTGCAATATTGGTACAAAAGCATAAAAAAAGTGTGTTTTGCAGATGTAGAAACTTCTGGAATTACTGTCAAGAGAAAAAATATGTTAAAAATCAACAAAATTACTGGTATTTTTTCGTTGTTAACATCAAACGGGAATTGTTGACAATCCTATTAGCCTAGACTATACTTGGCTTATCAAGAGCGGCTCAAAAATTCTGTGTTGTCAGAAAAAATTAATCCTAAAGGGGAATAGAAGTTATTGACAGTTAAATATAACTTATAAAATTGTAAATGAACGTAAAAGCTAAAAACTGCATTACAATTGGATATTGTTGTGTTCCCGTTCATAAACAAAAAGATGGTTTTTCAGCAGAGAATAATTATTATATGAAAGGAAGAAAATTATGAGACTTACAAATTTGACTTGGCCGAAAGCTCAAGAATATTTTGAAAAAAATGATATGGTACTTATTTCTATCGGAAGTATTGAGTGTCACGGCCGTCACATGCCACTTGGAACCGATACACTGATTCCGGAGCATTTGTTGGAGAAAATTGAGAAAAAGAGTGATGTTTTGATTGCTCCGACTATTCCATATGGTTCCTGTCAGTGTTTAGCTCCGTATCCGGGCACAATTGATATTGACGGCGAGGTACTCTATCAGTTTTGCCGTCAGATTTTCCTGAGTCTGTATCGTCACGGCGCAAGAAAATTCGTTTTCCTGAACGGACATGGCGGAAACATTAAGATGATCGAGCGCCTTGGCCTGGAATTCGAAGATAAGGGCTGTCTGGTTGCTATGCTTAACTGGTGGCTGATGGCATGGGATATGAACCCAGCGTGGAAAGGCGGTCACGGCGGTGGCGAGGAAACAGCTGCGATTCTTGGAATTGATCCGTCTTTAGTTGATAAGAGTGAGATAGGTGGGGAACTTAAGTTTAAGCACCTGTCTGATAATCTGAAGACAACCGGTTTCCGTTCTGTTGAGTTCAAGGGAGTTAACGTTGATATTATACGCAATACTCCACATGTAACAGACAGCGGCTGGATCGGACCGGATCATCCGAGTACCGCTACAGAAGAGTGGGGCAAGGAGATGCTTGAGACTACAGCAAACTATATTGTTGATTTCATGGAAGAGTTCAAGAAAGTAAAACTTTCATAAAAGAGGTGTCAGAATGGATAAAAAAACGACGCTGGAAATGATTGCAGCAATTTCAAATGCAAATGGTACATCCGGTTTCGAAGATGAAGTGGTTGCAGCGATTCGTCCTTACGCAGAAGGACTCGGAGAAATTACAGAAGATCGCATGCGCAACCTGTATATACGACGTAAAGAAAATAACGGTAAACGGCCGGTTGTTCAGCTTGACGCACATAGTGATGAGGTTGGCTTTATGGTGCAGGCTATCTGCCCGAACGGAACTCTCCGCATCATTCAGGTCGGTGGTTGGGTTAACCACAATATTCCGGCTCATAAAGTCCTGGTTCGCAACCGATTCGGAGAATATATTCCGGGTCTTACTGCCAGCAAGCCTCCGCATTTCATGACAGAGCAGGAGCGCAAAGCACCTCTGGAGATGAAAGATATCACGGTGGATGTTGGTGCTGTTTCTAAAGAAGAGGTTGTTGAAAAATTCGGCATTCGTATCGGTGAACCGGTAGTGCCGGATGTGACATTTACATATTCAGAAACCACAGATCTGATGGTGGGCAAGAGTTTTGACTGTCGTCTGGGATGTGCGGCAATTCTTAAGACCATGCATACCCTCGCGGGTCAGGAGCTGAATGTGGATATTGTTGGTGCCTGTGCAGCACAAGAAGAAGTTGGTGTACGCGGTGCCACTGTGACAGCACAGGTAATTAAGCCGGATATCGCAATTGTTTTTGAAGGCTGCCCGGCAGATGATACCTGCGTTGAGTCGTATATGGTTCAGACAGCAATTAAGCGTGGACCGATGCTTCGTCACATTGATTCACGCATGATTACCAATCCGCGATATCAGAGATATGCGCTTGATTTAGCAGAAAAGCTTGGCATCCCGGTTCAGGATTCAGTTCGCAGTGCCGGTTCAACCAATGGTGCAGCTATACATCTGACTGAAAAAGCAGTGCCGGTCATCGTTATCGGTGTTCCGGTTCGCTATGCACACACACATTACGGAATTTCAGCTTATGCTGATTTTGATAATGCGGTTAAGCTGGCATGCGAAATTCTTAAAAGACTTGATGAAGAGCAGATTATGAGTTTTTAAATACAATACGTAAAAGAAATTCTGGATTTTATGCAGGAGCTAAGATGAGTAGAAACTGCATAAAATCCATTTCTTTTTTCTTCGCAAAGATAATATTATTAAAAAGGTAAAGTATGTAGCGAGTAGTTTGAAAATATATGAGCTTGCTCATCAATAGATTATTTTCACTACTGTTCCATAAAGCCTTAATTTTCAAAACAACACATTTTGTTTGAACAATCACCTTATATTTTTCAAGTCTGTTTTTTTCTATCTCCTTTAATTTGTCAACATAAAAAATAGTAATATGTCTAGAATTGGATTTTATAATGCGAACATCTCCATTCCTTACTACCTCTTTAGAGCATCCCAAATCTTCAAAATATCTATCATAATCTGTAATGCATTCTGGAAGTTCCATTTTGACTGCATAACAACTATTTATAATATTCTGTATATCTTTATCATCAGCCCTGAACATATAAATATTCCCTCCTGTGCTGTTCAGTTGTCACTCCGTATATTGTAAACGTCTAGTTTTACCCACCAGGGACACACAAAAAGCCATCAATCCCCGTCCCCCATGGATTTCAATTTCTTACACTTCCTTGAATTTCGGATGTTTGGACAGTACCATTGTCACTGCGAATCCGACTACCAGTGAGATCAGAATTCCGATCATATAATTGAGCATACCGCCGGACTTGATACATACAAATCCAATGATTCCTGCTGCCCCTGGGGAAATATTCTGGACATTCGTCAGTGTCACATAAGCACATCCGACAGCAGAACCGAACATAGCTGCATAGAATGGATATTTCATCTTCATATTGACTCCGAACATTGCCGGTTCTGTAATTCCAAGCAGAGCAGAGATACCGGAAGAAACAGCAATACTCTTCATTTTCTTATCTTTTGCACAGAACATAGCTGCCAGTGTTGCTCCACCCTGAGCCACGTTATTACACGCTGCAATTGTAAAGAGGAAAGAACCGCCTGCCGCGATCAGCTGAATATCTACCGGCAGAAAACTGTGGTGCATTCCTGTCATTGTCAGCGGTGCATAAATGAATCCGAAAATGAATCCTCCGACAACACCTAATGTATCATGCAACCACAAAACACCATTTGTGATCCAGTCACCTGCTGTACGCATTACACCACCTACTACAGTGAAGGTAAGGAATGCAGTTACAAGCACAGACAGCGCCGAGGTCAGAAGGTTGTCCAAATATTCTAGAACTACCTTGTGCAGTTTTTTCTCAATGAATGCCAGGATGGCAGCTGCTGCAAATACTGGAAGGACAGTTCCCTGATATCCAACCTTTTCGATTGTCAGAGCTCCAATGTGCCATACCGGAACCGTTCCCTCTGTGATTGCTGTACCATAGGAATACGCATTCAGAAGATCTCCGGATACCATGATCATTCCCATAACAGCTCCGAGATATGGATTTCCTCCGAACATCTTTGTTGCTGAAAATCCAACAAGGATTGGCAGGAATGCATATGCCGCACTGGCAAATGTATTAATCATAGATGCCAGATCAGAAATATTCGGATATGCTTCCACAAGTGGCTTTCCTGAAATAAAGAGTCCTTCTGCTGTCAGGACATTATTGAGTCCCATCAGAAGACCGCTGGCAACCAGCGCAGGGATAATCGGTACAAATACATCCGCCAGCATCTTGACTAGTTTCTGAAGCGGATTCATTTTCTGGTCTGCATCTTTTTTTACTTCATTTTTGGAACTCTCATTGATATCTGCATACTGGATAAAATATTTGTACACCTCATCCACCGTACCACTTCCGATGATGATTTGGAACTGGCCGCCTGTAGAAAACTGGCCTTTTACAAGCTCTGTCTTAAGAATTCCATCTACATCTGCTTTGCTCTCATCTTTTAATACCAGTCGCAATCTGGTCGCGCAGTGAGTTGCGCTGACCACATTTTCTTTTCCTCCTACCAGACGCAAAGTTGACTTGCTACATTCTGATATCTCTGTTCTTTTCCCATTGTATCTCCTCCTATAACTTCTTACTTTTCTATCTCAATCAGGATTTCCTGAATACTATTGTTGTACTTCAAAAATCCTGTATTCTGCTCCTTCAAAACCGATATCACACAATTGGTGATATTGCTTCGATGGTCGGATTTTCAAACGATAACTATTTTTGTAAAGTTTTCCGAAAATCTCTTGGAATTACTCCAACTCAATATCGAATTCAAAATCAGAACTATGATCTTGTGCGTGTACTTACGACTCACATCCTTGCGTTCTATCCGATAAATAACCGCCTCATAGGGACGCAGTTCTGTCATTTTATCCAAGGCAGGGGTATCTTTATAGTTGCTTAGCAATACCTGCCCGGATTGCTTGCACCGGAAGGATCTTGTCTTCTCATGAAAATTGCAAACGATCAGCCATTGCTCTGTTCCAAGTGTTCTTGTATAAATATAAAGATCTTCATCCTCCGGGAATAGCAGATAATAGGTTCCATACACCATAATATCGTTCTCTTTCCGGAGACTGATCAGTTTCTGGTAATGATAAAATATGGAATCTGGATCTTTCCTTGCCTGTTCTACATTGATCTTCGTGTAGTTCGGATTCACACGATACCACGGGATTCCTTCGGTAAAACCTGCATTCTCTGTGCTATTCCACTGCATTGGTGTCCGCGCATTGTCTCTTGCTTCCGCACGGAAATTATGAAACAAAATGATACGACCGTAAAACAGCTTGCCTCAATCAACCAGCTCAAGGCCGTTCTGGACTATGTCCGTTCCCATTACGCAGAACCTGTCACCCTGAAAGAGCTTGCTGATATTGCCTGCATGAGCCCAACCTATTTCTGCCGTTATTTCCATCAGGAGATGGGGAAGACGCCCTTCGCCTTTCTGAACGAATACCGTATCAAAAAAGCCGCCATCCTTCTAGATGGTAGCTCTCTGTCAGTATCTGATATCGCCGTCAACTGCGGGTTTGACAATATCAGTTATTTTATTCATAAATTTAAAGAATATCAGGGAGTAACCCCTAAAAAATACAGAAGCAGAATCGAAGGATAACCTCTGTTCTGCTTCTTTCATTGTCGGATGAGTACAAATGCTCTTCCATTTTGCTTCCATCCTTCTTCTATATTCCCGACACTACTTTAATGCTAACTTCTCATGTTTTTCCTACTCAAACCAAAACATGCCATCGCATAATTAACGATCGGAGCCCCAGCATCTTCCTTTGGATGACCGTATTCTGCCTTCTCTACGTCGCCAGCCTCGCAGTTCTTATTCGTAGAATCATAGGAAATATAAATTTTCTCACGATGATTTCTTTTTTCATTCCAGTCATTAAGAAAAGCAATTCGTTCATCTTCTCCGATTTCAGACAGAAACCTCGAGATGGTTGAATCACTGTATATCTTATGATTGGGTGTCAGCACTGGAGAATTGTATGCATAATCAGGATAATACTGGGCTGCGTTGTTCTCACTGATAATGGAATACGCTGCCAAATCCAGGAGCAGTACTTTTCCACGGTCGTCTCAGCTGCTCAAGTAGTCTTGAAGTTTATAATCATCAATGATCTTTTTAATTACAAGAAAAACTCCGACACGTGTCAATGGGGACGGTTATCCTTTTGGCATAGTCTCATCCCACGCAGTAAAGAGTTCCAACAAAAATTCTCGATATAATCTTCTTATTTCTTCTCTGGCTTCCACACTGCCATCAGTCTTTATTCTGCATAAGTAATTGATAACTCTGTCCGTCAGATTTCTTCTTAGAATTTCGTCTACACATTGTTCTGCTCTCCACGCTTTCATATTGCATTCATCCATGAACTCTCTGATCTGCTTCTGATAATCCCACGCAGGAACAACCGGATAATGACATTGTATGTACAACCACGGATTATATTCCTGACAATCATTCGATATTTCCTTAAATTCATCAAACGCCGGTATCCCGACACTAATTTCCTCTCGCTCATAATGTCTGGAATCTTCGATGATTTGCCAGAATCTTTTATATACTTCCCATTTTTCCTTCTTTCCGGCACGAACTCCTTGATTTTCTTTGTCAAAAACCTCCATGCAAATATCTAATCCCTGTCTGCTCTTTTCCAAAGCTGTTACTGCATACCTTTTTAACATCGGAATGCAGTCATATACCAGATTATTATTTTCTCCGGAAATGTTTACAGATTTTTCATCTATCAATTTCCCTGCAGAATCCGGTCTTACCATATCATATCGGAAGGTTCCGTAGATACTGTCCTTCACATACAGATTCCACACTTTTCTTTCCAAATTACTTACTTGAGGATCTTTCGGAATATCCAGCAGAAGATAAAGGTATGGCTGATCCAATTCCAGCGACATCAATGGGTTGCTTCTATAACTTCCCCGATATATCCATTCTCTGAAGGAGATTGCTGAGCCAGGAAATAATACAGATTCCAAGACCGGAATAGCTGTATTCCCTCTTCCATTCACTCTTTCATCGATCCCTCTGTAAGTGATCAGCATCCGCAACACTTCTTCCGGCACATATTTCGTCTTTCTCCACTGTGACATATTTGGAAAACGTCGGTCAAATTCCTGTTTTATCCTGTCATGCCACATCTCCTCCCTATCATTCATCCGTCTGGACTTTAACACATACTGAATTATCATCTGTGCCCATATACCACAATAATGTCTCAGTATATCCAACATTTGATTATCAAAATATGAACGCATAAAAGAATACCTTGATACTTTCCAATCACCTTTCCATTTTTTCAACAGATAATCCAGAAAGTCAAATGCTTTTATCTCCAGTTTTGGCAATATTTCAAATGAATCCACATTTGTTTCTTCTGCCACAGATTTCTGCAGCTTCTGAATATCCTTTTTCAAAACTTCATCCACAAAGTTCAGACTCATCAGATACGTTACAACTCTGACTTCCAATGATTTTACCTGTCTTGAATCGATTGCAGGAAAAATCATCTTTTTCTTCTTACACATTTCCTGCCATACTTTATTCTCACTGATTGCGCCCGCATCATATTCTTCTGCCAGCTCTTTTATTCCGGCACGGTATGCACTAACCACATCATCCTGATGTTGATCTATCATAAATCGCAGATAACACTCTTTTGCATATGAGACAGCATCCACAACAGACTGCTCAATCTGTATTTTGGCTTCGTAAGTAAGTTTCATCCTTGACGCATCGATCACAGCGCTTCCCTCCCCGGAGAGAATATCCATATAAGCAATCTCGAAAAAATTTCCCGTTATATCAATATTGTCTTCTATATGCATTCCCATAAAAGAAAGCACATTATATTGTCTACACAACTGATAAGATAACGTTTCACTTCTATTTTCCCCATATTGAGGAATCTTAAAGTGAATCAGATACCGCATCTTCTTATCATAAATCACAATATATCGATAATTATATCCAAAGCAATATTCAAATCGATTATCAGCATCTACATTTCCTCTCAGATTCTCTCCTTCATAATATGTAAGCTCATTACACCAGGTGGATGCTGTCAGCTCCGGAAGCATGTACTCCATATCATTAAAATAAATCGGCACGATCGGAGTTATACAGTATTGATTAATGCGGTTTATCATAAGCTTTTCATATTCGCCACCGTACTCCTTCAGATAAGAACTTTCCATTTCCCCAAAGCACTGCTCCTTCTGCGCCTGATTCAGATGAAATGAAAAAAATATCTTCGTACCTCTTGAACGAGGTTCTTCTGCTTTCTGGCAAAATGCATAGCCGCTTTTTTTACCGGAATATAACAGCATCTCATTTGTCTGCTCCTCGCAATCGGATTTGGTATAAATCTTCATCTCATCCGTAACTGTGAATACCGTATGGAGTCCAATTCCAAATGCTCCGGTCGGTTTTAACCATTCCGGCATTGTTTCAAATTCTTTTTTATATTTTTTTCGATTCTTCCAGCTGTTCCCTGTTTTTAAAATATGTTCCTGAAATTCTTCTACACTGATTCCGACACCTGCATCCTCGATTGCAAAATCAACACAATCCGACTCTTCGTGATATCTGGCACTGATTCTGACTGCATGCCTTTCAAAAATCCCCGGAAACATTCTTGCCACCTGAAATGGCGACAGCTCATATTTTCCCTCCGGGACTTTCTCTTTTATCTCACGCCAGATCTGAATCTTTGACGCATCAATTGCATTCTGGATCAGTTCCCTAAGAAAAATCAATCCCTCATTCTGATAAATGCTGATATTTTCAATCAAAGAATAGGCTTTTTCCTGTGAAAAAGAAAAGCGTAGATTTTCATTACCCGATGAGATTTTTTCACCGTTTAATAATATCGTATATTCTATCTCCGGGATTTTGCGACTCCAATGCTTTGGAAAAATTTTATTTACATTTAATTTGGCAGCATTGATCTCGCTTTCCATCCAGTTTTTCCAGTTCACATGTTCACGGATTGTCTGCTGATATACTTTCATCCATCTGCGCTGGAATTGTTCTTTATTATCTATCGCGTCATCTTTCATCCAGTCAGATGCACATTCTTCCCGAATCGCCTTCTTATTAATATCTGCGATCACCCGAATCTTATCTATAGATATATATAACGTTTCCACCGAACAATGTTTGAAATAATGTGCCAGATTCTCATCCTGCAATGTCCCGAACGTTGCAATCCCGATTCTATTAAACCTGTCATTATCCAGATCACACAAATCTCCCATCCGAAGCAGCCATGCAATAAGTCTGGGATGGAATTCCTCCCCTGCGAAAGTATCTACCATCACCAATCCTGACAGCATTTCTTCGAAACTTCCCGTATGTGCCATTGCAATCTTGTTGATCACTTTGATGATACGTCCCGGCAGAAAAGAATCCTCGACCCTCAAAAGCTCTCCAATCTGATTTGCTTCGTCTGTTAACGTCTGAATCCTTCTGCCATGCTGAGGTCTGAAATATTCCATCAACACAATCGTAATTGCCTGCTTTATATTCAGCGGCCAGGTAAGCTCATCCTCTTTTCCAGTTGCTTCCAGTAACAATTTAGCTGCTTTTCCTACCGTCGTATCATCTGTCTGATATTCATACAAAAGCTGTTGGAATTCCTTTGTCGCCCATATCTTCCTGACTTCCCGGTCTGTATACAGCATCCCGATATCATGCATATAAGAACACATCAATATCAGAAATGTATCTATCCCAGACAGCTTTTTTATGCGTTCTTTTCCAAGAATATTCTCAATCGCAGATACAATGTTCGCCGAATGCCAGGTATCGTGTGTACTATAAGTCGGATAAGTTGTAACTACAGATGACAAATATCTTGTCAGTTTTCTTTTCTGCAGATCATATACACTTTCCAGGCTGTGATTCGTGTCATGATGTTTGCTTGTCCGATGAAGATGTTCCTCTAATGTATATTTCTTTTTCATATCCTCTTTCTGCTCCCATTTTTACCTTTGTTCATATTTTATAATTGCATATATTGTTTTCAGGTACTCTTTCAATCCCTGTTTCCAGTTCACATACTGTTGAATTTCTGCTTTGTATGCACATTCTGCATTTATTGTAATCGCATTCCATACCTTTTTCGCATTTTCAATTTCTGTCTTTGCGGTCAATTCTTTTCTCTTTTGGTCCAGCCATTCTGTCGTTTCCTTCGATCTTTCTTTCGGCTCTATAGATGAGCTTTTTAAAGTAATGAAATATTTCCCGCATGGAGGTGCTTTATGGCAGTCTTGAAAGCTTTTTTCACTTTCTTCTAACGTCAACGGTTTTGTCTCAAGATATATAAACGGCGGATATAAAATCTCATCTTCCTGAGGGAAACCACTTTTATCTCCCAATACATCATTCACATTGATATGTTCAACTGTATCTTCTGCTTCAAATTCCATCAAAACTAATCCATCTTTTTTCTGAAAATATTGATTACTATCTAACCTTAGCGAAGTTGACAAAAACGAATCATTGATTCCATACTTCATACACTCATATGTATGTCTCCGGTCATCGCGTCGTGTATGTATTGTATTCCCTTTCGATGTATGCAATGTATATTTACACATCGCAGAGTATAACCAGCAATATACATTCAATAATTCATCCATATCCTCCAAGATACGCTCGTCCATATAACGTCTTTCAATAGCTAATCTCGACTTTTCATTTTCGATTCCAGGGAACAGCAATACATTTATCGTCTCGTATGCATTTCCAATACTGTAAAAATTAGTCAATTCTGTATCCAGCATCTTTAAATCTATATTTTGTATTGCCCCCTGATAATACAAAAGACTGCGAAACTCCTCATCTGTGATAAACGGATATCGATTCATTTTTTATTCTCACCTCTCGTTCATTCTGATAAATGGAATTCATCAAATACATGTGATCCATCCGTAAATAAATACGTAATATCAGGTTTCATCTTTTTATAGCTATCCGGTATTTTCTTCACAATTTCATCTCTTGGCATCACGCCCGGACAGATGATATATTTTTCAATTGCTCCCAAAAACAGAATACTCCATCCTTCTTTTACCTCTTGCACATACTCAGGGTCACTCTCTGCCAATTCATCCAGCCGCTCCTGCTCCATTTCGTTCAATTTTCTTGGTCCAATATAAGCATATAATGCATAACCAATCTTCTTTTCTCTGGTCAACTCTCCATGATTTGTCATCTCAAATAACCAGTATTGTTTTTGGATACTTTCAAATTCTCCCACGTAACAATTTCTTTTTCTGAGATGATTCTGACTTTTTGAACTGATACCATACCTCGGGTGAATAAGCACCGGATCAAGATTGGCAATTCCCTGTATCCCATTCGTTACCTCACTGATAGTTTTGCATCGTTTTGTAACTTCGCTTACAGAATATTCATCGACAAGGCTGTCATATAATTTTGTACTTACTATCGGCCACAATCTGCTGACCAGATCATATTCCTTATATACACCTTCCCACTCATCCGCTCCTATCGCCACAGACACCAGTGAAAGATTCTCATGCCTGTATGCATGTTTTATATCCGGAAATTCCTGATATTCTCCGCCCCTGATTTCAACAGTCAGATCATTGACTTTTATTTTTTCTGCATACATACTCCTGCCAAGAATTACCTGCCTTGTTATTTCCTGATATTCCATAAAATTCGTTTCGCTCAAAACGATTGTATCTTTTGAAAAAATATCATTCATATTGTACGAATGATTCTCCAGGAATTTCTTATCAAATGTCAGTTTTATATTTTGTGAAGCACATAACCTTTTTAGCAGACATCCTGACAAAGTAGGAAATTCTCTAATTACAATATTCAGTATCACAGCCCCTTCCGGATCGTCCCCTGTAATGTTCTCCTTTTGTACATGTCCTGTAATCGTGTCCAGAATTTCTCCAACGAATGCATCTCGCAGATTCTTCAATTCTTCTTTTATCTTCGGCATCTCTACACAAGAATTCCGGTCGACCGATAAAACAGGTCTTTTGTTTCCTACGTAGTTGAGCATACTGTGCATTACAATATCTTCTCCCAATACATCTTCAATCTCAGAACAGTTCCCCATTGATGTTTCAACCAATACACCGTCTACAAATATACTGCTTTCTTTATTTCCCAGAAAATCACCAAAATCAAATAGTCTTACATTATATTCCCCAATTCCCCTTTTTGGCAAAGTAATATGTGAATACAATTCAACATTCTCACTTACTGCTTTTATTACATAGTCATCCATCAGATTTCTCTTCTCAATTGCCAGCTTATATGGATTCTCTCCACCACCCAAATAGTGCCTTTCCTTCCACAACTGTTCTACATCTTCATCATGGATTTCATCATAATTTCTCTGATCAAAGATCGTATTGCTATAATAAAGCTCATGGCATTTTCCCTCTTCATCACAGACCTGAACCGGAATATCTGCGCATTTTATACCTATATGCTGACTTAGTATATATAAGAGGTTCCCGTCTATAAGACTTCTCTCACCTACATAATTTTTTATTTCACTTCTTGAAGTCATCAGTGCTAATGGTAATTTGGGAATATATTTTGCATTTATATTATCACAGTATTCTGATTTTAAATATAACTTAATAAGAGTCCCGTGTTCACCGATCTGTTCCTTCTCCCGCCTATTTGGTTTTATATAATAAAAATGTTCATTCGCACCTTCCAGCACAAAGCTTAATGCCTTATTATCTTCATAATGAATTGTTGTAATTCCAATCTTGTCCGCCAGCATATATCCGGATAAAAGTCCAATGCCAAACTGTGAAGTCGGATTTACATCATATCCCCAATCTGTATTTTTCTTTGCGAACTCCTTCGATTTGTAGTAAGAATTTCCTATATGGAGCAAATAGTTTCTGATTATATATTCATTCATGCCAGTGCCATGATCCAGACAGTAGATATATTTTTCCTCTTTTCCCTGAATCTCTTCCACACCAACACCAAATTGTATCGTAAGATTCTCTGTCTTTCCTAGCTTCCTGCTATATGCTTTCATGCACTTCGAAGCATCCAGTGCATTCTGATAAATTTCTCTTATACACAGAAACTTGTCCTTATACAGCTGAATTCCCATTAACAACTCCAATATCTTAGACTGGTTCAGAACAAATTTCATATTCTTATCCGGCACAAATCTGTCCCTGTCATATTTTATCTGCGTCCTGTCCACTTTATCTATATTCAGATAATATCTTTCCAGTTCTCGATTCTGTATCAACTCCCATCTATTCTTCAAGATATAATAATTGTCTATTTCATTATCTATCCCATCCAGATAATCCTGAATAAAATAATACATCTCCGGCTCCCTGCAATATGCCTGATATCTAATACTGACTTTACTGTTTTCATTATGAACTGTGTACTGTAATTCCTGAAATTTTGCATTCCAGTGCTTATAGCTTTCTGCATCCGAAATCTGTTTTTCTGCATATAGCGACATCGGAGCTCTCTCAGAATCGAAATGAATCACATCACCTAATCTTAACAATATAGCCAGGAACTGTATATTTGCATTTTCATCAGACCAATCTTTTCTTGCTATCGGTAATTCAAATATTTTTTCCAGCTGTTCTCCGTGACATCTGCAGACAGCTGCCAGATCTTCTACAAAACTCTCTGCATAGAAGCCTCCTATTGCATCTGCAATCTTCCCTTTTAATGCATATACGTTATCAACTACTCTTATATGATGTGTCTGCCGTATAAATTCGCTACGTATAAATTTACTTTTGTTCATATATTTTGAAACGGAATCTTTGCATCGGTCCAGCTCCTCTGTATATCCATTACGAAATTCCTCATAGCTGCACATAAGCTCTACCAACGATTCTATCAAAGCTTCTTCTGTCGGTTTCATGCATACATATTGTCTGGCCTTTTCATAATCAAACAATTTATCCTTATTATTCTGCACAATATCCAATGCTTCCGAAAATGTATGCACCCGTTTGTAATCATTGCAAATCTTAAAGCTTAATGTACTATCATTATATTCTTCTGTTCCCTCAACTGCTCTGAGTAATGTATATTCCCAGTTCGGCATTGCCATTGCCGAATCATGCAGGTATGCGGACATATATAACAAGATCAATTCATAAAAAGACATCTTTTCTATTGTTGTCGGGTCCAGAATATTTTCCATGATCTCAAGAACTTTCTCGCTATGTTCCTGATCGTGTGTGTCGTATTCCTGCATCTGTGCTATAATCTGTTTATTATGTGCATTGATGTTATCTATTATTTTTTGACAGATATTCCACAAATCCGCAGACTTTTCATCTTTTTGTTCTTCAATTAAAGTTATAATTCTTTCTTTTATCTTCATTTACGCACCCTCAATTTGACACCTGTATCTTAACTATTTTTATTATACGGCAGCTCCTATGGTTATACAAGGGAGAAAAGTATATTTATTCATCTACAGAACTTGCCACTGGCAGCTTCTTCGTAAACGCAAAATAGCGAGTACCTTGACATTTTTAGGCGGCTGCTTTGCAGCCACTATAATAGTACACCTGCAAAACTCCAATCGCCATCGCAAGGTCATAATGAGAACCTCTTTTCTTCTTATCTCCCGGCGCAAGACTTATGATCACTCTTTTCTTAGGAAATACATATCCACTTTCATCAATTACAGATTGGATCCTGTCCCCGGCTTCTTTTACTACAACATCACCCATCCTGATAATCGAAATCATCGGCTGTCCATCTAACATCTTTGTTTCAATATCCACATTATATCCTTCAATCCCCTGGATTGCAAAACGCTTTACCACGGTAGCCATATTTCATCTTCTCCCATCTTTTTTCTGATTTCCTGTTCGTGAACCATATACTTATGCCCAACATCTTCAACAAATTCCTTATAACGCGTCACATTGTGATTTTGAAAATAAGCCAAAGTCCTGTAACTTGATGTGATTTGATCATCTTGCATCCCTATAATTGTCTTATAACTGCTCCATCGATACTCTTCCGGATGCACTGCCATCTTCGCTTTCACAGGATTCAAATGGATATATCTGCTTGTCTGCAGAAAATAATCGTCTTTTGTAACATCTATTTAAACAGCCCTTGACATAACTTTTTTTGAATACCTCCGAAAAGTTTTATTTTAGCTCCTGATTTAGAAATAATATAATCCGCCGTTATAGGAATTTGTCTCCACGACAATTTATGTTCTGGATTTTCTTCAACAAATTTGATTGCTTCCTCCTGACTTGCTCCATAAACGATTCCTTCCATACATGCCCAAATTGCAGCAGAAGTACACATTGGACATGGCTCCAAAGTTGTAAAAAGATAGCACTTTTTTAATTTACGCCTTTTTAAAATTTTCGATGCCTTTCGTATTGCTGCTATCTCCGGATGATTTGTCGGATCTAATTCTTTTCTTAATGAACTTCGTGAAGAAGAAATAATTTTTCCCCTGTCATCGGTAATAATTGCTCCAATAGGATACTGATCATCGTCCATATTTTGTCTTGCTATTCTAATACATTCCAACATTACTTTATTCATCATTTTTTCTGTCATTATACCAATCTCCTAATCAACTGGTCAGAATCTCCGCTTCCCGACTCCAAATATATAGATCCATCTGGTTCAAGAACATAATATTCTTTCTCATACATATCATTGTAATGTATCGTTATCTGTCCCTTATATTTTTCTCCCAGGTATCTTACCTTTTCAAGATTTTGCCGAAGCATAAAAACAGTAGCATGATTTTCTTCTATAAATTCTCGTCCTCTTTCACGCGGAATCAAAGTCTGAATCGTAACTTTGTCTACACCAATTTTTATAGCTTCCACAACCACCTGTTCCACCATATGAACATTCTCATTCATTAAAACCATATGTATTGTTACCGGAATATTATATGACACTAATTTTACAATATTATTATAAGTTCTCTGATATGCCCCTTCCGTCTGGGTTATAAAATCATGAAATGATTCGTCTCCATGTAAACTTGTAACAACACGAATCGGATATTTTATAAGTTCTGGTATTATTTTATCTACATCATACAGATTACTATATACAATGGTATCCATTCCAAGATTTACACTATATCTCACAATTTCCATAAACCCTGGATGTCGCGTAGGTTCTCCACCTCCTAATCTGGCTCTTCTTACTCCGTTATTTTTTAACAGGCAGAGACATTGCTTAACAACATCTGTACTTAACATTAACGTATTTTCACTACATGCAAGACAAAATTTACACGAAAGATCACATTTGCGATTTAACCGAATACACACATTATGCGGCATTTTCCATACATTTTTTCTTGGTTCTGAGTATAAATCCGTATATCGGGTAGGTGTAAAAATATATCGGGCAAATGTCCTTCGTTCATTCTTATTATGCTCTTTTTTTTCGGCTTCCCGCTCCATTTGTTCAAGAGTCATCCATTTATAATGTACCCCATCAATTTCAAACTCATTATTTTTTAGTAATTCCGGGAAGCTATCAATATATACTACATAATAAGTATTATAATAAGCACGCACAGTATTCCAGTCTTGAGATATTTTAGGTTGGTAAATCGATGCCTTTTGATATAAATGTATTACGTCCCTAGGTATTTTTAACGCTGCTCCAATTGCATTTTTCAAACTTTCTTCATCTCTCTCTGCCGCAGTGGGAAAAGAAAGAAACATATATTCATTCCATTTTCCTTCAAAATACTTCGTAAGTATACGATTTGATTTATATCCCATAAAGCTATCTTTGATTGCAATCAAAGAATAACGATGTGCTGAAACATCTAATTTCACTATTTCCCGATATAATTTTTCAGCATTAAATTTTGTTTTCAAGGCTATGATAACCTGAGCCAAGCCATAAATGATCTGTCCAATCGCAAAACACCAAGATACAATATTTAATATATTATTATTAATTTTTCCCGAAACAATGGTATACACAAATGCCAACCCACTCGCTATAATGAGACTTCCCTCTGCGCAATTAAAACCAATATGATTTTTATGTTCCAATAATTTATTATGAAGGCTTTCTTCATTTATTTCTAACACTAGATCCCCCTCTCCTTCCATCGTTATTATACGATAAAAGATGAATTATTCCAACATTTCATTCAACCAGTTCCATTCACCTTTTCATTTTCATTAAATATTCTTGTGTCACACCGTATTATTCAGCCAGTTTATATGTCTATGTAACAAAATACCACCAGGGACACCAAAAAAGCCACTATTCCCGTCCCCAATGGACAAATGTTATTACAATTAACATCATCCATCTCCACACAAAATTATTTCCACCTCTCCACAACTTATTCCTTGCCATTCCCCCGCATATGTACTATACTTTATATGTTCTACAAATGCCACAAGCATTACAAAAACGTTATTTTAATTAACATTCACACAATTTAAATGCATAAATAACAATTCAACCAAACAAAAGAAAGGACCGTACCACATGAAAAAATTATCCACCTCTCTCCTTGCCAATCTAGTAGCAACGAAGAGAAAAGAATTGAAACTTACCCAGCAGGATCTGGCCGATGCCACAGGCATCAACCGTGCCCAGATCTCACGTCTGGAAAAGGAGGATTACCTCCCATCCATTCCACAGCTGGAACAGCTCGGTGAAACACTCGGATTCGAGCCAGATGAAGTATTCGTTGACAACAGCAGCAACAAGCTTCCATCACCATCACCGCTGAATATCGCAGTAGCCGGAACCGGATATGTCGGACTCTCTATTGCCACTCTGCTTGCACAGCACAACCATGTCACTGCAGTGGACATCGTTCCTGAAAAAGTAGAGATGATCAATAATAAGAAATCACCGATTCAGGATGATTATATTGAAAAATATCTGGCTGAAAAGGAACTGGATCTGACTGCTACATTAGATGGTGAAGCAGCTTACAAAAATGCAGATTATGTAGTTATTGCTGCTCCGACGAACTATGACAGCAAGAAGAACTACTTTGACACTTCTGCCGTAGAAGCCGTTATCGAACTTGTATTAAAAGTGAATCCGAAAGCCATTATGGTCATCAAGTCTACAATCCCGGTTGGCTATACAGAGTCTGTCCGCAAGAAATACAATACGTCAAACATCATCTTCAGCCCTGAATTCTTAAGAGAATCCAAGGCATTGTACGACAACCTGTATCCAAGCCGTATCATCGTGTCAACCGACAAATCCGATGAAAGACTGGTAAATGCTTCCCGCACATTTGCGGCACTTCTTCAGGAAGGTGCTCTGAAGAACCAGATTGATACATTATTCATGGGATTCACCGAAGCCGAAGCAGTAAAGCTTTTTGCAAATACTTACCTTGCGCTGCGTGTATCTTACTTCAACGAATTAGATACCTATGCAGAAATGAAAGAACTCAACACTCAGGAGATCATCAACGGCGTATGCCTGGATCCTCGTATCGGAACACATTATAATAATCCTTCATTTGGATACGGCGGATACTGCCTGCCGAAAGATACCAAGCAGCTTCTGGCAAACTACAATGATGTGCCTCAGAATATGATGTCTGCTATTGTGGAAAGTAACCGTACAAGGAAAGATTTTATTGCAGACCGTGTACTCAGCCTTGCCGGTTATTATGATTATAATAATCATGGGGATTACTCCGCTGATCAGGAAAAAGAATGCGTCATCGGCGTTTACCGCCTTACTATGAAGAGTAACTCTGATAACTTCCGTCAGAGCAGTATCCAGGGAGTCATGAAACGAATTAAAGCCAAAGGCGCCACTGTCATTGTATATGAACCAACTCTTGAAGACGGTACAACTTTCTTTGGCAGCAAAGTTGTGAATGATTTGAATAAATTTAAAGAAATGTCACAGGCTATCATTGCGAATCGTTATAACTCATCTCTTGATGATGTGAAAGATAAAGTATATACCCGCGATTTATTCCAGAAAGATTAATTCTTTTTCAAAAAAGCGGCGGCACATCCTTTCTTTCGTTAGGATCTGTCGCCGCTTTTTGTCCTTCATGATGACATTTGCAAGCTATCATATTTTTCCGCTCTGTTATGTATTTAAAGGAGGATGCTATAATACACAAACTTTTAATTCTTATTGACAAAATTCCCATTTTTGTCTAATGAAACCGGCATGCTATCTATTGTATCCATTTTTTCAATTTCCATATAAGCATACTCATTAAAATGCTCAATCTTCTCTTGCCATCTATTATGAAGATTCATAACATGTTGCGCACCTTTTCCAGTGAATGCAACTGAATAATAGCATTCCTTAATTTTTTCTTTTCCCAACACATTTTTCTCATATGAAATAACTGCATCGCTGCCACTTCCAAGAATTGTCATTGTATCTTCTCCAAAATTTCGAAATCTTCCTATCCAGTAAGAATAATGAATATAGAAATAATACATTCTTATTCCAGGATGCGGATGATCATATTCATCAATGCTTTTATCAAAATAATCCGCAAATTTTCTTCCTGTTTTTTTCTGCAAATGTTCGGAAGCAAAGATAATTTGCTATAAACATCTTATCAAAATTTGCAAGATTTACTCTTATATCCTCCTGCCATTGCTGCAAAAACAATACCGCTTGTATTGTTACCGCAAAAGAATCCGCATCATATTCTTTTAACTGTGTAGTCCAATTCTTTGCCTTTCGGTCTTTATTATTAGCTACATCTGACATTCTAAACGTCTCATCAATACTTTTTTCGCCTTTTTGTTCTCTAAGATGTCCATGCGCTATATGTCCATACTCATGCGCTATGGTAAAATTGAGCATGTAAAAATATATATTATCCATAAAAGTTGGTCGATTTTCTTCACTAATTTTAAAAACCGAAGTCAAATTATCCTGACTAACAAACTCTTCAACCTCATTCCAAAACGCAGTTAATAGGCCCACAGATAACGCTATATAATTTTCTCCGTTTTCATAATGACACAATGCATTAGCTCTTGTATCATTATATACCCATAGAGAGATCTTCATTTCATCATATTTTTCCGGCGAAACCCATGTAGGCAAGCCTTGTCGAAGTAATTCTAATGCTGTATTTGCTTTTTGAGATACCAGATAAAAGGCTTCGACAAATTCGTATAATTCAATTGTAGAATTTGAACAAGTAATTATTGCTTTCTTCATATAGGCAATTTCCCTTATAAAATTATAATGATTTGATATTGTTACTGTGCAAGAATGTAATACACCAAGGGACACACAAAAAGCCATCATTCCCCGTCCCCACTGGACTTCTACTCCACCGTCACACTCTTAGCCAAATTCCTAGGCTTATCCACATCAAGCCCCTTAGCCACAGACACATAATATCCCATCAACTGCAGCGGAATCACAGCAAGCGAAGTTGCAAAGTGTTCATCTGTCTCAGGAATATATACCGTAAAATCAGCACTCTCCTCAATATTATAATTGCCGGTTGTCGTAAGTCCCATAAGGTAAGCTCCACGGCTCTTACACTCAACCATGTTGCTGACCGTCTTCTCAAATAACGCCGACTGCGTTAATACTCCAATAACCAATGTATCATCTTCAATCAGTGAAATTGTTCCGTGCTTCAATTCACCAGCAGCATATGCCTCCGAATGGATATAGCTAATTTCCTTCATCTTCAGGCTTCCTTCCATGCAGATTGCATAATCGATTCCGCGGCCTACGAAGAAGACATCCTTTGCGTTCATCTGCTTGGATGCAAACCACTGGATTCGCTCCTTATCTTCCAGGATACGACGGATCTTATCCGGAAGTGTCTGCATCTCCTTGATATATCCCATATACTGCTCATCCGAGATCTGTCCGCGGACCTTGGCAAATTGTACGGCCAGTGTATACATTGCAATCAACTGTGTACTGTACGCCTTCGTTGTCGCAACCGAAATCTCCGGTCCGGCTAATGTATAGAATACATTGTCTGCCTCACGCGCAATCGACGAACCTACGACATTCACAATTCCAAGAGTCTTGATTCCTCTGAGCTTCGCCTCGCGAAGTGCTGCCAGACTGTCTGCTGTCTCGCCAGACTGACTTACTACGATCACTAACGTATTCTTGTCCAATATCGGATTGCGGTAACGGAATTCAGATGCAAGCTCCACACGCACCGGAATCCTTGCCAGATCTTCGATTACATACTGACCGACCATACCAACATGATAAGCAGATCCGCATGCAACGATCTGTATTTCACTGATATTCCTGATCTCCTCAGCCGAAAGACCTACTCCCGACAGATCGATCTCACCATCTTTCAATACCGAATTCAATGTATCTGCTACAACCTTCGGCTGTTCATGAATCTCTTTCATCATGAAATGTTCATATCCGCCCTTTTCAGCTGCCTCTGCGTCCCATTCAATAACCTTCTGCTCTTTCTCAATCTCGTCTCCGTCCAGATTGTAAAATGTAATCTCACCCTTGCGGACACGCGCCATTTCCAGATTGCCGATATAATAGACATTTCTCGTATATTTTAAAATAGCAGGAACATCCGATGCGATATAAGATTCCCCATCGGCTACTCCGAGGATCATCGGGCTGTCTTTTCTGGCAACGTAAATTTCTTCCGGATATTCTTTGAACATCATTACCAACGCATATGATCCTCTGATACGGATAATCGCATGATTGATCGCATCAACCGGATTGCCCTCATACTTTTTATAATAATAATCCACCAGCTTTACAGCTACTTCTGTATCTGTCTCAGAATAAAATGTATATCCGTTACGGACTAATTTTTCTTTCAGTTCCTGATAGTTCTCGATGATTCCGTTATGTACTGCTACTACATTTCCATCATCGCTGACATGTGGATGTGCATTGTCTTCTGACGGCTCTCCGTGAGTTGCCCATCTCGTATGCCCGATTCCACAGGTTCCCTTTACCGACTTTCCATCATTCGTCTTCTCTTTTAATATCTTCAGACGTCCCTTGGCTTTCAGTACTTCTGTATCTTTCAAACCATCTCTTACAGCGATTCCTGATGAATCATATCCACGGTACTCTAGTTTCGACAATCCATCTAACAATATTGGTGCTGCCTGATGCGCTCCGGTAAATCCTACTATTCCACACATATTACTATTCTCCTCATCTTCTGTGCCTTATTCTTCAAGCAAATATATCTTCCCATCGTACTTATGCGACTACATATCCCTTTTCTTTCACAACATCTACTACCTGACTTACATATTTCTGGCAGATCTCTTTCGTCTCAGCTTCCACCATCACACGAAGTACCGGCTCTGTTCCGGATTCACGAACCAGAATACGCCCCGTATCGCCAAGTGCTTCCGTAACTGCCTGTACTGCTGCCTGTACCGCTGCATCGTCCTGTGCTGCTTTCTTATCTGTCACACGGACATTTTCCAATACCTGCGGATAAATGGTCAGGCCTTCCATCAATTCACTCATTTTCTTCTTTCTGCCAAGCATTACCTGCATCATCTTCAGGCTGGTAAGAATTCCATCTCCTGTAGAAGCATATTTCGAGAAAATGATATGGCCGGACTGTTCTCCTCCGAGAATGCAATTATTCTTCGTCATATATTCATATACATATTTATCACCGACCGCCGTCTTCGCATAGTTGATTCCGGCTTCGTCAAATGCTTTGTACAGTCCAAAGTTAGACATTACAGTTGTAACAACCGTATTATTCTCCAGTTTGCCGCGTTCCTTCATATACTTTCCATAAATGTAAAGGATCGCATCTCCGTCTACCAGATTGCCCTTTTCATCTACGCAGAGACATCTGTCAGCATCTCCGTCATAAGCAAATCCGACATCCAGTCCGTTCTCTACTACAAACTTCTGCAGTCCTTCGATATGTGTAGAGCCGGCATTGTTATTAATGTTCGTTCCATTCGGTTCTGCATTGATCACATAAGTCTTCGCTCCAAGCGCATCGAATACGGATTTGGCAAGATTCCATGAACTTCCGTTCGCACAATCCAGGCCAACTTTCACGCCCTTGAAAGAATAGATTCCAAGAGAGATCAGATATCCTATGTAGCGGTTTCTTCCTGATACATAATCGACAGTACGTCCTATCTTCGATGTATGTGCAAATGGAATCTCATCAAACTTCTGTCCAAATACTTCCAGTTCTCCATCCAGATATGCTTCCACCAGAGAAATGGTCTCTTCATCCATCTTCTCACCATTACCGTTGATAAGCTTGATTCCATTGTCATAGTATGGATTATGACTGGCAGAAATCATGATTCCACAGTCAAATTCATCCGTTCTTGACACATATGCAACGGATGGCGTTGTGGTAACATGAAGCAGATATGCATCTGCTCCCGATGCGACCAGACCGCCTACTAATGTATATTCGAACATGTAGCTGGAACGTCTGGTGTCCTTTCCGATTACAATACGTGCCGGTGTGTCATCGCCGTTCCGGCGTTTTAATTCACCGTAATACCAGCCAAGAAAACGTCCGATCTTGTATGCGTGATCTGCTGTTAAGTTGTTGTTGGCTTCGCCCCGGAAGCCGTCTGTTCCGAAATATTTTCCCATTGTTTTTTCTCCTGTCTTTTTCTAATTTTTCTTATTCATCCATTCACGCATCTTCTGAGTAATCATACACCCAAGCATGCATCCTAATCCATTGTGGATCATATCATCCCATTCAAACAATCCACGCATAAACAGCAACTGGCTTACTTCAATATACTTGCGACGACATGAAAACAGCCAACTGGCTCCTTTGTCATGTACATGCTTATCAGTACTTTGGTGGAGTTACCAGGCTTTTAATTCCAAACAATTTTAATTTGACACTAGATTGACCACATTGGTCACAGACCCCTATGTTCACGTCTAAATGATAGTCACACATGTGTGTCCCATCTTCATTATAAAACTAATCTCTATTCATTCACTATGTCCCGGAAATCATGCACTCGATGACCGTGCAGTATGCACTGATTCATCGGTATTTACAATTAGAAAGTTAATACATCAGTACCGACTATGATGCGTTTACTTTTTTCACATATCCTTCAATCCATTGTCCTTTATAATTAACACTCGTAAGGAATCCCCGTTTTTTTAATTTTCTACACAAATGTGCATTAAATTCATTATTATGAACCTTATATTTATGTTGTGTTCTCTGCGCAAACTGATGATAGGTGGCTTCTAGCTGAGTAAAATGTTCTGCCAGTTCATCTAAATTATATACATCCATCTGATTATATAGCCAACGGTACCGATTCTCTTCTGGCAATACATTCCAAATAGTCTCTACATATTTTTTTTCAAAAATTATCTCTTCTGAAAAATCTAAAAGCATTTTAGCCAATTTTTCGTCTATATTGGTAGCATCAATTTCTTCTAAAATTCTTTTAATTTCTATTCCCGAGAAAATATTTGAACTTACTAAATTTTTGATATCATCTAAGTCTATTTCGATTACCGCCATGTCATTTAAAAAGTTCTCTTTATACTTTTCAATATAATCCAGCCATAATTG
>ERZ1026901.598-NODE-598-length-27393-cov-21.046017_pt1 | contig 27393 bp, 18 predicted proteins | sample MGYA00380179_ERZ1026901 | MGnify/ENA primary metagenome ERZ1026901 (study PRJEB33269, sample SAMEA4719815) | human gut metagenome | biome: human-associated habitat; feature: organic feature; material: feces | place: Cameroon | collected 2013-10 ... | reverse complement strand
TAGAGGCAGATTAGACAGAAAACTTCAAAAGAGAAATCCGTGAAAAAAGGAAGTCTCCCCCAAAAAAGGACATAGCCGGTAGCGTGAAACCGGGCAAACCACCTGCAAGGAAGTATGGTTCTATCTGTCCGGCCAGACCTGTCGGGGCGGGCAGATAAAATCATTCTTCCCGATTTGCCTGCTGTGGGTGACGGCTTGTTCCATTTATGGACAAGCGGTCATACACGGCTTTCCGCTTCCGGCTCAAAGGAACAGCGAAAAAGAAAAATCATCTGAAAAACCGTAAAAGCTCCTCTTTGGCATAAGCATAAAAGAAATGGGCCTTGCCTCATGAGTCTAAACTGTTGCTTAGGCGTGAGGCAAAGCCCTTTTCTCCGCTTATGCGATAGTCGGCACACGTTCGTTCAAAATCCTTTTGTACGATGGTGTGCCGACGAATAAAGCCGCTTTTACGGAAAAACTTGTATGAGATATAAAAAATCAGGGAGATTCATATCAAAATCTCCCGTTTTATTGTTACTTTTGCATACGAAGAGTTCTTTGAAGGTTACGCAACGCACAGAAGAATAATGCAGCAGATAACTAACTAAATCGTAACCTATTACTATCATGAGCGATTAACATACGCTCATTTCCAATAAAATACACTCTTTTCGTAACTTCCCTTTGCAAATTGTCGTACGATCGTGGTCTTTCCCACTTGTCGCGCACCTTTAATGAGAAGAGCTTTGTTTGTGGCGGATTTCTTCCAATCTTCTAACTTCTTGATAATCTTGCGTTTTAGCATATTGCCTACAACTTTTTTCCAGTGTTTTGTATGCAAATCTACAACTTTTTTCCAGCTAAATAGCAGGTTGTTTGCAACTTTTTTCCAAGGTTCTGCGGGTAATCTTGCAACTTTTTTCCAACAAATCTATAGTAATTATGCAACTTTTTGCCAGAGGATGCATGAATGCTCCCCCTCCCCTTTATTGCGCTCTAAAGCGAATGGGAAGTTTGAAGAGGGAGCGTACGGGGCGACCACCTTGTTTAGCGGGGAAGAATTTCTTTAGTTTCTTGATAGTCGCAACGACGGCAGCATCACATTCGGGAGAAAGGGTACGCTCTATCTTAATATCTCCGATGGTGCCATCCTTCTCTACTACGAAGCTGGCTAAGACTATGCCCTGAATGCGATCTTCTATAGCTTTGACAGGGTATAATAGATGGGCGCTAATGTCTTGTAGTAGCGCTGTGCTGCCTCCTGGATACTGGGCCATTTCTTCGGCCACGGCGTAAATGGTTCTATCGTTATCGGCTTGAGTGGAAGATTCAGCTCTACGGATTTGCATCTCCGTAGTGTCGCCTTTAAACACGTATTCGTAGAGCACTTCGCCTGTGTCGGCGCGGTAGAGGTAGAGCTTTTGCGGAATGAGGATAATCTGGTTTACATCGAGAGTGGACAGGCTGTCTGCGATGCTCACCACGAGCAGCGCTTTCGTGGGGCCAGTCTCTATCATGTAAGCTAAATCCTCGGGAATTTGGGGTGTAGAGAAGTTGAAATCTCGCTTGATTTCATCATAAGAGAATTGGGAGTCGGTGATTTGAAATGTGAGGAATCGCTTGGCGGGGTTGTAGAGTTTGAATGTGAAGTTTTGTTTCTCTAAATCGTATTGAGCATTGAAGTCTGCCTCGATGTAATAATCGTGCTCAAGCAGACAGGTTCGTTCTTGCTCAAGAGCCTCCAGCATGTCCTTGTATTCCTTGCTTTTCATGTACACTTCCTTTTTCAGCGGAGTGTTCACCTCGTCTTCTAGTGAGTAGTGTGTGATGACATCCTTCTCAATGAGATTTTCCACCTCTCCCCACGAAGTCTCGTCTACGGGCACGGTTCCATCGTCGTTCCTCTCTGTGGCACAATTGGGCATAAGCAATCCCTCCGTACTGATGGAGGCTCCATTCAGCGCCTTCTGTAGTTGTTGTATGGGGGTGAGTGTGTAAGTTCTTTCCTTGACAATGGTAGGAGCCTTGGAGATGGTGGTTCTGTGTGCAGGCTTAACTTTGTTTCTGTTTTGAGCAAAAGAGACGCTCACCGTGAGGGAGAGGATGAAGATAAGGAGATATTTTAGTTGTTTCATGGTGGATGGGGTGAATGATTATGATGCAAAGGTAAGGAACGCTTTCTTGTTTTGCAAAAAAAAGATAGATTCTTTACGGAGAGAAACAAAAAAGGCAACCCACACAAGGGTTGCCTTTTATATCGCGTTTTCGGGAAGAAACACTTTTACTTCACCTCTTTAATTAGATAAATCTGGGTGGGTAAGTGGTCGGAGTAGCCGTTGAGCCATACACCGCCAGCGTGGGTGCGAAGGGGAGAACCCTTATACTTTCCTTCTTGCTGGAAAAGGTAGTCGCGCATGAATATGGCGTGCTGATAGTACTTCAGCGTGGAGCGATCATTGCCTACGAGATTGCCACTCATGACGATTTGGTCGAAGAGATTCCATTTGCCGTTGTAGAGCAGGGTGCCTTGGCCTACCTTGTAGAGCGTGTTGTACCAGGGGTTGTATATATCCTCAGCACTCTTGATCTTACTAGGTTCGCTCTTGCAGCCAAGTTGCTCGGTCATACTCTTGTTTCCAGGATCGTCGTTCATATCCCCCATGATAATTATTTTTGCTCCAGGGTCGCTCTTGAGTAGGGCATCCTTGAGTTGTCGTACTTGCCATCCAGCACGCTGGCGCACTTCGTCGCCTGCTGCGCGCGAGGGCCAGTGGTTGACGATGAAAAACATCTTCTCGCCCGCCAAGCGGCCTTCCATCACGAGGAATGGGCGCGTGATGTAGGTGGTGTCGCCCTGCAGAGAATCAATGGCTTGCACCTTGCCTTGTGTGTCAATGGTGAAGCCTAGCATGGGATCGTCGACCTTGCCTGTGGGACCATAGTTGTACTGCACGGCAAAATAGCGTTCGAGGCTGAAAAATTTAGGATTGTAGAAGAATGCACACTCTACGCCACGGCGGTCGTAACTGGGAATGTCTACGTACTTGTAGCCGCGCTTAGCTAGGGAGGGCTGTTTTAATAGGTCGTCGAGCACATTAGAATTTTCGATTTCAGATACACCGATCACGGCAGCGCCCATAGGGAGCTTGTCGGTGCAGAGTTCGCTGAGCACACGGCTCATGTTGTGGAGCTTAGCTTCATACTTCATCTTGCCCCACTTCTGTGTACCGTTGGGCAGATATTCGTAGTCGTTCTTGCCTGCATCGTGGATGGTATCGAAGAGATTTTCAAGGTTGTAGAAGGCCACACCATAGAGGGCGTAGCGCTTCTGTTGTTGAGACTCGCCGCGTGTAGTAAACGAGGTGAGTGTGGTGAGCGCCAAGAGAATGAGCGCAAACGATAGAATGGATTTTCGCATACTGAAAATAGATGTGATAAGTTTTTATACTGCAAATTTCTTCTTTTTTCTGTTATTAGCCAAGAAATTGTATAGTGCATGTTGAAAAATTCACAGAAATGTAAAAGCTTGCCCTGTTTTTTTACGTATCTTTGCAGCGAATATAAATGTTTAAATCCGCGATAGGGCACTAAGACGAGTAGTCGAGAATCAGGTATATGGATGGAGAGATTGCTCAAGAATACGCCCTAACGCAGAATACTTAATCCTCAACTTTTCATGACAAAAGGTGTAAAACTTACGGCAGCTGCTTTGCTCTTGGCCACAGGTGCATGGGCACAAGCTCCGACTGACACCCTGAGCCTCGACAATTCGGACTTTACGTTTACAGAGTCGCAGCTCGATGACGACAACGATGCCTCTCAAGCAGTGTCGGCCATCGTTGGTGGTAAGAGTGATCCTTACAATTCGGAGGTAGGCTACTTGTTTAGTCCTATGCGTTTTCGTGTGCGTGGTTATGACAACATGTATAGCAACTACTACATCAATGGCCTTCAGCTCAATGACTTGGAACTTGGTCGGTTTGGCTACAGCATGATTGGTGGTATGAACGACGCTACACGTAACCAAGAGGGCGTCACTGCCTATGAATTTAATCGCTTTGGCATAGCTGGTATTGGTGGTGCAACGAATGTGAATGCTCGTGCAAGTCAGTTTGCGCAAGGCAATAAGCTCACCCTTTCTGGTTGCAATCGCAACTACGTGGCTCGTGGTATGTTTACTCACGCCACAGGACTGCTTCCCTCGGGATGGGCTTTCGCTGGATTGGTAGGCTATCGTTGGGCCAATGAAGGCGTGATTGAAGGCACGTTCTACAATTCGCTCTCTTACTTCCTTTCTGCAGAGAAACGTTTAGGCGACAAGCATGCTCTCTCGCTCGTCACCTTCGGATCGCCTACAGAGCGCGGCCAACAGGGTGCGTCGACAGAAGAAGCCTATTGGCTTGCCAACTCCCACTATTATAACCCAAATTGGGGTTATCAAGGAGGAAAGAAGCGCAACTCTCGCGTGGTGAACGACTTTGAGCCTACTGCCATCCTTACTTGGGATTGGACGATGCGCGATAACATGAAACTCTCCACATCGGCCGGCTTTAAGTATTCCATGTATAGCTCAACGGCGCTCGGATGGAACGGTAACGCTTACGATCCACGTCCCGACTACTATAAGAACTTACCGAGTTCTATATTTAATGTGTACGATCCTCAAATAAACAACCCCGACTTCCTCAATAGTGCGGAAGGTGCGTGGGCACTTGAAGGATGGAACAATCTCTACAACTATTGGACTTCGCATAAAGCCAATCGCCAAGTAGATTGGGATCGCATGTATGCTGTCAACCGTGCAGCGGCAGAGCAGGGCGATGAAACTCTCTATTATCAAGAGCGTCGCCACAACAATCAGATGGTGGAAACTTTCAACACCATTTTCAATCACGAAATCAATCAGCACCATAAGTATGCCGTAGGCTTCCAGTACAACCGCACCAAGGGTATGCATTATAAGACTTTGGCTGATATGCTTGGTGGTTCTACCTTTACCGACTACGACAAGTTTGCTGCCAATGAGTATGGACGCAACAGCCTTGAGGCTCAGAATGACTTGAACAATCCCGACCGCAAGGTGAACGTCGACGACAAGTTTGGCTACAACTACAATATCTTCGTAGACAAGGCGCGCGCTTACGGTCTCTATCAGTATACCGAGGGCAAGTGGCAGTACAACATGCAAGCTTTTGCCGAAGGTACACTCATGCAGCGCGAAGGCTTGATGCGCAATGGTCGTGCAGCTGACAACTCTTACGGCAAGAGCGGTAAGGGCAAGTTCTTGGGTGGTGGTGGACGCTTCGGCATGACATTCCGTCCTAATGGCTCACACATCCTGAGCTTGAATTTCGGCGCAGAGAGCAATGCCCCGTTGGCACGCAACTCATTCGTGGCTCCGCGTATACAAAATGATTTTGTCAATAATTTGACCAACGAGAATATCTTCCATTCCGACCTCTCGTATCAGTTCCGCTTCGGTAATTTCTCGGGTAAGGTCAGTGGATACTATGCTCGCTTGAGCAGTGGTGTAGAGCAGACTGCTTTCTACAACGATGATGAATCGCGCTTTACCTATCTCACCATGACTGGCATCGACCGCGAGCACTATGGTGTGGAAGCCGCATTCAGCTATCAGATAACGTCTAACTTCTCTGTCAACCTCATTGGTACTTACGGCGAAGCCAAGTACGTAAACAATCCTTACGCACAGGTGGCCTATGAAGGTTCGAGCGCTGCTACGCTCCAGACTCTCAACTCTTGGACCAATCCCGTGACCAATCAAGCAGAGACCACTCCTCTCTTTGTTCTGGCAAAGGGCATGCGTGAGAGCGGAAGCCCCATGGCCGTAGTAAGCCTTGGATTCGACTACAACGTGAAGGGCTGGTTCTTTAGCGCCAACCTGAATTACTACGACCGCGTATACATCGATTTCTCAGAGTATCGTCGCTTGTCGAAGTCGATTATTGCCAATCGTGGTCTATACACGCCTGCAGTAGATGCCTCTGGTAATCTTTCCTATGGCAATGTAAAGCAAGCTACGCTTGACAGCTATGGTGGTATATTCTACGACCAATCAGGCAATATCATCGATACTTACAGTCCTAAGCAAGAAAAGGCAAAGGGCGGCTTCATGCTCGACGCTTCAATCGGTAAATACATCCGCTTGAAGAAGGGAAAGAGCTTGAGCATCAACCTCTCTGTACAGAACATTACCAACAACCGCAACCTCAAGACGGGTGGCTACGAACAGAATCGTTCGGATAGCTACAATACCGGATATGACAAAGCTTATGTATTCTCGAAAAATTCGAAATACTACTATGCGAATGCCATCAACGGATTCTTGAATATCGGCTTCAAGTTCTAACTCTCCATTCTGTAAACGACAAACAACAATGAAACTGAAGTTTTTATCTATCATAGCAGTTGCGGCAATGTCCACTCTCTTCGGCACAACCTCGTGTATGGACGACCACGATGCGCCCAATGTCGAAGACTACATTGTGACAAGTCCCACCGATATAGGTGAGGTTAACGCAACAATACTCGATGTGAAAGCAAAGTATTGCAAGGACAATAAAGAGGCAGACTACTCGCGCAACTCCTCTAATTGGCACACCAAAATCAATGAAGACGTAATCATAGAAGGCGTGGTCTGCGCAAACGATGTGAGTGGCAATCTCTATCAGACATTACTCATTCGTAATATCGACAACAGTAAGCCTGCCTCGGATCCTGCTCACGACCAAAGCATCATCCTCGCCGTGCGTAGTACCTCGCTCTATCCTTACTTCCGTCTAGGACAGCGCGTTAAGATTAACTTGAAAGGACTCTACGTGGGCGTATATAGCAAGACACCGCGTATTGGTATGCCTTACAAGACATCGTCGAACAATATTAACCTCGGCCCGATGGATTTCAATGTGCTGAAGACCAACGCTCAAATTGTGGGTAAGCCTGATGCAAACGCTCCAGAGCTTGTCCCCGTAGATAAGAGTGACGCTGCCGGATGTGCATGGCTCCGCGCTTTGGCTAATAAGACGTATGAGAATACACCGATGCTCGCCACCGTGCGCGGCACCATTAAGCAAGCTTCGACTGAACCAGAGAAAGGTACAGCTAAAGGAGTAGAAGGCCTCACGGAGACACTCACTGCCAATCACAAGAAGATTCTTGGCCCGTATGAACTCCACGATGATGGCTATGGTGTAGATCGCGATCTTGATCTCGGCAATGGCTCTACCGTAGCCGTTCGTACTTCTACTAAAAATCGCGTGTCGTTCCTCGAACTGCCCGATAATGCTCGTTCTTTCACCGGCATTTTAAGCTACTATAGTAACTGGCAGATTCAGCTTCGCGACATCGATGACATGTCGGCCAACTAAAAATCTCTTCCTTTATAATATTTAAGCAAACACATAACATTATGAATAAGTATATTCTCTGTCTTGCAGCCGCCCTTTCGCTGGGCGCATTTACTGCTTGCGAAGACGTGCCCGCTCCTTACGGTATCAACAATTCGGGCAATAATAATGGTGGCGATAATAATGGTGGTAATACGGGCGAAACCAAGACCATCTTCGCAGCTAGCTTCGATACTGGTGCTGATGACTTTACTTTCCAAAACGTAACACTTGGCGAAGGTCTCACTTACGTATGGAAGCAGGATTCCTACAACGGCAAGGGTTATCTTAAAGCTTCAGCTTATGCCAACAGCAAGAGCAATCCTAGCGAAGCATGGGCAGTATCACCTGCAATCAATCTCAGCGATTGCACCGAGGCTACGCTCAACTTCCGCCAGGCTATTAACAAGATAACTCCGGGTATTCCCGCTGAGATGTATTCCGTATGGGCATCGACCGACTATGCAGGCGATGTAAATACTGCCACATGGACACAGCTCAATGTGCCTTCTTTCCCCGAAGGTAATAGCTGGACATTCTCCGATGCAGGTGCCATCGACTTGGCAGCTTTCTGTGGTAAGCAAAACGTGCGCATCGCTTATAAGTACACTAGTACGAGCGAAGCGTCAGGCACATGGGAAGTAGACGAATTCACCATCACTGGCAATGGCACTCCTATGAATAATGGTGGCGGTGAAACTCCCGATCAGCCCTCAGCACCCACAGGCTCGAACCTCATCGCTAATGGTGGCTTTGAAAGCTGGACTGATGGTATTTGCGATGACTGGAAATCAACTACCTCTGCAAGTAGTGCCACCATTTCGCAAAGCCCTATTGCTCATTCAGGAAAGTACGCAATCTTGGTAGCTGGCAACGAAAGCAGCAATAAGCGTTTGGGTTCTAAGGAGTACAAACTCAATCCTGGAACATACACCATCAGTATGTATGTAAAGGGTGCAGGTCAGGTGAAGTTGGGCTATGCTGTAGTAGGCGACGACGGCAAGATTGCCAATGGCGATTCCTACAATTATAGCAACTATGTGACAACAACGGACGAATGGACATTGGTCACTTATGAGTTCACGCTCGAAGCCGCTACGACAGTCAACTTCGTAGTAATGAATCCCAAAACTTCAAAGTACGCAACTACATCTGATAAGTTGGTCGACGATTTCTCAGTAGTTACTTCAAATGGTGGCATCGCAGCTTCTGCCATCCATCGTGTAAGAAAGTAAAGTTGCAGATAGAATAGCACTCCTATCTATTATTACAATATCACAGGTGCTTGGGAAGTACTCATCCGTGCGTGCTCCTCAAGCACCTATCTTTTCGCTCATGAACACAATAAATAATAAATATATTCAGACTATCGCAAGCAAGTTCCTGTTCGGTGCAGCCCTACTTTTTGCGTTACTTTCTCTCCACTCTTGCGGCGAAGACCATGTATGGGATAAGCCCAATACGGGCGGTAGTGGCTTTTACCCCACATCGAGCTTTACTGCTCGTATGGAGACACCTCGCGTGCTCACCGATGGATCGACCGTATTGATAGACCACTCCACGACGGTCAATGGAAAGAACGTTGTCACTTACGAACTCGAGTATGATAAAGAAAAACTCCACTCTCGCTGGGTAGCTTTCCGCTTCGATGGCAACACGCGTGGCAAGAGCACGGGGCGTGTCGGTGAATTTCAAGATGACCCAAGTCTAAGTTCTACTTATCAAATTGGATCCTATGGCTTTGGCGCTTCTTATGATCGTGGACACCTCTGCGCATCGGAAGATCGCGTTTATAGTGTCACGGCCAATAAGCAGACCTTTTACATGACCAATATGTCGCCGCAACTTAGCTCATTCAATCAAGGTTTTTGGGTTACACTCGAAGGGCACGTGCAGAAGTTAGGTCGTAATAAAGACTTTGCTGATACACTCTATGTTGTGAAAGGTGGTACGATTCGCAACGACCAAATCCTAGGATATGTATCACGTTCAGGTGGTAAGAAAGTAGCAGTGCCTAAATACTACTATATGGCTTTGCTCAAAGTGAAGAACGGCACTTACTCTTCCATCGCTTTTTGGATGGAACATAAGGAGTATGGATATGTTTTTGAACATCAAGCTCCATTGAGTGAGATTAAATCATGTGCCATCTCTGTCAATCAACTCGAAGCGCTTACAGGCATTGACTTCTTTCCGAATCTTCCAGATAGGGCAGAAGAACTTGTAGAAAGTTCTTGCTTGCCTGGAACCTGGGGCATGTAATGTCTTGAACAGGAGATTTCTTACTCCCAATCAGAAGTTTTAGGTCAGTAAATCTCTGCATATATGCAGTAATTCGCACAAAAATCAAAGAAACGTGCAATAAAACGTATCTTTTTGGTGCAAAAGTTTGTCAGTATTAGGAATAAGCATTACTTTTGCACGCAGAAACAAAGCGAAAGCACATAAATCATTAATTCAAAATAAGAAACTATGTCTGATATTGAAGCAAAAGTAAAGGCTATCATCGTTGACAAGCTCAGCGTTGACGAATCTGAAGTTAAGAACGAAGCAAGCTTCGCTAACGACCTCGGTGCTGACTCTCTCGACCTCGTAGAACTCATCATGGAGTTTGAGAAGGAATTCGGAATCACTATCCCTGACGATCAGTCAGAGAAGATTTCTACCGTAGGTGACGCTATCGCTTACATCGAGGAGAACGTCAACAAGTAATTAGCTTGTCTACGACAACCTCACACAACACATTTAACGTTTAACGTTACGCGTCAGCGTCGCCTCCCGCATGGGTCGGTGGCAAGGATGTTGTACGTTAAACGTTAATTGTTTTTGGAGCCCTTTGTGCTCCGCTTTCCTTCAATTCACCTTATTTATTTCATCTCGTAGCTTAGCTGCAGCGTGCATTTATTTGTGGGCGTCTGCTCTGTCAGAAGGCGTTGCCGCGTTAGTTAGTAGATTAGTGAGTACCATCAGAATCGACCTCTAAGCAAGGCAGCGTGCGTGCTAATCTACTAAAGGCTGTGCCTCTCCCCGCTGCGTCCTCCCTCTCAGTGACTCGAAAACCGTAAAATTGTGCTTTTCGAGGAACATTAAGGAACTATGGCATGCGTAAGTAGCGAAGCAACGATACACACATTTTACACACACATTATGGAACTCAAAAGAGTAGTAGTGACCGGCCTTGGCGCCCTCACCCCCGTAGGTAACACCGTACCCGAAACATGGGAAAACATTAAGAACGGCGTAAGCGGCGCAGGCCCTATCACCCACTTCGACGCATCAAAGTTTAAGACCCAGTTCGCTTGCGAGGTAAAAGGCTTCAAGGCAACCGACTTTATCGACCGCAAGGAAGCCCGCAAGATGGACCTCTACGAGCAGTACGCTCTTGTGGCTGCTATGGAAGCTATCAAGGACAGCGGTTGGGATCTTGAGACAATCGATAAGAATCGTATCGGCGTGGTGCTCGGCGTAGGTATCGGCGGTATTCACACCTTTGAGGAAGAAGCTGGCTACTATGCCCTTAACAAGGAGAATGGTCCCAAGTTCAACCCCTTCTTCATCCCTAAGATGATTGCCGACATCGCAGCTGGTCAGATCTCTATCCAGTACGGCTTCCATGGCCCTAACTACACCACTACTTCAGCTTGTGCTTCTTCTACGAACGCTCTGGCCGATGCCTTCAACCTCATTCGCCTCGGTAAGGCCGACGCTATGGTAACAGGTGGTGCAGAAGCAGCTATCTGGCCCTGTGGCGTAGGTGGCTTCAACGCAATGCACGCACTCTCTACTCGCAACGACGATCCTACCCACGCTTCACGTCCCTTCAGCAAGAGCCGCGATGGCTTCATCATGGGCGAAGGTGCAGGTATCCTCATCCTCGAAGAGCTCGAGCACGCCAAGGCACGTGGTGCGAAGATCTACTGCGAGATTGCAGGTGCTGGTATGTCGGCCGATGCTCACCACATCACCGCTTCTCACCCCGAGGGCCTTGGTGCCAACCTCGTGATGAAGGCTGCCCTTGAAGATGCAGAAATGCAGCCTGAAGACATCGACTACATCAATGTACACGGCACATCTACCCCCGTGGGCGATATCTCAGAGGTAAAGGCCATCACCAAGCTCTTTGGCAAGCACGCTTATGAGCTCAACATCTCTTCTACCAAGAGTATGACGGGTCACCTTCTCGGTGCTGCAGGTGCTGTAGAGGCCATCTTCTGCTGCCTCTCTGTAAAGAACGACATCGTGCCTCCTACGATCAACCACGAGGACGACGATCGCGACGAGAACATCGACTACAACCTCAACTTCACCTTCAACAAGGCACAGAAGCGCACCGTACGTGCTGCTTTGAGCAACACCTTCGGCTTCGGTGGTCACAATGCCTGCTGCATTGTGAAGAAGTATGAGGCATAATCTCACGTCTGCTATATTATCCATCTTATACAGCCCCTTCCTCATCCCCTCTCCCGTGATGGGAAAAGGATGGGGGAGGGGCTGTCGTGATGGACAATTCTTCTACCCCTTTTTATTATGATACTCAATCTTTTAGACCGGATGAAACTCCCGTTTCGCAAGAACAAGGAGTTCCTTTCGGCCCTTTATGATATATTGGGCTTCTATCCTCACAACATAGAACTCTACCGTGTGGCTTTCTCGCATAAGTCGCTCGGCTACCGCAAGGATGGTGGTTCCAGTGCAGGTTCTTTCAAGGACCGCAAAGATCGCAAGGGTGGTCCCACTCAGCGCGACCGCCGACAAGATCGCAAATCGCGTCTTGATACGCCTGTACGTCCGCTCAACAACGAACGTTTAGAATATCTCGGCGACGCCGTCATCGAGAGCATTGTGAGCGATATCCTTTTCCGCCATTTCCCCACAAAGCGTGAAGGGTTTCTCACTTCCACACGTTCCAAGATTGTGCAGCGCGAGTCGCTCAATCGGTTGGCTACGCAGATGGGGTTAGAAAAACTCATCATCGCTGCCCAAGGCACACACATGAGCCACACCAACATTGGGGGCAACGCTTTTGAAGCTCTCATGGGAGCCATCTATCTCGACCGTGGTTACAAGACTTGTCATTGGTTTCTTTCCAATCGCATTATCGGTACGTATATCGACCTCGACAATGTGGCTCAGAAGGAAGTAAACTTTAAGAGCAAACTCTTAGAGTGGGCGCAGAAGAATCGTATCAATACGAAGTTCAACGACCAGAGCGATGGCGAGCGTGGTTTCCATTCCTCCATCGTGCTTGAAGGCATCACGATCGGTCGCGGAAGTGGCCGTTCGAAGAAAGAAAGCCAGCAGGAAGCTGCCAAGGAAGCTCTCACCCGCATGCGCCGTGAACCCAAGACGTACGATAGTATTTTCCGTAGTAAGGAAAAGCGCACTGCGATGGAGGCGGAAGAAAGTTTCGCGCTGCCTAAGATTGATGAGATAGAAGATAATTTCAAGTCTGCTAATTCTCGTCGGGGTGGCAAACCCATATTAGCCGATGCCCCCGTGATGGAAGAGAAGAAGCAGCGTCAGCGTTCCGACTCCGACGAAGCTTATGATAAAGCCTACGATGCTGCGGCTAATTATGAAGTAATCGACACTCCGCCCGCAGAGCCTCAGCGTACATTGTCAGACTATGAAGCAATGGGCATTCCCGCTCCTCCCCAGGAAAACGAACTCTTGGAGGCAGATGAAAAACTGCGCAAGAAGCGCACACGTAATCGTGGAGCGAAAACCCTCGGTGATGCCGTGAAAGGTCAAGAAAAGGGTGCTTCTTCGGCCGAAGAGAAAGTAGCACGCCGCGAAGCTGAGCGCATGGCCGAGGTAGAGCGCCAGCGTGCCAAGGCAGAGCGTAAGCGCCAGGAGGCGGAAGCTGCTCGTGAGAAGGAAATTGCTGCTGAGACCGAGCGTGTGGCTCGTGAAAAGGCAGAGAGCAAAGCCAAGGCTGCTAAGGCAAAAGCTGATGCTGAGCGCAAAGTTCGTGAAGAAGAGCACAAGGCGCGTCTTGAAGCCGAGGAACTCGACCTCTTTAGTCAAGCTGAGGCTGCTAACGCATTGATGGTCAAGGAAAAGACCATCAGCAAGCCCGAAAAGCCTGTAGTAAAGTCCAAGAAAGCGGCACCGAAAGCAGAGAAACCAGCTCTCGCTTCGTTGCTTCAAGCCGTGGCTGAGCATATAGAGGAAACTGATGCAGAGACTCCTGTATCTCTATCCGAATCGGCTCTCTCGCCCGAATCAGTCAAGGATTCAAAGCAATCTGAAACCATGGCTCCTAAGCCCGTGGCACAGTTGGTACCTTCAGACGAAGAGGTCAACGAGAATATTATTGCTTCTGAAGTCGCCAACGTTACTCCCGAGGTGGTCGACTCTGTGAGTGCTACTATTGCCGATGAAACCTTTGAGGATGCGCAGTCTGTCATCGACGCCGATAACGATGCTACAGAATCCGCCATGGAGTATGCGCATGAGGCAGCCGAATCTGTAGAACAGCTTCAAAGATTTGTTGAAGAGGAGAATATGGAATCGCCTTTTGCTCCTGACGACTTAGAACGTGCAATTCAGGCATTTGCTCAAGACGTCGTGACCGCCGATGAGACTCCCACCGCTCTTTCTGTTCCAGCGAATACTACAGAGGCTGCGGCAGACAAAGCTGCCAAGGAAACTCCACTCGCTCACGAGGCCGAATCGGCTGCACCTGTTTCTACTACAACAAGTCAAGCGTCTATCTCTGCCGCAGAAGCAGAGGAAGCAAGCCAAACTAGCTCTTGCAATTTGCCGCGGATATCCTTCGATGAAATAGTGTTCTCCACCGAGCACGATGAACATCTCGGAGAATACTCTGCTACCACAGATACCGACCCCGCTGCTCGTCAACACAAGCAGAGTCGTCGTCGCCGTCGTCCTAACGGACAGAAGACTTCGTCCGAAGTTCGCAAGGAACTTGAAGAAGGAAAGCCTACTGCTTCAGGAGGAAAGAAGGATGGTGAAGATGGTCGGAAGCCTCGTCCGCATCGTCCCCGTCGTCGTAGGCCAAACGATAAGGGTAGCAAGTCCGCTACGGAATAATTTTCTGATATAATACATCTTCAGCCCTACTCCTTGGAGTGGGGCTGAAGTGTTTAAGGAGGGAAGAACTCGCGTAGGATATTTCCACATTTGAATGCTATTGCCTTTGTCGTGATGCAAAGTTCCTTCCTCTCTGCTCAAAGGAGTGTATAAGTTGCATACTTTTCCCCACACTAACTCCACCTTCTGCGTGTATACGTAAGCATCCCATGCAGGCCGTATTGAAAAGCCTCCAATAAAGCCCGAATTTTGCAGACAAAAAATACTTATGTTTTGTCTGAACGAAAATAACATCTACCATCTCTATTCTCAAGGCATAGATATGCGAAAGGGCGTAGAAGGGCTTTGCGGCATTATTCGTACGTATCAGTATAGTCCTACCAATCAAGAAGTCTATGTTTTTGCAAACAAATCACGTACTTTAGTAAAAATTCTTGATTGGGAACGTGGCGGATTCGTAGTATATTACAAACGGCTTGAACAAGGTAGTCTCAGTCTATCTATCAGGACTTTGGCTTATTTGTTTTCTACAATACGGTCTGCATGGGATGCTTACTCTTTACACTTGACATGTGTTCGGCTATCTCTGCAACTTCTCTAACTGTGGTTGAGTCTATAAAAAATGCGTTACATCAGAATTAATAATATCCAAAGTAACGCATTTAAAATTGTAGATTAAGAGACAATGCATCGATTAATGTAAGTACCTATTCAAAGAAATATCTCTTACAAAAGTCGCTGTAATATTTGCTAGGTTTTATTTCGCCTAATATGTCGTTGTAATGAAGTATTTCAAACTGCATGTTACTCCAACCCACCTTGTTAATGAGTGTGTTGAACATTTCATGGCATCTGTTGGTTTCTTCTTTGAGCGTATTGACTCTTTCATTCATTTCATCACGCTCAGATGAAGAAAGCAGATTCATAAAACGCTCTGTCATTTTCCACATCACGCTTTGAAAAACGACAGGCTCTCCTTGATATGTAGAGTTTTTGTAGCCGTGGGTATATCTGTACAACGCAAGCAGGTGGCGGCATAGTTGTGTCACATCAAGGTATTTAAACTCTTTTGACTGTTCAAACAATTGATGCCAATCATCGCTAAAGGCTTCAACTTCGATAGGATATCTATCTTTGTCAAGGTAAGCATCGTTGATGTCTTTATTGGCACTGTAGTATGGCTCAAGAAATTTGCTTTCAACAAAGTACAAAGTTCCGTTCCTTTTATAGAAGACGTCGAGGTTTGCATTCTTGCTGCTTCTTTTCAAAGGAATAGCAGGTTTGTATTCGAAAACGAGCTCGGAAATTTCGCCCAACTCCTCTAAAAGTTTATAGTAATTAACGGCAAGTCCAGTAGAGGAGTTGATCTGTTTGTACTGATTTGGCTTTTGACCGTCTCCTTTACTCAAGATGTCTTTTTGTGCATCTGAGAGTTCGACAAGGGGAGATACATAAGCTGCAGACTCGTTTTGGTCAGTTACTTTGATACCTTGACGATTATATTCATCAAGTATCAGTTTAGTGAATTTATGCATGGTAGTGATAATTTGGTGTTTGTTATTTATTTTGAACGTTTGTTCTCCTATAATATATAATACGAATGAGAATCGCGCTACATAGTATTTTTGAACCATTTTCTGCAAAAACTCAGCAGATAAGTGGCGTTTTTTAGCTTTTCATAAGGTACCGATTCATTGCATCCTTAATTTCAGACATAATCTTTTCGCGATATTCAAGTGGTTCTAATACTTCAACGTGAGAGCCTAAAGCCAATAGTTTTGATTTTAAATCGGGGGTTAGACATACACGATACGTAAACTCGGCGTATTCGCCGTATTTTGATTTAACTTCATATTGCGATTTATGTAGAGGCAACATTCGCAAATATTCCACTTCTACACCGTATACTCTGATTTTTAATTTTTCAAGGGGCAATTGGTCATTCACATAAATTCCCACAACATTATCGTAGTACTTTCGGGGTATGAAGTCTTTCGGAAAATCAAACTGAATGTTTGTAGCATGAAAGTCAATAAATCGTTCTAATGCCAAATGCCTAATGGCCTCTTTTTCTTTTATGTAACCAAGCACATACCATCTCCTGTTGTATACTTTCAGCGCATAAGGTTGTAACGTTAGCGTTTCAAGTTGCCCTTCATAACGTTGATAGTCAATTACAACTTCAGTATTGTTTCGCATGGCTTCAATGATGGCGTCGAAGTAGGCCGTTCCGTGTGGTATTTCCTCTAATATAATACGGTCGCGCATCATGCTAAAGGTTGAGAAATCTTGTGGAACGCTATACTTACGCAATAGCATTTGTGCGTAAGTATTCTTTTTGAGCACTTCAGGATTTTTGATATAGTATGTGAACAATGAAGATTTGTCGCATGCGATGTCAATGTCAAACATCTCTTTGATGCCCTTGCGATGCTCGTGAAAGGTGCGGATGGATAGACCGCCCATATAAGCATAAGGAGATGCTTGCCATAGCTTAACGATATGTTCAAAATCGAGAGGTATTCTTGACTTGTCAATTGTATCGATGAGCCAAATATATCTAAGATAGGTTTTACTAATCATTTTTTCTTTGCAAATATAAATCAATAAATCAATAAATCAATAAATCAATAAAATCGGTCTAATAATAAATTCTGCGGACTTTTTGCAGACAAACTGCCCAAAACAACGATATGCGAAATCTTTAATCGTATAAAGATATATACACGTTCTTTAATTTATTTCAAATATGATGCACATTATTATTGCAGGTTGTCGTAACTTTAACGACTACTCAGTTGTTGAAAAAGAAATGATGAACTATATCGGCAAGTTTATCGGCAAGTTAGAAATTGAAATTATTTCGGGTGGTGCAACGGGGGTGGACGCTCTCGGCGAACGATTTGCGCACGAACACAATCTGCCTTTGCGTATTGTTCCTGCCGACTGGAAAACGTATGGGCGATCGGCTGGTCCGCGGCGAAATGAGCAAATGGCTCGTATGGCTGGCACTTTGGTCGCCTTTTGGGACGGTAAGTCGCGTGGCACAAAAAACATGATTAAAATGGCTTGGAAACATGGCTTGATTGTGAAGGTTGTAAACATATAGCATACGTGTATACATGCACACATTACCTCCTCCCACAAAAAAGCATGGAGACCAAACAGTCCTTTGAACGTTTGGTCTCCATGTTTTCTTCAAGCGTACTGAAAGGAGTATTTCAGAAACGCCAGATCTCTACCATCATTTAGCGAATCAACTTTTCTCCGTTTCCGTTGATGTAAACGCCATGTTGTAGGGGTTGATGCAATTGTCTTCCCTGAAGGTCGTAATAGACGTTGGAAGAAACGACAGAAGAAGTGTTGACATTGTTGATGGACGTTAAGATGTTGAGTTTCTCAAATGTCCAGATGCTGGCACCCCATGCAATGGGCTTGAGGATGACGTTGTTGGCCCAGCTGCTAGCATTGACATACCAACTATAATCACCAGAGGCAGAGATGATGCGTACGCCCGTCTTGCCTTCGTCGCAAGTGTGCTGGTCGAGCTTCCATGAATATTCCTTGCCCAAGAGGATGTTCTTGGTTTCAGCATCGGAGGCCGGATAAGCCGGTTGGTCACCCACCTTGCTGAAGATGCTCACCGTGCCATCGGCATTCTTGCGGATGCGCCATTGGTAGGCGTCGGTGTTTTCGCTCATCGTGCGGGGCTGTACCATGTTGGAAGTGGAAGCCATGGCCAGATAGTTGGTGAAATAGGCGTTACGCAAGTTATAGTAGTAACCTTCATCCAGCGCGTCAAGCACAGAGGTGCGCGGCATGGCCACAAACTGCGCGTAGAGTGCGAGGAATTTGTCGTATTCGCTGCGCGAAACAGCGCCCTTGTCAATCAGCGCCTTAGCTGGTGTGATGATTTCGTTGCTGAGCAGACTGAGAGCCGCTTCTGTCGGTTCGCCCATCTCGCCCTGTTTCGTGTTGCGCAAAATGCTTTCACATTTCCCAACGAGGTGATTGAGCATAAAGGTGAAGTCTTTCACTTCCACAATGCGCCATGTGCCTTGATAGCAGAGTGCAGCGTCAGTGCCGCTCTTGGCATAGCCTGTGCAGTCGGCCGTGAGGTATTTGTCACTAGAAGATATGTTGAGCACGGCAGGAATGTAGGTGTATTGTCCGCTGGCTTTGGTGGCGAGCGCAATTTTCATCACACTGCCGTTTGCCGTCAGCGTCATGTTCTCGGCATTGCCTGTCGGCATGGTCAAAGCCTTGCCCGTGAGCACGTTCTTCACCTTATAGCCGCCCGTTGTGGCTTCAAACTGCCAGATTTCTTCCGGTTCATATTGCTTCGTATAGTGGAAGCGCACGTTGTTGTCGCTGGCATAGAGCGAAGAACCCTCATACTTTGCTTTGTAATAAGTGGAAGCAGAGAGAATCTGATAGTATTTCCCCTCTTCCGGCATCGTGATGTCTGCTTTCTTGTATTGGCTAACAGATGCTGTTAGGGCAGCGAGTTTGTCAGCATTCTCCATGTCGCCCTTCAAATTGCTGAGCGCCTCTGTCAGTGCTGTTTTCTTGTCGGCAGCAGGCAGACCAACGTAATCGCCGGCAGCGGCAATGATACCCTCAGCTTCTTCAACGGCCGTTTGCGCCGCAGTCTGTTCGGGCTTTTCGAAATAGTGAGTGGCATACGTTACGCCCATTTCATCGAGTACGCTGCGCTGCGTCTGAAGGCGCATATAAAAGCTCATCCAGTTTTTCTTGTCTGTCGGCAACCATCCCGTTTCAGAGAGCGCCAAGAGGCGCGGGAAGAGCTGGTATTCGAGTTCTATGCTGTCGTTGCACGTTTCAGTCCACATATTTCCCTGAACGCCCAAACAATAGTCTTCACGTCCTGAGAGCGAAGCCACGGGGTTGACATTGTAGACGGTTTCCACACTGTTGACCCAGTTGTCGCCCCATCCGCCTTGGTATTTCTCGTTAATATCTCTCTGCGCCGTCGGCGCCTGCATCATGTCGAGATAGAGCGACTGGTAAGGCACCACGATGCTCTTGAAACCCTTGTCGGCAGCCTTGGAACTCATGTTGATGTTGTTCCAGGCCATGATGACGGGCTTCACCTTGTTGTCGGCATTCCAGTGTGAGAGGAGTTCATCCCAAACCACGATGTCCTTGCCATATTTCTCCTTCAGATAGAGACCCAGTTCTTCAACGAGCCACGACTGGAGTTCGTTGACGCCCGAAAGATTCTCTTCCTTCACACGGCGGAGACAGTCGGCATTGTTGGCCCACTGGTCTGTCGGACATTCGTCGCCGCCGAGGTGGATATACTTATAAGGGAACACCTCTGCCACGTGGCCGAGCACACACTTGAGAAAGTCAACCACTTCGTCCTTGCCGATGTTGAGTACATCTTTCGAGATACCGCCATCGATGCGCACGCTGTAAGACTTCGAAGGATCGCAGCTCAGTTCGGGATAAGCAGCCACGGCAGCCACCATGTGTCCCGGGAGGTCGATTTCAGGAATGATTTCAATGTTGCGGTCCTTGGCATAGGCCACGATTTCGCGCAAATCGTTGAGCGAATACCACATGCCGCGACCATATTCCGTGTCGTCGAAGAATTTCGAAGCGCCACCAGCATTGGAGAACGAACCGGCACGCACGCTTCCCACCTCCGTCAAACGCGGATATTCAGGGATTTCAATGCGCCATCCCTGGTCGTCGGTGAGATGCCAGTGGAAACGGTTCATCTTGTAAGAAGCCATCACGTCGAGCACGCGCATCACTTCTGCTTTAGAGAAGAAGTGGCGGGCCACATCGAGCATGAAACCGCGATGGCCGAGGTTGGGTTTGTCAACGATTTCCACGTAAGGCAGCGTCCATCCATCGTTTTTCTGCAGCGTCTTGCCATAGATGGCCGCTGGCAGCAACTGCTTGAGGGTTTGCAGACCATAGAAGAAACCAGTGCTATCGACCGAAGCGATTTCTACGCCCGAGGCGTTGATGCTCAGTCGGTAAGCCTCGTGTTCGAGCGTATTGTCGGCCACCATAGAGATGGCGCAGGCTGCAGAAGCGGGGTTTACTTGGAGATCAATGCCCAGCGTGCGCTTGGCCTGACTAGCAAATTCGCTGGCATAGCGCAAGGGAGCTTCGCCCGTTGCCATGATACCATCGATTTTCGAGAGACTTAAAGAGCCGTCGCCCTTAGTCACACTAGCAGGGTAAGGTATCAAGGAGAGATTATTACCCATCTTCTTAAAATCTTCTTCACTCATGAAAGTGAGCGGTTGGTTCTCATCAGATCGGTCGCTCCAGAGGCCGAGTTTCTTGCCTATTCCAGCGCCGGCCCACTGGTTCATGTACACACCTTGATTTTCTTTTGGTGAAATAACGAAATCGCCAGAATAGGTGGTGTTAGTGGTAGTTTGCCAAACGAAATATTTGTTGGCGTTAGGTGTTTTCCCGGCCTTGAACATACCATTTTTCTCCGTGGTAGTGGTATAAAGCGTGAGACCCGAACGGCTTGTGAGGGTATATCCTGTTGTTTCCGACCCTTCAATTTTCCAAAATTGAGTGTTCCGTCCCATCGGCATGCCCGTAAGCACTTCTTCGCCGTCGCCCTGCGCCGTGAGCACACCTTTCCCGTTCGACATCTGAACGAGATACCATGTCACGTCGTTGCCGACGCTTACCTTCGGCTTTTCTGCCGCCCACAGTTGCGTGACTGTAAGTAGGCAGAAGAGGCATAGCAGTAATGTTTTCTTCATATAAAATACTTTTTAAAATTGTTGATTATGTTGCACTTGCAAATATACTTTGAATAATTCAGACGAAGAAAAAAACTTCGGACTAATTGCTACGTGCGGCACGGTTCTTTCATTAAAAAACGCTTGTCCTTTTTTAATTTTTTGCTTGCGCTACCCGAAGCCACCCATAATTTCTACCTAACTCATTGATCTTCATGACGCAGAAAAGTGATAATAGGCATGGCCGAACTGATGAGGTCTGTGTCATAAATCTTTACCAAACTCCTGTATTTTATGCATCAAAAAAAGCAAACAGTCAAATGAAGAGAACAATATAAAAGCCTTGAAGCAAAACTATTGTAGATTTACTCATTTCATCACGAAATGGGTAGGGGATACTATGTCTCTACTCTGAACTTAAATGAAAGAGCCGTGCACGTGTGGAGAAAACAAGGTGAATCAAGTATAGGGATGATCTGAATGATGACATATAAAAGCAAAGATATAGCTTCCGTAGCACATGGTGAGCAATCTAGGAAAAGCGGAAGCAGAGAATGTGTGATCGTGAATCTCTTTTCATCCCAGAAAGTGTTCCTTTTCTCTTTAAAAACGTTTGCATTTACCGATTCTAACAAAAAAATAAGGGGAAATATTGTGAGGTTAGTAAACTTTTCGCATTTTTGTAGTTTCAAGAAGTAAGCTGTCCAAGCAGCCTCTCCTTTCTTGCTCATGAAGCAAAGGAGCAAGCAAGGGCAGCCGAGAACAACCTTTCAACCACCCTAAATGAAGTTTCGGATTTAGAAAGCCTAGGATGTTCATTCCGTCCAAGTTAAATCTGAAAGTAGAGTAAATCATTCTTACATACAACATAATCCAACCTAATTCATAAACCATTAATATGGAACCTGTACAAGGAAAACTAGGCGTCATGTGCGTAGGCCTCGGCGCTGTAACCACCACGTTTATGACCGGTGTGCTCATGGCACGCAAGGGCTTGGCAAAGCCCATCGGTTCAATGACTCAGTATGACAAGATTCGCGTAGGTCGCGGAAAGGACAAGAAATATCTTCATTACGGAGAGATTGTGCCCCTAGCCACGCTCGACGATATTGTGTTTGGCGCATGGGACGTATATCCTGCCAATGCTTACGAGAGCGCGCTCAATGCGGAGGTGCTCCGCGATCGTGACATTGAGCCTGTTCGCGATGAACTCAAAGCCATTGTGCCTATGAAGGCAGCCTTCGATAAGGACTATGCCAAGCGCCTCGATGGTAACAACGTGAAAGATTGTAAGACACGTTGGGAAATGGTGGAAGCTCTGCGCGAGGATATTCGCAAGTTTAAGGCCGAAAAGGGTGTAGATCGCGTGGTCGTAATCTGGGCCGCTTCTACTGAAATCTATGTACCCGTTGACGAGCAGGTACACGGCACTCTTGCTTCGCTCGAAGCTGCTATGAAGGCCGACGATCGCGAACACGTGGCTCCCTCTATGTGCTACGCCTATGCAGCCCTAGCCGAAGGCGCTCCTTTCATCATGGGCGCTCCTAACACCACGGTAGACATTCCCGCTATGTGGGAAATGGCCGAAAAGACCAAGATGCCTATTGCCGGTAAGGACTTCAAAACAGGCCAAACTCTTGTAAAGTCGGGCTTTGCTCCTATCATTGGTACGCGCTGCCTCGGCCTAAGTGGATGGTTCTCTACCAACATCCTGGGCAACCGCGATGGTCTGGTGCTCGACGAACCAGCCAACTTCCACACAAAGGAAGTCTCGAAACTTTCTACCTTGGAAAGCATTCTCGAGGCCGACAAACAACCCGATCTCTACTCGAACTATTACCACAAGGTTCGCATTAATTACTATCCGCCCCGCAACGATAATAAGGAGGGATGGGATAACATTGATATCTTCGGATGGATGGGCTATCCCATGCAGATAAAGATCAACTTCCTTTGCCGCGACTCTATTCTTGCCGCTCCTCTGTTGCTCGACCTCGTGCTCCTTTCTGACCTCGCTGCTCGCAAGGGACGTTATGGCACGCAGCGCTTCTTGAGCTTCTTCCTCAAGAGCCCTATGCACGACTATACGCAAGGTGAAGTGCCCATCAACCACCTCTTCCAACAGTATGTCATGCTCAAAAATGCAATCCGTGAAATGGGTGGCTACGAGGCTGACGAGGAAATCGACTAATATAGACTTTACATATCTCTGCTCTGGTAAGGGCCTTACCGCTCCTCTTCCTTAGCAGAAGTATTTCCACCTTAACTATGAAAAGCTTCATGCTTCGCTCCCGATGTTCGGGATGGGGCATGAGGCTTTTCATTCTCTTACAAGAAATTTATTCAGCCGATATTAGGGCTGAATGCCCTATAACCTCTAAACACTTCCAACTCCTTCCTCCCGTGAAACGAATAATCTCACTCCTCACACTCCTAATAGCCTACGTCGGCATGGCGATGGCACAGCAGACCCTCTCGGGCACGGTGGTCGACTCTAAGACGGGCGAGAAACTGCCCTTCGTCAATGTTGTGTACACAAGTGGTGGTGGCACACAGACTGACTTTGACGGACACTTCTCGCTACCTTTTCGAGTCGGACGTCTGCGCTTCTCCGTGATAGGCTACGAAACCAAAACCGTGGCAGTAAAGACTGCGGGCGATTCCTTAGTGTTTAAAATCGACGCTATGGAAAAGTCGCTCGGTACGGCAGAGGTCACGGGAAAGAAAACGAAGTATTCGCGCAAGAACAATCCCGCAGTGGAACTCATGCGCCGCGTTATCGCTGCTAAAAAAAGTAGCGACCTACACCATCACGACTATTACAGCATAGACAAATATTCGAAGATTACTTTCGCATTTAACGAGGTAACCGACAAAATCTTTGAGGAGGGAAAGTTCAAAAAGTTCCCCTTCCTCAAAGACCACGTGGAGGTGTGTAACGAAACGGGGAAACTCATTCTTCCTATCTCAGTGGATGAAACAGTGACCCGCCTCATCTTCCGTCGTGAACCACGATCGGAAAAAAACATCATCCTCGGTCAGCGTTCCAATGGTGTTAACGAATTGCTCAATACGGGCGACATCGTCAATACCATGCTCAAGGACTGCTTCACCGATGTGGATATCTACAAAGACGAAGTTCGCCTTTTGCAGTATCCCTTTACGAGCCCTATCTCGTCGAAAACGGCCATTAGTTTTTATCGCTACTTCATTGTCGATACGCTCATGGTAGATAATAAGGATCGTTGCATACAGGTGGACTTTACTCCCAACAATCCGCAAGACTTTGGATTTTCGGGAAGCATCTACATCATGGCCGATAGCACGTATCGTGTGCGCAAGGTTGATATGGGTATTCCCGTGCGAAGCGATGTCAACTTTGTGGATCGAATGCGTATCATCCAAGAATTTCAGCAGCTTCCCACGGGTGAACAGGTGCTCACCAAGGACAACATGCTCGTGCAACTCAAAATAGCTAAATTCTTACACAAGTTTCAGGTGAAGCGCTCTACGGAATATTCCAACTTCTCGTTCGCCCCCATTCCCGATAAGACCTTCAAGTTTAAGGGTGAAACGCTCACGGCAGCTAATGCGCAGATGCAAGACAAGGAGTTCTGGCAAGAGCACCGAGCCGATTCGCTGACCAAGAGTGAGAGTTCCATGAGTCAGCTTATTCGCAAACTCGAACAGGTGAAAGGTTTCAAGCCCGTATTGTGGATAGCGAAAGCCTTTATCGAAAATTTCGTTGAGACAAGTGTGAACCCCGATAAACCTTCCAAGGTGGATATCGGTCCTGTGAACACAATGATTACGCAAAACTTTGTGGATGGCTTACGCTTGCGCCTTTCGGCACAGACTACGGCCAACTTCAATAAACACCTCTTCTTTAGAGGGTATGCCGCTTATGGCTTCAAAGATCAAAAGTGGAAGGGAATGGGCGAGGTGACTTATTCGTTCAATAAAAAGGCTTATCTGCCCCGTGAGTTCCCAGTAAATAATCTCACGTTTAATTATTCGCGCGATGTGATGTCGCCTTCCGATAAGTTCCTTCCCACGGATAAGGATAACGTGTTTACATCGTTCAAGTGGACTACCGTAGGCCACATGATGTATTACGAAACGTACAAACTTCTTTGGGATCGCGAATGGGCCAATGGTTTGCGATTCAATATCCAAGCCCGCACATCAAAGGATTCGCCTACGGCGCGCCTCTTCTATCAGCCCATCCATCAAGGAGGTATCTCACAAGATGCTTCGCTCAATCATCCTTATATCCGCACGTACGATCTCAGTCTCGGACTTCGATTCCAGCCCGGAGTGACGTGGATTAATACCAAGCAGCGTCGTATCGCAGCTAATAATGACGCTCCTATTCTCAGTCTTAATCATACCACGGGACTCTATAACTTTGGTCGAACTGACTATTCCTACAATCTCACCGAGGCTAGCATATATAAGCGTTTTTGGTTGGCATCGTGGGGTAAGATGGACGTTATGATGAAAGGTGGTGTGCAGTGGAATAAAGTACCCTTCCCCTTGCTTATCATGCCAGCAGCCAACCTTTCGTATATTATGGAGGACAACACGTTCAATCTTATAGACAATATGGAATTTCTTAACGACCGCTACGTGTCGCTCATGTATTCATGGGATTTGAATGGTAAGATTCTCAACCGTATACCCTTGATTAAGAAGCTCAAGTGGCGCGAGTATATAGGTTTTAACATGCTCTGGGGCACGCTTACAAGCAAGAACAATCCTTTCTTGGAGAAGAATCAGAACGATTCGCGTTTGCTCTACTTCCCTGGCAATTGGAGCAATGAGAACTTTAAATTCCAGTCGCGTGTGATGGATCAGAAGCGTCCTTATTTTGAAGTGGTGGTGGGTATTCACAACATTTTCAAGATTTTCCACATAGAGTATGTACGTCGCCTTAACTATATCAATTCTGACACGCAGAAGTGGGGCATTCGCGGTATGTTCCGCTTGACGTTCTAAGATTAGTTTAGAGTTTTAAGGTTATGAGGTTATAATGTTACCTTAGCTTTAAAGCTAACTGGTGCAGCAAGTCTATTCAGAGCCTATTGGGGGCGACGCCTCGCCCCCAATAGGCTCTGAAATTTTGCAAGAAAGTATTACTTTACTCAAGTTTTCTCTAAAGAAAGTCGTTTCCTTATCTCGCGGGCATGTGGTTGGGAATACTCATCTTTATTTCGGATTTAGTATGAGCGGCATTGGGCTTTTATCGTCATTATCGGCTGCGTCTCAGCAATGCAAGCAAGCTTGATTGCTTATCGTTCTGTTCCGAAATCATTGTATGTCCATCTTGAAATGAGGATTCTTTGCTCTGCCGGACGGCAGCGGTAGAGCAAATGATGCTCATCCAGCGACGGTAATAGCTTCGTTCGCTGATGGTAAGATGAAGTGTTACTTTATACTTAATACTTCAAATTAGCCGTCTTGCTAATAAAGTATCTCGGTCTGCGCTTTACCTCCGTATAGATTTTTCCCACGTACTCTCCGATGATGCCGCAAGCAAGTAGAATAGCACCGCCGATAAACCATATACTTACCATCTCAGATGTCCATCCTGCAATGGCCTTGCCTTGGAAATACATCACTATGCCATAAACGATAGCAGCAAAAGAAATGAACATACAGATGAGGCCCAAGAGCGTGATATATTGTAGCGGACGCACAGAGAAAGAGGTAATACCATCAAGCGCAAAGCCAAGCATCTTGCGAAGCGGATACTTACTCTCTCCCGCGAAGCGCTCAGCGCGATCGTAATAGACCGTGGCAGTATTGAATCCTAGTGATGCTACCATGCCGCGCAAAAAGAGATTTCTCTCAGGGAAGGCCATGAGTGCCTGCAAAGACCGACGGCTCATCAGACGGAAGTCGGCATGATTGTATACCACGTTGCTGCCCATGCTCTGCATGAGATGGTAAAACATCTGCGCCGTAGTACGCTTAAACCACGTATCTGTAGAGCGTTCTTTCCTCACGCCGAATACTACGTCAATGCCCTTATTGTAGAGCCTCACCATTTCTGCGATGGCTTCTACATCGTCTTGTAAATCTGCATCAATTGATACCGTGGCATCACCATGTTCGGCGGCCCATTCTAGCCCCGCCCAAAGTGCGTGTTGATGACCCACGTTGTGAGCCAAGCTAATGCCCGATACTAGGGCATTTTCTTTTGA
>ERZ1026901.591-NODE-591-length-27665-cov-6.690221_pt1 | contig 27665 bp, 20 predicted proteins | sample MGYA00380179_ERZ1026901 | MGnify/ENA primary metagenome ERZ1026901 (study PRJEB33269, sample SAMEA4719815) | human gut metagenome | biome: human-associated habitat; feature: organic feature; material: feces | place: Cameroon | collected 2013-10 ... | reverse complement strand
ATCCCATCAGCGAAGCTGATCTGGAATGGATTTTTGCACGTAACTATGAAGGTACGGAATAGTTACGATTGTTTTCGCGAGCAAGCTTCTTTTCTGAAGCCAGCATCTGACAACTCCTATACTTCTCCCAGCGCCAGTGCTTTCTTCCCGGTTCTCTCATATCTCCGGAATTCATAGCAGAGATCAAAGTATGTCTGTTCGTCGCTGTCCGCTGTTATCTCCCAGTCCGGATCTTTGTCCAGATTCGGAAGCCAGGTATCTGCCATATACTCGTAGTCGATCCATGTGATGTGGGCAGTATCGCAGTACGGGAGGAACATCTTGTAAATTTCAGCGCCGCCGATCACAAAAATATCCTCTGACTTGAACTGCTTTAAGTATTTCAGGGCATCCTGCAGATTGTGAAAGATCTCGCATCCCTTTACCTTGTACGTCTCATCCCTTGTGAGGACCACGTTTATCCGCCCTGCCAGAGGCTGTCCCCCCGGAAGACTCTCCAGAGTCTTTCTTCCCATGACGATCACTTTTCCCTTCGTCTCCTCCCGGAAAAGCTTCTGGTCATCCGGGATCGTTACCAGAAGCTTTCCCCTGTTTCCGATCGCCCAGTGTTTATCAACTGCCGCAATGATATTCATGACTCTTTTCCTCCTTTATATCCCGCTGTTTCTTCCATACTATAACTGTTCAAGACCCATGCATTCCTGCTCGACAACTTTTAATGTCGCCGCCGCGTTCAAAAGAAACGCGAAGTCCGGCTGTTCTTCCTGTTTTACGCCTTTGTGATAGGTCTCCAGCATGACCTGCAGACGTTCTTCCTCCGCAGGGTATTTCTTGATGATCTCAACGATCTCATCTTTTGTTCGTTTCAATCCCGCTTCCAGATAATCCCATACCCGGTCTGTGGAAAATTCTTCCTTCTTTAATCCCGGAAGCAGCGCTGTCCCTGCGTCCTCCGGTGTCAGGATCCCCACATGGGTGATGAATATCCGCTTTGCCCCCGCATGGCGCAGTTTTTCTACCGCGTCTAAGGACATCCGGTAACTGACGAGATAGCAGGGCATATACACTTCACTGGTAGTCACTCCCACAGTCTCACTCGCAAAGATCACATCCTGATCCACCATGTAGGACAGGGAACATTTCGTGTGCCCCGGCGTCTCATAGACTGTGATCTTATGATCGCCGAAGTTCAGGATATCGCCCTCTTTTACGACCCTGTCCACCACAAGAGCCTCATCCTTATAATCCGGGGCTTTTAAAAGTCCGGCCCCCTGCGCTGCCGCGTCAGAGAGCTCACGCATCGTCTTTTTTGCTGACGGTTTTTCCAGGATCTTCTTTGCGTAAGCACTTCCATAGACCACAAGATCCGGCCATTCCTTTCTGAGAAACGGGACACCGGAAATATGGTCATAATGGGAATGGGACAGGAGGACCGCGTCTAACGGCCTTTCTCCCAGTTCCCGTTTTATATTTTCGATCATTTTGTCCGCAGAATATGCCATTCCAGCGTCAAAGAGCACATTTTTTTCTCCCTTTATGAGGTAAGCCGCCCGGCTCGCGTCTCCACAGACGCAGACGATATAGTCGTTTTTCATTTTGTTCTCCGTTCAACCGGCGCACGCCGAAGTCCATTCTTTTTTATTCGAATCCCTATTATAATGAATTTCTCTGTGCTTGGCAAGTTTTCATCTTGTGTATACAAAAAAAAACCGTTATAATGGGAATGCATCCGGCGGTGTGGACGGTGCTCGGAGGCACCGGACTGCTTTTTCGCCAGACTTTAACCAAGGAGAGAAAACATTATGATAAAATTTGAACGCACAAGCGTCATGAATTTCGAGAACGCCATGCGCGGCGCAAGAAACCCGATGAACAGCTGGGTACGCATGGACAGCAGCTACGATGAGGATGGAAATTTCGTCTTCGGCCCGAATGACATCGATCTTGCGAAACGTCTCCGCATGGCCGGAAGCGACCACCGCAAATTCATCCGCCAGATCTTCGTCTCCGTGGACATTACAGCTCCGCTCTACTGGTGGAAGGAATATGATACCTACAAAGTGGCGACCGTCGCAAACTCCACGAGTACCATGCACAAGATCCATTCCAAACCGTTCGACATCGACGATTTCAGCCACGACCATATGACTCCGGACACTCTCGCCTACATGCAGACCGTTGTGGACCGCCTTGAGCAGATCCGCCTGAAATACATGAACGAGGGCAAGAACAAAGAGGACTGGTACGATATGATCCAGCTCCTCCCGTCCAGCTACAACCAGATGCGCACCTGCACGATGAACTATGAGACTCTCGTGAACATCTATCACGCGAGAAAGAATCATAAGCTCACCGAGTGGCACACCTTCTGCGACTGGATCGCATCTCTCCCGTATGCGAAAGAGCTGATCATCGCGGAATAAATAAGTTTGCATAAAAAGACTGCCCGGCGCTTTTTTCATAGCGTCTGGCAGTCTTTTTTATGCAGCCTTCCTTTTCAGTCAGCTCCGGCAGCCTTCCGCAGCCGCCTTCTCTACTGACCGATCGGTACGTTTATCTCCTTCTGGATCGTCAGGGAATAGATGACCGCTTCCTTCACTCTTTTTCCTGTGATCTGGGAGAGCGCCCGGGCATAATACTGAAGCTGGACCTGATAATGGTCCAGAAGAGTCTGTTCTTCCCCTTCCTTCACTCTGTCGGTTTTATAGTCTACGATCACAAGTCCGTCCTTCTCCTCGAACCATGCATCGATGATTCCCTGGATCAGAACGAGTTCATCCGAATCCGCCGCTTTCATCTCCCGGGCCGGAATTCCAAGGATAAACTGGCTCTCTTTTCTCAGTTTTCCCTGCCTGTCTGCCATCTTCATCCGGCCGGCGATCCCGGACCGGAAAAACTTCGCGATCATGCCGGGTGACACCAGGCGGACCGCATCCGGCTGCATTCTCTTTTCAGAGAGAACCCGGTCAAATTCTTTTTTCACATCCTCATACCCGGAAATATCCGAAAAATGGATCAGTTCCAGCATCCGGTGGCAGGCGGTACCGCGGTCTGTTGCCTGTTTCTGACGCGCCCTCTTCTCAGCGGCAGACAGACGTTCTTCCGCTTCCGGAGATTTCTCCAGCTCTCCCTCTGGCCCCCGTTCCGTTTCTTCCGCCGGATCTTCCCGCTCCGGCTGGACCAGGAACGCGCTTTCCGCATCATCCGTGAACTGTCCCTGCATCTTCAGTTCCGAGACGGACATCTTCGCATGCAGGGAAAGATCCGCCTCAAACGGATACGGCTTCCGGATCAGTTCCGGAATTTTTTCCGGCTTTTCCCCGCGGAGTTGTTCCAGTTCCAGGTAAAGTTTTGCCTTCTCTTCCTGATTTTTTTCTTCCTCCACAAGGAGATCCTTCATCGGGACATTTTTCACATCGATCGTTCTTTTTGCGCCCCCGGCTGCCATCAAGATCCAGTCCAGATAGGAGGACGCCGCGCTCAGCATGGTAAACGGCAGTGCTCCCACTGATCCGGTCATTCCCCATTTTTCGATCTTGTTCTCCAGGTACTTGTCCCCCGCCGTGATGATGAGCTTTTCTTTTGCACGCGTCATCGCAACATAGAGGATTCTCAGCTCCTCCCCCATGTTTTCGAGGTTGGAGCGCCTTGCAAGCACATTTTTCTTTAAAGTAGGCGCCTTGACTTTCTTCACCGGATCCAGAAAATCTGCCGCGATCCCGAGCTCTTCGTCGATCAGGATCCGCCCTCTTGCATCCTGGCGGTTAAATTTTTTTCCGCATCCGGCGAGGAATACGACCGGGAACTCCAGTCCTTTACTTTTGTGGATGCTCATGATCCGCACCGCATCATCATGTTCCCCGGACCGGGATGCCTCTCCGAAATCCGTGTTGTATTTCTTCAGTTTTTCGATATAGCGGATAAAGTCAAACAGCCCCTGATAGCTTGTTTTCTCATAATCTTCCGCCTTCTGTACCAGCATGGCAAGGTTTGCCTGCCGAGTCTTCCCGGCCGGCATGGCAGCCGCATATTTGTCGTATCCTGTCCGATCAAAGATACGGCCGATCAGTCTGGAGACCGGAAGATACAGGGATTCTCTCCGAAGCTCCGCAAGCAGATCCATAAAGGTCTGCAGCTTCCGGAAGATCATCTCTTCTTCGCGCTCTTCCCCGGTCCGGGCCGATGCCATCGTTTCATCATGTTTCCCATGTTTTTCCAGATAGTGCTTCACTGCCCCATAGAATCCGATATCTTCCCCGCGGTCCGGATCCCGCTTAAAGTCCGCCATCACAATGGCAAGCTCCCGGTCCTTCATTCCGCCGATCGGAGATTTCAGCACTCCGGCTAACGGGATATCCTGCATCGGGTTGTCGATGAGCGCCAGCATATTTAACATCGTCTCAACTTCCACCGCTGTAAAATAGCCGGTCCTGGACTCCGCATACGCCGGGATTCCTGCTGCACCGAGAACACTTAAAAATTCCTCCGACCATCCGGAAAGACTCCGCAGAAGGATCACGATATCCTTTTTCTTTAATCGTTCATACTGACCGGTCTTTCCGTTGTAGATCTGCATTCCGGATTCCGGATCAGTCAGCTCGCGGATCTTTGCAGCGATCAGTCTCGCCTCCGCTTCCCGTGCTGTGTAATCCGCTTTTTCCTCATCCATGCCGTCAAAAAGAGGATCTCCCGTATTTAAGAGCAGGACCTCCGTCTTTGCCTGGCCTTCTTTGGGCGTTTCCGGAAATTTTGCTCCCGCATACAGGGCCGCATCGTCCGTGTAGCAGATATTTCCCAACTGCTTTGTCATGATCTGATAAAACACATCATTGATGCTTTCAAGGACCTCCCGTCGGCTCCGGAAATTTTTATGGAGCTCGATCTTCTGGTACAGATCATCCTCATTCCCGTAAGATTCATATTTTTTCAGAAAAAGTTCCGGCTTCGCCAGTCGGAACTTATAGATGCTCTGCTTCACATCGCCGACCATAAAAACATTCGGTGTCCCGAACCGTTCTCTGGATACACAGCGGATCAGTGTCTCCTGGACTTCATTGCTGTCCTGATACTCATCTACGAGAATTTCTTCATAGATTCCCGAAAGTTCATCCGCCACTGCTCCCGGTCTGTGATCCGGACTGCCGCCTGTAAGGATTTCGAGTGCAAAATGTTCCAGGTCATTGAAATCCACCAGATTCTTTTCTTCTTTTGCCTCCTGGAACCTGGCGGAAAATTCTTCCGCTAGTTCCAGAAGCATCCGGATCGGTCCCCGGCAGGCATCCATGTCGGAAAACACAGAATCCACATCACCCGGAAGATAAAGGGCTTTCATCTTTTTGATGCCGTCCTTTGCGGCATTTCTGAGCGCTGCCGCCCGCTCTTTCTTCTCTGGATCCACCTGTTTTCCCCTGACAGCCGCCAGACGTCCGAATTTCAGTCCGGCAATCCCATCTGCGATCTCCCGGTAAGTCTCCGCCTCTTTCAGTATTTCCATTGCCCGGATATCTTCCGCCAGCATCGGGGCATACGCCTGCGGTCCGTCCTCCTCAGCGGCAAGTTCTGCTGCCTCATAAAGACCATCCAGAAATTCCTCCTCCTGGCGTCCCACATCCCGGATCAGGAATTTCATCCAGGCCGGTTCCTTTCCGCCTTTTTCCCCGGAACTTTCCTCACTGCTCTCCGAAAGTTCGTCCCGGCAGGCGGCGATCCACTCTCCCGGCCACGGATTACTCTGTGAAAACTCCCACACTTTTAAAATATAGTCCTCGAGACCTCCGTCCGTCCGCCCTGACGCATAAGTGTCCACAAACTGCAGGAACCGCTCATCTTCTCTCCCGTAATATTCCTCCAGGAGCTCTTTCATCACATCGGCTTTTAAGAGCAGAAGTTCGCCTTCGTCCGCCACCCGGAATCCCGGATCCAGATCCAGCTCGTGGAAGTGTTCCCTCAGTAGATTCAGGCAGAAGCTGTCGATCGTGGTGATCTTCGCATGGTGGATCAGCGTGCTCTGCCGTTCCAGATTTTTATTTCCCGGGTCTTCGTCGAGAAGTGATCCGAGAGCCGTCTCCACACGCTCCCGCATCTCCGCGGCCGCCGCGTTGGTGAACGTCATGACGAGCAGTCTGTCAATGTCCACCGGCTGATCCGGATCTGTGATCATGCGGATGATTCTCTCAACGAGGACCGCAGTCTTTCCGCTTCCTGCGGCCGCAGAGACAAGAAGATTCTTATGCCTCGTCTCAATGACCTGTAACTGTTCATCCGTCCATGTTGTCGCCATCACATCTTCTCCTCTCCGTCCTTGCGTCTCCCCGGTTCCGGTTTTCTGTTTCCGCTTTCCTGTTCCTCTGTCTCATTTTCATCTGATTCCTCCGGATCGATCTCCTTCCAGATCTCCTCCGCCTTCATCGGGCGGAAACGGCGGAATCCATATCCGTCTGTCTTCAGATCAAATCCGCAGACACTGTGGTATGGACAATAGTCACATGCTGTCCTGTTTCCCTGTTTATACGGATTGACCGCCACATTTCCGTCCAGGATCTCACCGCCCATAGTCTTCAGCTGTCCGTTCACAAAATCTGCAAGTCTGGCAAACCGCTTTCCCCCGGCAACAGAGGACTTTACCTCCTGGACATATCCGTCCTTTAACGCAACCGGGATCACATCGGATTCCTTTTCGATGTCCCGGTCCATATGGCGGATCACATCCAGACTGCTGTTCACGAGTCCGTTCATTCTGAGCCTGCGCAGGATCCCGGCTTCGATCTCCTCGTCCGTCATCCCGTCCTCGCGGTCGATCACAGGGTCATCGATATGATAATAAAAGATCCCGGCCGGGACCGCCTGCTTCCCCGGATGCCGGTTTTCCTGCATTTTCAGCGCCGCATCCATATAGACCACGAGCTGAAGCTGCAGTCCGTGATATAAAAGCGCCAGATCAAAGGATGTGCTTCCCGATTTGTAATCCATGATCTTCACATAGACCTTATCCTCATCCTCAAACACATCCATCCGGTCGATCCTTCCCCGAAGATTCAGCGCCTCCCCATCTTTCAGCGGGATCCTCGTGCTGACATCTACCTCGAACTCTTCCGGCTCAAAATCGCCCTTCCGGATCTGGTAGATCAGTGCCCGCACGGTCCGGTCCGTGATCCTCTCCACTTTCTTTTCGAGATATGCATTTCTCGCAGAGCTTTTCATGATCGTATTCCGGTACTTTGCAGAAACCTCCTCCACCGCTTTTCTTACCAGAGTCCGCCGCTCCGCATCCGTGATCGTTCTGAAATCCTTTCCGCGATCCCGGATATTTCTGAAAAACGTATCGAGCGACTGGTGAAACAGATTTCCCATATCGGAAAGATCGAGCTCATACTCTTTTCCTGCACGCAGTCCAAGTCCGTGATTCAGGAAGTGGGAATAGGCACATGCCGCATATCCCTCCATTCTCGTGACACTTCCCCGAAGCAGCGTCCCATAGAGTTCCCGCGCAGCCGTTCTGCCGATCTCTCCTTTTTTATAAGAATAGGCGACAGCTTTTGCAAGATTTTCCATCTCGGCCTCCGTCTCTTTCTCCGAGGAGAGAAAGCGGTAAAGCACTCTCGGCTCTTCCTGCGCCGGATCCATCATTTTCTCCGGCTCCTGCAGCCAGGAAAGCACGGATTTTTTTGCTGCCGTCACGGATACATCCGGACATTTCTCCTCCCCGCTCTCATGGATCACAAGATCCGGGAATCTCTTTTTCATCTCCCCGATCATGCCGGATGGACGGATCTCTTTTCCTTCCGCCGTCACCGCCGGCCAGGAGAGGATCAGCTGGTCGGACGGCTTTGTCATCATGAGATACAGATAAAACCGCTCCATAAAGCCCTCTTCCCTGGCGGTCGGTGCAAGCTCCATGGAATTCTTTTTTAAGATCTCCCTCTCATTGTCGGTAAACAGTCCGCCCTTTGAATGGTCCGCCGGAACAATTCCCTGGCTGACTCCGAGGAAAAAGAGGACTTTGATCTTGTCGAGACGTGTTCTCTTTAAGTCTCCGCAGACCACACGGTCCGCGCCTGCAGGGATCATCCCGACAGAAAGTTCTGAAAAACCGGCGGAGAGGATCTCCGCGTACTCTCTTCTGGCCACATATTCGTCCCCCAGGAGACTTTTAAATTTCTCAAAGAGTTCCGTGACAAGACCGAAAATTTCCTCATACTCTCTCGCCTCGCGGTCCATACCGCAAGTTTTAAACTGCTCCGACAGCTTTTCCAGCTTTTCCTCCGCGCCGAGCATCTCCAGAAGCTCCGCCAGTGCATCCGTGACTGTCTTTACCGGAACTCCCCGGCCGCCGCACTGTTCCCGGAGCAGCCGCAGCGGCGCCATGATCTCCTCTTTAAAAGCATGCATTTCAAGAAGATTCAGATTTTCTCCGCCATCAAACGTCCGGTCCCAGACCGCATCCCATTTGGCAAAGCCGCGGATTCCCATCGCACGCACATAGATTTCCATCCGGTCCACTTTCTCAGTCTGATCTGTTACAAGTCCCGTCCGGAGATATCGGAACATGCTCTCGTAATCAAATCCTTTCTGCAGGATATCGAGAGCACTCTGGATCAGGCGGATCAGTGGATTTCCGGAAACATCCCGGTTCTCATCGAGGAAAAGCGGGATCCCGTTTTCCTCAAAGCTCTTGGTGATCTCACGGCTGTATCCCGGAAGATCCCCGCATACCAGAGCAATATCGCGATACCGGTATCCGTTCTTTTTTACAAGAGTCTCGATCCTGTTTGTAATAAAGTCTGCCTCGTCCTCAGGATTTTTCGCCTGCACGAGAAGGATTTCTTCCGTGCCGCCGCGGTATCTGGGATACGGATAACGGAAAAAGGTCCGTTCCAGATGGTCGAGCGCAGGACTGTTCCGGAAGCGCACCAGCGGACGTTTGTAAAAGATCAGATCGCGGTAGATTTTTATGCCGTTTTCTTCCGCCAGTTTTTTCAGTTTTCCGGTCATCTTCCTGCTCATATCAAAGAGATCGGTCTCATCGAACTCCGCAGAAAGATCCAGTCCCGGCTCCATTGTCGCAGAAACCGTCACAAAGAGATCCCGGCAGATTTTTAACAGGATTCCGATCAGCCGGTACTGGATCGGGGTAAAACCTGTATACCCGTCGAGAACCATAACACTGTCCTTTAAAAGCTCCGACCGCTCCGCCACCTGACAGAGCACATCCAAAAGTTCCTCCAGAGTAATGTACTTTTCCTTTGTGAACTCCCGGAATGCCTCAAAGATCACCTCCATGTCGGAGAGCTTTGCCGAAAGGATCTGACCGACACCGTCTCCTGCCGACTGGATCTTAAGGTCTTCCGGAGTTGCCCCGTACTGGTAGAGTTCCGAGAGCATGGACTTGATCTCCCCGATAAACCCCGGGCGATTCAGATGAGACGAAAACATGGTAAGTTCGTCCTTCTTCTCCCCCGCAAGTTTCCGCAGGATCATATTTTTTCCCGTATCGTCCAGGACCTCCGGCTGCGGAATCGACAGTTCTGAAAAAATCCGGTAAGCCAGACGTTCAAAGCTCACAACATCAATGTTCATCGTTCCATGATTCGGATGCAGTCTCACGATCTCCTTCTGGGCCTGCATCGTCGCCTGTTCAGGCGTCACCACAAAAAAACGGCCATCCGGCTCCTTCATGGACAGCTCGATGATCTTCCTATAGATATATTCTGTTTTTCCGGCTCCGGAACCGCCCATCACCATGCACAATCCCATTCTATGTCCTCCTGCTCCCTGACCGCATTTCCGTCGGTCAGGCATTATTCAAATTTCAGATATGTAAACCGTATATGTTCCGGACAAAAATGTCAAGTTTTTTGTCCGGCTTCCGGCCCATGCTCCGGGCCATGCAAAAGGAATGCCATGTATTTTTTCTCATCCGCTCTCATATGATTAATACAAACCATCCCCAAAAGGATCTATTATTCTATGAGTTCAAAAACAAAGATCATCGTCCTCAGGATGAAGGAGATCATCTACACGGCTCTTTTTATCGGCTTCGCCATCGTCCTCATCATGCTGTTTCTCTTTATGTTCCGCCCTAAAAAGGACAACATCTCCCATGATGCTCCTGATCAGGCATCGGAGAGCTCCTCACAGGCCGCTCCCGCCTCTGTTACATATGTTCCGGGACTTTATTCATCTCCCATCGTTTTAGGCAGCGAGAACGTCAATGTGGAGGTCGCTGTGGATCACACGGGGATCCGCTCCGTGTCCCTTGTCCCTTTAAGCGACTCCGTTGAGACTATGTATCCTCTAATGGCTCCTGCCATGGATCTCATCTCAGAACAGATCCTCGAAAACCAGAGTCTGGAAGGTCTGGAATACCCCGCCGGTTCCCAGTACACCTCCATGGCGCTCGTATCGGCGGTGAAAACGGCGCTCTCCAAGGCATCCGCGAAGTAGATCTCAAAATTTTTTTAATAACCCACTTGACAAATCTCTTTTCCTCCTGTATACTCTTCACCACAATAACAATTTACCACGCTAAATCAAAAGTTCATTAGCATACTAAACCAAGAGTATACAAGGAGGAACCATCCATGAAGAAATTCAATCAGCTTTTCATCTTAGGTACGTCACTTTTATTATCCGCTGCGGCACTCACCGGATGTTCCGGTTCCTCCGCGATGGGCGCTACGATCCCGCAGACAACATCATCTGAGACAACAACTCCGCAGACAGACGCAGGTCTGGTAGCCGCAGAGACGACCGGTTCCGGCAATCGTTTAAACGACATTCTGGAGCGCGGATACATCGAGATCGCGACCGAGCCCTACTTCGCTCCGAACGAGTTCATCGATCCGACAAAGAGCGGCGATGACGCCTATGTCGGCTCCGATATCGAGCTTGCGAACTATATCGGCGAATCCCTCGGCGTTGAGGTCCGCATCAAACCGATGGACTTCACAAGCGTTCTCGGAAGCATCACGACCGGCAAATATGATCTCGCGATCTCCGCTCTGGCTTACACACCGGCAAGAGCTGAGACCATGAACCTCTCCAAAGGTTATTACTTCGGAGACGAAGATCCGCAGACTGCTTACGGTATCCTGGTCCGCAAGGAAGATGTCGACAGCATCAAATCCTTCAATGATCTCTCGGACAAGGTTGTCGTTGCACAGAACGGTTCCCTCCAGGAACAGTTCGTACAGGAACAGATCCCGAGCTATAAAAAATACAACCGTGTTTCTTCCACAAACGATGGTTTCCTGATGGTCCAGACCGGCAAAGCCGATGTCATGGTCGCTGCTCTCAAAATGGCAAGATTATATCTGGAATCCAACCCGGACAGCAACCTCGTGATCGTTCCGAACCTCTACTTTAAAGTTGACCCGGAGACACAGGGAACAAGAATCGGTATCCCGAAAGGGGAAGATGCCCTGACAGACAGGATCAACGAGATCATCGATGAAGTTGTTGATCAGAATCTCTACAATGAATGGTACGACGAGTATACGGAGTACGCTAAGAGCCTTGGCATTATCGAATAATTCGATCCTTTGATATAACCCCGCGGCCGCGGTCAGGCCGTACCCCTTCACCGGCGTCTTCCCCGGATGCCGGAAGTCATCTCATGAGAGTTCCCCCAGAACTCCCGTGACGAAAAAAGGCGATCCGCAAATTACCTGGCGGATCGTCTTTTTCGTTTCTTTATTTTTTACACTTCCCAGTCAGAATCAAGGAATCCTTCCCCGTAGACTTCCTGAGCCTCGGAGACGATCATGAATGCGGTCGGATCGATCCCGTAGACGATCTTCTTCGCACGGTAGAACTGTTTTTTATCAAGCACGCAGATCACCGTCTCGCCTTCCTCTTCCCGGTAGGCACCGCGGCTCTTTAAGAGCGTGCAGCCGCGCTCCAGATCTCTCATCAGCTCCTTTGCGATCTCCGTGGATCTCGGGCTGATCACCGTGATCATCGTGCTCTTATTCATACCATAGAGGATCACATCGATCACATACGTTCCGACTACCATATTGATCAGTCCGTAAAGACCCGATTCAATATTCCGGAACACCGCCATGGACAGGAGAATGATCACGAGATCCGTAGCCATGACAGCCTTTCCGGTCTGCATGTGCGGGCGGAACTTCTGTAAAAGCTTCGCGGCGATATCGCCGCCACCTGTTGTGGAACCGCGCATAAATACGACCGCCAGGCTGATCCCCATGAGCACTCCGCCGAAAAGACAGGACACCATCTTATCCCCCGAATACACCGGGAAATACGGCGTCACCAGTCCATCAAGGATCACCGTCATGATCGCCACGGTTTTCAATGTCTTGATCGTCTTTTCCTTCCCCAGATAGATCCAGGACGCGATCAGAAGCGGGATGTTGATCAAAAATGTCAGTGTACCGATCGGCAGGCTCGTCAGACGGTTGAGCAGGATCGCCATACCGCTGGCGCCTCCCGGCGCGATATCAATGTTGTCGATAAAGCAGTGCAGCGCAACAGCCTGGATAAAACCGCCCGCCACATCTGCCAGAAAATCCAGGGCAAATCCTTTTCTCCGTGTCTTCCCCATAAGATTACCCCCCCTCATATCAAATGCTGCATAGTCCGATTTTCCGGCATTCCCCACATGCCGGAGCGTGTCTGTCCGCCCTGTCAGCCTTCTCTGTCTTCCGGCTTTCTGCCCGCCCGGACAGAAAGTTCCCGATGCTGACCGGCCAGTCCGCTAGTCCTTATACAGCTCTTCAAACAGTTCCACAGGAACATATGCCTTCACATGGATCCCGTCGTCCTGGTATTCCTCCGAGAGAAGCTGTCCGCTCTTCCGGATCGTCTGGATCCGCCCGGCATTTTTGTATGCAAAGACCTTCTCAAAATAGATCCTGCGATTTCTTAAGATCACGGCAAAAAGATCGAGCAGTTCCCCGATGCCCTCTCCTGTCTTTGCCGATAACCGTACCTTATAGTCCGCAGACATGTCCCGGCAGGCGGTGTCCGCATCCGGACGGTCCACCTTGTTGAACACGGTGATGATCTCTTTATCCTTGATGTCCAGTCGGCGCAGCGTCTCGTAGACTACATGCATCTGCATGTCCATCTGCGGATTGGAGCAGTCCACCACATGGAGAATCACATCACAGTACCTCGCTTCTTCAAGCGTACTCTTGAATGCCTCGACAAGGTGATGCGGTAGCTTCCGGATAAATCCGACCGTATCCGTCAGAAGGACCTTCTCCCCGCCCGGAAGCACAAGTGCTCTCGTCGTCGGATCCAGAGTTGCAAAGAGCTTATCCTCCGCCAGGATCCCGGCGCCGGTGAGCTTATTTAAAAGTGTGGACTTTCCTGCATTCGTATAGCCGACAATGGCCGCCGTCAGAGTTCCGCTCTGCTCTCTCTGTTTCCGCACCACATCCCTGTGGCGCTCCACATCCTGAAGCTCCGATTTTAACTGGCTGATCCGCTCATGGATCCGTCTGCGGTCCACCTCGAGTTTCGTCTCACCAGGCCCCCTCGTGCCGATTCCGCCGCCGAGTCTCGACAGAGAATTTCTGAGTCCGACAAGACGGACGGCACGGTATCTGAGCTGCGCTAACTCGACCTGGATCTTTCCTTCCCTGGTCTTCGCGCGGGCCGCAAAGATATCAAGAATGATCATCGTCCGGTCCATGACCTTTGTGTCCAGGGCATCCTCCAGGTTTTTGATCTGTGCCGGGGAGAGCTCATCGTCACAGACAACTCCGGTCGCTCCGCTCTCCCAGACCATCTCCTTCAGTTCCTGGATCTTTCCCTTTCCAAGGTAGGTTCCCGGATGGATGTTTTCCCGGTTCTGGATCACGGTCCCGACGGTCTCCGCTCCCGCCGTCTTTACAAGCTCTTTCAGCTCCTCCACGGATTCTTCCGTGTCATCGGAGTCGTTCGTGCTGGCGGCAAACAGGATCACCCGCTCCTGCTGCTCACCGATCTCTATCAATTCTGCCATTCTTTCTCCTATCTCGTCACAAGAAACGCGATCTCATGATCCGCTTTCTCATCCTGTCCGTACTGTTCCTCATAGCTCCGGAACAGCTCCAGCGCTTTCTCATACTGCCCCAGGTACTCGTAACACACCGCCTGGTTGAAGGCGATCTCCTTCTTCGCCCTGTCATCGGAAAGTGCAAGTCCCGCTTCCCCGTGCTGCAGTGCTTCCTCGTAATCGCCTTTTTTCATCGCCGCCATCATCCAGCGGTTATAGACTTCCGTGCTGGAAAATCCTTCTTCCACCAGCGTCTGGTAGATCTCATCTGCCTTCGTCTCATCTCCGGCCGTCATATAAGCCGCCCCAAGAGCTTCCATCGCTTCAGCATAGCCGGCAGCTGCATGTTTTTCGTCCGCCTTTGTTCCGGACTCCAGACGGTTTTCAGCGCCTTCCGCATCGCCGGAATTTGCAAGACTCACCGCGCCCAGATAATAGTATTCCGCTCTCGGTTTATCCACCTTCACCAGCGTATCATATGTGTACGCCGCGGCACCGTAATCTCCCAGCATAAATTCTGCCTCACCGCGGTATTTTAATACATCGATCTCAAAGGATGAGACATGCTTTGTCTGATCGATCAGGCGGTCAAACTCCGCGACAGCGCCCTCATAATCGCCGTTCTCCATGAGAGCGATCCCGTTTTCCTTCCCCGCCTTCATCTCCTCTGTCACATGACCGCAGCCGGTAAGGAGAAAAAGCATGCCAGCGATGAGAAGAGCTGATGCGATATGCTTTCGAACTTTCGCATGGAACTGCCGGTCTTCACAGACGACCGCAGCCGGTGCGTAGTTCAAATTCAGTACATCTTCTTTTGATTTTTCTCTTTTTTCCGATTTTCGATAATATTTATACATTTTCAATTATATGTTTAATTTTGTTCTTTCTGTGATACTTCTGATTCTTCATCCTCCGCGCCTTCGGAAATATGCTCTGTCTTCTACGCGCGTGTCGTACTTCCGAATCCACCGTTTCTCACTTCATCGGCCTCGTCATCCACCGTGATGCCGTACTCCACAAAAATTCCCTGGGAAAAACCGGTTCCGGCTTCCACTTCCACAGTCTTTCCTTCACGGCTGTCGTTGGTGAGCTTCACCTGGATGTGGCCCTCGTTGTCGGATCCGTAGTAATCGCTGTCGATGATCCCGACGGTATTGTTTAACTGCAGGCGGAACTTAAATCCAAGTCCGCTTCTCGGATAGAGCTTTAACACCCAGCCGTCATCGATCCGGGCCCGGATTCCGGTAAGGATCTTTGTCATCTCACCAGGCTTCAATGTAAATGCCGCCGGTGCGAAGAAATCATATCCGGCGGAACCTGCGGTCGCCCGTTTCGGGAGACGGATCCCGTCATAGATCTCCTTTATCATATCGTCTGTATCCTTCGGGTGTTCCCCCTGCCAGTCTTTTTTAAACTGCTCAAAGCTTACTTTTTCAAATTTCGCGATTCTCTGCATGTTGTCTCCTCTTACTCTCATTCTGACGCCCCGCTCTTCCTTTCCGGATCGGCGTGAGCTCCCGGATCATTTCTCCTGTCGGACCGTCCGGATGTCTCCCACTACTATACCAAGAGCCCGGTCCCATTTCAAGCATTTCAAACGAAAAATCCGGCAGAACATACCACGTTATCGCGGCAGTGTGTCCACTGCCCGCAGTATATTCTGCCGGATCAATCCGTCTGTGACGTACAAAATCATCTTAAACTCAGATTCCCCGCGCTGACGCGCTCCATTGCCTGCTGACGCAGGCGGAATCCTCGTTAATGGCGCTCATTTCATCATATACGACAGCATCTCCATCCCGAAAATGATCACATAGAAAAGAAATCCGGGATTCAGATACACATATTTTTTATACGATGTCGGCACTCCGTTCTGCTGCCCCATCTGCCACCAGTAACGGCGTCCGTCCCGGAAGAAGAAATAGATCCCTGCCGCGATGAGGAGCAGGACCAGGAGAAAACTGGCAAACGAAAACGTCGCTGCCATCGCGCCCATCCCCAGCGCATTTAATCCATTTTCCACCAGCACCAGGACCATGGAAAAGGAATTCACCGCCATATGGAGCAGCACGTTGTAGAAGATCCGGTTCGTCCGCACCGCCACATAACCGAGGATCAGCCCGATCACCACCGCGTACAGGAACTGGTTTAAATTTCCGTGCATCAGTCCGAACATGACCGCACAAAAGACCACCGCCGTCCGGTCCCCGAACCGTCTCGTCTTCTTTAAGAGAACTCCCCGGAAGATAAATTCCTCCATAAACGGAGCGATCAGACAGGTGTAGATCACCATTCCGGGTGTCAGCTCATCCAGAGCGTCCATCACCGGATTCATATCCGCAGCCGGAACTCCCGTAAACATGGAAATGAATACGTCCAGAAAAACGCCAAGGAAATTAAAGATGTATCCCAGTCCCAGACACATAAAAAGCGCCGACATCCAGACCTCCGCCGGAAGTGTATGAGCCGGTCTCCGGTCCGATCTCACGAAAAATGTCATCGGAACCACCAGGAGGAACGGAATTCCGATACAGAAGGCATACTGCATCAGGACTCCCGTCCACGGGGAATCAAAAAGCCCGGAAAGCAGACGTGCTCCGCCGCTTCCCAGGCTATGGATCCTGTGCCATACCAGGCCATAGAAAGCGCTGCCCAGGTACTGGAACCCTGAGCAGGCACACATGGCCAGACATAAAACTGTAAATGTGATCAGAAAATCTCTTCTCTTATGCACCATATTCTTCCTTCATGATCTCACTGCTTCTCGCAATGAACTTTGTCATACGCTCCGGAGAAAGACTTCCGTGAGCAAGTTTCGCAAGGTCATAGAGCTGTTCGCAGAGCATCGGTGTCTTCTCTCCGTCCTTGTTGGCAAGAACGTATTTTACAAGACCGTTGTTTGCGTTGAGGACTAATGTCTCCTCAGCCGGGAACATATCGGAACCGCCGCCGTACATGCTGTACATCTTCATCATATCCTGCATTCTTCGGCTCTCCTCGGAGACTGTGATCATGGAAGCGAGACCTTCATTTTTCAGCTTCTCGACTTTCACGTTCAGCTTGTCGTTTCCGATCGCCTTCTTAAATACCTCAGCGAGAGTCTCGGCATCCTTCTTCTCCTGCTCCTTCGCGGCCTCATCGGTCTCCTCCGTCTCTTTGAATGTCTCGTTGACATCCGCATCGATACGCAGGAACTTTAAGCCCTCATTCTTCTGCTCCACATGCTGCATGAACGGGGAATCGATCGGGTTCGGAAGGATCACAGCGTCGATCCCGGCTTCCTTGAACATGTTGATGTACTGGCTCTGCTCTTTCTCGTCCGTTACATAGAAGATCTTGTTCTCGTGTTTCTCCTTGTTCTCCTCAAGGCAGTCAGCGAGTGTCAGATATTTGCCGTCCAGGTTCTTATAGAGGATGTAATCTTTCATCTTCTCATCGAACTTCTCGTCCTTTAAGCAGCCGAATTTGATGAACGGATTGATATCATCCCAGTATTTCTCGTAGTTCTCGCGATCTGTCTTGCACATGCCGGAGAGCTTATCAGCAACTTTCTTTGTAATGTAATCGGAGATCTTCTTTACAAATCCATCGTTCTGAAGAGCACTTCTGGATACGTTGAGCGGAAGATCCGGGCAGTCGATCACGCCTTTTAACAGCATCAGGAATTCCGGAATAACTTCTTTGATGTTATCCGCGATGAATACCTGGTTGTTGTAGAGTTTGATCTTTCCTTCGATGCTCTCGTACTCCATGTTGATCTTCGGGAAGTAGAGGATTCCTTTTAAGTTGAACGGATAGTCCATATTCAGATGGATCCAGAATAACGGCTCCTTGAAGTCCTGGAATACCTTGCGATAGAACTCCTTGTACTCCTCATCGGTGCACTCGTTCGGATGCTTGTTCCAGAGCGGATTCGTATCATTGACCGGAACCGGGCGTCTTGCGATCTTATATTTCTCTTTCGCAGGGCTCACCTCAACAGTCTCCTTCGTTCCGTCCTCTTTTTCCTTCTCCTCGGTCTTTGCCGGCTCAACGATCGTCTCGATGATCGTATCCTTGTCGGTCAGTTCATCTTTCTCGATCGTGTCGTACTGCGGCTCAGCAGTCTCATCGTTTAAGTAGATCTCGACCGGCATAAATGCACAGTACTTGCCGAGGATCTCTCTTGCGCGGTACTCATTCGCAAACTCAGCGCTGTCCTCATTTAAGTACAGGGTGATCAGGGTTCCGTGGCCTTCCTTAGTGCCTTCCTTCATATCAAACTCGGTACCGCCCTCAGACTCCCAGTGGACCGGTTTTGCATCCTTCTTGTAGGATAAGGTATCGATCGTTACTTTGTCCGCTACCATAAATGCGGAATAGAAACCGAGTCCGAAATGACCGATGATCTGGTCTTCATTCGCTTTATCCTTGTACTTGTTCAGGAAATCCTGAGCGCCGGAGAAAGCGATCTGGTTGATATACTCGTCAACCTCATCCTCTGTCATACCGAGACCGTTATCTTCGATTTTGATCGTCTTTTCCTTCGGATTTACGGTAACCTGGACTTTATACGTTTCATCGTCCGGGGTCTCATACTCGCCCATCAGAGCCAGTTTCTTTAATTTTGTGATGGCATCGCAGCCGTTGCTGACTAACTCACGATAAAAGATATCATGATCGGAATACAGCCATTTTTTGATGATCGGGAATATATTCTCACTGTTGATTGAAAGACTTCCGCTTTTTGCCATGTTAAACCACTCCTTATTTCCATTCGCGCGTCGGGGGACGATCTGTATTGCCGCCCGCCAGACCGCTATTCTTTATTTTCTCTGTAACCGTTCCATTCTTAAACAGCTACTTTTTTCTTCTTTCAGGACAGCCGGTATCGCCCCGGATCTCCGGGATTTTTAACAGCTGTTCGATTCAACATGACATATTTTAATACCAGAAAATCAAAATGTCAATAAAATTAGCACTCATTTTTGATGAGTGCTAATAAAATTTTTATAAACTTTTTGATTTTTCTCTGTCAGTCACGGAGCTGCACTTCTGCTGCCGGCTTTACAGCCGCTCGCGGATCAGTTTTCACTCTCGATCGGAATAAACACGCGGGCCTGTTCGTCCTGCTGTTTTTTCTTCCGCTCCTCTTTCGCAGCATTGACTGCCATCTCGCAGAGTGCCATCTGGGAGCCGACCGGAAGTTTTCCTCGGCGGTCCGGCTTTTCATATGTCCCGTCCGGCTGAAGCACATGGGCCTTTAAGTTGTCCTCCAGCTCCAGCTCCATATATCTGCGGATCCTGTCTTTGAGTTCCTCTCTCAATACCGGGAACATGATCTCGACACGGCGGTCCAGGTTTCTCGGCATCCAGTCGGCACTTCCCATGTAGATCTCTTCACTTCCGTCGTTCTCAAAGATAAAGATCCTCGCATGTTCGAGGAATTCTCCGACGATCGAGCGGACCTCAATGTTCTCGGAAAGTCCCGGGATCCCCGCCTTCAGACAGCAGATGCCGCGGACAACCAGGCGGATCTTCACCCCTGCGCAGGACGCCTCATACAGCGCGGCGATGATCTCCTTGTCACAGAGGGAATTCATCTTCGCGATGATCGATGCCGGCTTTCCGTCTTTTGCATGCTTCGTCTCCCGGTTGATCAGATGCAGGAATTTCGTTCTGAGCCACAGCGGGGCAACCGAAAGCATGTTCCAGTTTAACGGTTCGGAATATCCGGAGAGCATGTTGAAAACCGCAGTCGCATCCTCTCCGATCATCGGATTGCATGTCATGATTCCGCAATCTGTGTAAAGTTTTGCAGTGGAATCGTTGTAGTTTCCGGTTCCAAGATGGACATATCTCCGGATCCCGTCTTCTTCCCTGCGGACCACGAGTGTGATCTTTGAATGTGTCTTTAAGCCGACGAGTCCGTAAATAACATGACATCCGGCTTTTTCCAGCTTTTTCGCCCAGATGATGTTGTTCTCCTCGTCAAATCTCGCCTTCAGCTCGACGAGAACCGATACCTGCTTTCCGTTCTCGGCTGCCGCCGCCAGAGCCGCGATGATCGGGGAGTTGCCGCTGACACGGTATAACGTCTGCTTGATCGCCAGAACTTCCGGATCCTTTGCCGCGCTCCGCACGAAGTCCACGACAGGATCAAAAGTCTCATACGGATGCATCAGAAGGATATCGCCCTTCCGGATGTTCGTAAAGATATCATCGTCATTCATCAGAGCCGGAACCGGCTGCGGCGTATATTTCGGGGTCTTTAAGTGGTCGTACCCGTCAAGCCCGTACATTTTCATCAGGACCGTCAGGTCGAGCGCACCCGGGATCTCAAAGATGTCTTCCTCGTTGACTTCCAGCTCTCTCTTTAAGATCTTTAAAAGTCTCTGGTCCGCCTTGTCCTCGATCTCCAGACGGATGACTTCGCCCCACTGTCTGCGCTTTAACTGCTTTTCGATCTCCTCGAGAAGATCCACAGCTTCCTCCTCGTCCAGGGAGAAATCGGCGTTTCTCATGATACGGAACGGATGTGACGTCACGATATCATAGTTTAAGAACAGCTGCTGCATGTTCCGCTCGATGATCTCCTCCAGGAAGATCACATTCCGCATCTCACGGTTGTTCTCATCGGTCGTCACCGGGAGGCTGATGATCCTCGGAAGGACAGCCGGGACCTGCACCATCGCGAACTCCAGCTCCTTGCCGCCCTCTTTTTTCTTTAAGAGCGCCGCAATATTCAGGGACTTGTTTCTGACAAGCGGAAACGGTCTTGAGGAATCCACCGCCATCGGCGTCAGGACCGGATAGACCTCCTCACGGAAATAGCGGTCCACAAATTCGCCCTGCTCCGGGGTCAAGTCCTCGTGATTCTCGATGAGGTTCAGTCCGACGCTCCGAAGAGCCGGGAGCAGCGACCGGTTATATGTGTTGTACTGCTGAGTGACAAGCTCATGGGTCCGCACACTGATCTTTTCCAGCTGCTCCGACGCGGTCATCCCCGCGATATCCGGCTTTTTATATCCCGCATGGACCATATCCTTTAAGGATGCGACCCGGACCATGAAAAACTCATCCAGGTTCGATGCCGTGATGCTTAAGAATTTCAGCCGGTCAAAGAGCGGTGTCGTCTTATCTCTTGCCTCTTCGAGAACACGGCAGTCAAATTCCAGCCAGCTGAGTTCTCGGTTTACATAATTTTTCGGATCATTGAAGCGTGCCGGATCCTGCTCCTTCTGTTCTTTCTGAGCATTCCCCTTTTTTAACTCTTTTTTCATTTCTCTGCCTTCCTGTATCCGGCCGGTTTTTGTTCACGCAGTGCGCAGACGAAAACCGGCTCCGGACACCCTTTCACATCCTGAATTCATCGTGTTTCGCAGCAATATCCCTGTCTGCACTCCGGCATCTAGCTGTATTTTTTATGCCGCAGGACCGGCCGGATCCCGAAGATCTCCTCGAAGAATGCCGCCTTCTGTTCAAAGGATACCGCCTCCAGCGTGATATCGCCCGGATAATCTGTCGTGATCATGAGCTTTCCGTCTTTTACTGCCATCTTGCAGTCCGCAAGTTTGTCCCCGTGGCCGCGGTCCATGGAATTTGCCAGACGCAGGATCGCCGTCAGCTTCGCGATCAGGAGCATGACCTCATTCTGCCCGCCGAAGCTGTCTGTCACAGCGTCCAGCTCGGTCTCCATCCGGACCATGTTGTAATCGAAATCCCGGATGTTGTAGCGGACCACATTTGCGATGATCTCACGTTCCAGGTGCGAGATCCCGATGATCTCCGTCGACATGATGATATTGTAGGCGCACTCGTTGGAGTTGCGGACGCTGATAAATTTTCCGCAGGCGTGGATCAGCACGGCAATCTGTAACAGAAGCCGCTCTCTCTGCCCCATTCCATGGTATCTCCGCATCGTATCAAAGATCTGGAGCACATATTTTTCCACTGTCTCCGTATGACGGCTCAGGCACTGGTAGCGCTTCGCCATCGTGCGCGAGGTGCTGATGATGTCATTGTCAAAATTGTGCCGGAATTTCAAGAGTTTCTTGTCCGCCGCGTACTCGGCCGCGATCCCGTCGCAGAGGCGGATCCCCGGAATCCAGATCATCTCCGCTCCTGTCATCTCAAGGAACTTTTTATAGATCACCACGCACGGAAGAAGCAGAGACGCATATTCCCTGCTCACCCCGAATGTCTCCTCGATCTGTGTCTCATTCATCGTGACAAGGCGCGCATAGAACTCGTCAAAGCGCTCTCTCGTGACTCTGCGGAGCGGTTTTCCGTGATCCTCATACCGGAACAGATAGAGGATATTTTCTCCGATCCCGATCAGATGTTTGATCTTCTTATCCTTCAGGTACATCTTTTTATAGTTTTCCAGCTCATTGTCCACCATCTCTCCGATGAGATCCCGGTACTGCTCCACCGTCGTATTGACGTCCTGAAGAGTGCCGCGTATCCTCAAAACACCGAGCGGCAGATTTTCCGTGGTCACAAGAAGGTTCTTGTCGAAAAGCGAGATCTGCATGCTTCCAAATCCCACATCCACGATCGCGGTCCCCTGCTGGATATTCTCATCAAACTCATCATCCGAGACGGCGATCGCCTTGTATCCCAGGAATCGCTGCTCTGAGTTGCTGATGATACGGACCTGGATGCCGGTGCGGACGCGGATCTGATCGAGAACGATCCGGTTGTTTCTCGCCTCACGCATCGCACTCGTCGCATAGGCACGGTATTCCGTGACCTTGTAGGATTTCATGATCCCGGCAAACCCCGCAAGTACATCGCAGAGCTCTTCCACCATCTCATAGCTGATCTTTCCGTTGTTGTAAGTATCGCTCCCAAGCGCCGTGACATGGCGGATATGGTCCAATTTCCGGATCCTGTTCCTGTTTGAGATCTCATAGATCCCCATCTCAACCTCAAACGATCCCACATCGATGGCTGCAAATGTAAGGGCTGCCATAGCTTTTCCTCCTCTTATAAGAATCGGTCCGGAAAATACCGGACCGTCTTTCATCAATAATTTCCTAAAATTCTCATGACAGAAGCTTCCGCCGCGATCCCCGTCAGGGCGTTGCGGACTCCCGCGTCGCTTAAGTTTCCTTCAAAATCCACGAAGAAACGATATTCAAAGCTCTTCTCCGGGATCGGTCTGGACTCGATCATCATCATATTGACATTGTTGAAGATGAAGTTTCCGAGAATGTTGTAAAGAGATCCGCTCTTGTGCGGGATCTCAAACGCCACACTGATCTTTCCGGCTTTCTTTGCGTAGACCGGCTCTTTCCCGAGGATCAGGAAGCGCGTCGTATTTCCCTTTACGTTATTGACCTCCTCCACGAGGACCTCCATTCCGTAGAGTTCCCCCGCAGTGCGGCTCGCAACGGCTGCCTGAGACGGGTCCTGCTCCTCCATGACCTTCTTCGCGGCAACGGCTGTGTTTAAAACTGCGATCTGTTTCCATTCCTTATGGGCAGAGAGGAAATCAGAGCTCTGGGCCAGCGCCTGGGCGTGGGAATAGACCGTCTTGATACCGGAGAGCTTTGCACCCGGAACGCCGAGAAGCATGTGGGCAACTGGAACATAGATCTCGCCTACTATGTAATTCTTATATTTTAAGAGCAGGTCATAATTGTTGATCACGAAACCGGCCGTGGAATTTTCGATCGGGAGTACCGCGTAATCGGCGCGTCCTTCCTCGACCTCCTTCATGGTATCCTCAAATTCCGGAACATGGTAGAGATCCGCATCCTCACCAAAGTATGCTTTGGCCGCTGCATGGCTGTATGCGCCCTCAACGCCCTGGAATACGATCCGTTTTCCTTTTTTGGCGATCTCTTCTACCTCGGAAAAACCGGTATCCATTCCCATTCCATGGGCGGATAACAGACCATACTGATACCGGCGGCTGATCGACATCAGCTGGGAGAAGATCTCCTTCACTGCCTCTCTGTTAAAATCGCTGTGCGCCAGATCCTGGACTGCCGCGATCTTCTGCGCCTCTCTCGTCGCATCATAAACGGCTTTTCCCGTTCCGATCTTATATTCTGCAACATCTCCGCAGACGGACATGCGCTCTTCAAACAGGCGGACGATCTCTTTATCGATCACATCCAGCTTGTCCCTGCATTCTTTTAAGTCAAGATTTTTCATAGATTTTATGCCTCTGCTTTCTGTCATTTTACAGCACGCGGACCCTTTCTTTCCTTGAACGTGATCCGCTCTTTTTCTTCCGGAATTTCCGAAATGATCGACCGGTATGGGCTTTTATCACTTTTCTTCCTGCATCTCCTTCAGCATCCCGATTAGCACATTTCTCGTATATGCACCCGGATGTTTCCTGTCTTCCGGATCCAGCTCTTTAATATTGATCGGTTTTCCGTAATAAACGGTGATATGGGACGGAGTAATGAACGGAAAATGCTTTTCCAGGACTTCCGCAGTACCTGTCATCGCCACCGGGATCACCGGACAGCCGGATTTCTCCGCGATCTTCAGGCTTCCCTCTTTAAATGGAAGAAGCTCCGTGATATCTTCGTTCGTATTTCTCGTTCCTTCCGGGAAGATCCAGATGGAGATACCGTTTTTTACCTTCTCGATTCCCTGAAGGATCGTCTTTAATCCTTCTTTGATGTTCTTTCTGTCTAAGAACAGGCAGTTCACGTTCACCATCCAGGTTCTGAGGATCGGGATCTTTTCCATCTCCTTTTTCGCCACAAATCCGAGCAGCGTCGGTACGGTCGTATAACCGGTCAGAATGTCAAAATAGCTTCTGTGATTTCCCACATAGAGGACTGCCGTGTCTTCCGGTATATTTTCCGCGCCCTTCACCGTCACGGTCACGCCTGCAAGCTTTAAAAGCAGGCCGAACACGGAACGTACCATTTTGATCGTCTCCAGATCCCGCGCGTGGGGATCCTTTTTCCCAAGTGATACCTGTGCCACAAGGAACGGATAGCTGAAGATCAGGAATCCCACCAGTGTGAACAGGACAAGTAATAATCTTATCATAAGTAACAAACCTCCCATATTTTCTTTAACAGTAAAGGTGCTCTCTTACGGTCAGCACAACAGGTGTGCCGGCCTATTGAACAGTTACCTTTCATACACTTTAAAGAGTTACAGTGATGAGGTCCATGACTTATATTATATTATATTAAATAAACCTCTTATTTGCAACTCAAATACACCTCGAATCCATCTAAAATCCAGTTCAAATCTGTCTAAACATTGACTCTCCTGCTGCCGGATCTCTGGAAAAGATCTCCTCTTTTCCTCCTGTCAGATATTCAAAGAGAAGTCCTGTCATGAACCAGAACGGGGCAAAATCCAGCCGGATCACGCCGTCGACATTCAACATCCGCCCTGTGTAATCCCATGGACATATCCCAAGGCTTTTCAAGAATGTTCCCGTGAGGTATTCTGTGAAAAAGATCAGGACCATGTCCAGGATCCCATGTCGGAAGATCCTGTCCTTTACCGCGATCTGTCCCCGGTCTCCGATCCAGCTGTCCACCCATTTCCCGATGGGCCCCAAAAGGATTCCCATTCCATATATCGGGAACATGTATATTGATGTCTTTCCCATGAATTTCATATCTCCAGCCGCAAAGCCTTCCACGGAAGTCAAAAGGATCTCAAGTCCCCATCCCGTCAGACCGCAGAGCATAAAATTCCTGACCCATTGTCTCCATCCGCCGCCGGAGCTTTTTTTTACTGCAATTTTCTGATTTCTGTTTTTCTGCTTCCATCTGTTCATGAAACCAGTATCTGTGATTCTCCGATCCGCTATGCAGCCTTTTCCACGGTGCTTTTTTCCACTTTTATTTTTCTGCGGCTCATGCCCTGGAAAGCCAGGATCGGCCGCTTACTCTATACATACTGATTTTTTTCCGGATCGTACTCATAATCGATCGACGCGAGTTTCTCATCCACGTCTTTCCTGTCTAGACAAAGCGACCTGCACAACTCGTCCATGTCCGGGTAATTGTCCCGCAACTGCGTGTTGATATAGCTTAACAGCATGACCGGATCTTTCGGTATATTCACCATCTCTCCCCTTTCCCGGATGATTCTTTCTTTCCAAACCATCCGCCGTCTTTACTTTCTAAAGCCTCCTATGTTATACTATAAACCATATGTGAGATGATTGCAAACGAAAGGGGATTTTAAAATCATGAAACACCTTCTGCTGCTCGGAACAGGGGGAACGATTGCCTGCAAGAGAGGAGAAAACGGTCTGACACCGCTTCTTACCGGCGACGAACTGTTATCTTATGTACCGGATGCAAAAAAGTTCTGTGAGGTGGAGACCATCCAGGTCTTAAACATCGACAGCACAAATATGCACCCGAAGCACTGGCTGAAGCTTGCTCAGGTTCTGGAAGAAAACTACGACAATTACGACGGCTTTGTGATCTGCCATGGAACGGACACGATGGCCTACACAGCCGCCGCCATGTCCTACCTCATCCAGCACTCCAGCAAGCCGATCGTCATCACAGGCGCCCAGAAGCCCATCGACCTTGACGTGACGGACGCGAGGACCAACCTTCTCGACAGCCTGCGTTTTGCCTCTTCCGACCGTGCTCACGGCGTTACGATCGTATTTGACGGAAAAGTGATCGCGGGAACCCGCGGAAAGAAAGAGCGCAGCAAGAGCTACAACGCGTTCTCCAGCATCAATTTCCCGTATCTCGCCGTGATCCAGGACGAGCACATTTTATACTATATCGACGATAAATGGCAGGACCGCGAGAGTGTCCGCTTCTACCATGAGATGGACAGCCAGGTCAGCCTCTTAAAGCTGATCCCGTCCATGGACTCCAGCCTCCTCGACTATATGGCAGAGCATTACGACGCAGTCGTCATCGAATCCTTCGGCGTCGGCGGTCTTCCCTCCTACGAATCCGGCGATTTCTACAGCTCCATCGAAAAATGGATCTCCATGGGGAAAACCGTCGTGATGACCACCCAGGTAACTCAGGAAGGCAGCAATATGTCTGTCTATGAAGTCGGCCAGAAGATCAAAAACGCCTTCGGTCTCATCGAATCCTACGATATGACCCTGGAGGCCACCGTGACAAAGCTCATGTGGATCCTCGGCCAGACGAAAGATCATGATAAGGTGCGGGAAATGTTTTATGAGACCATCAATCATGATATTCTCTGGAATACGGGTGGACGGTAAATGAAAAAAGGCAGGATTCCCTTTCCGGTTTCCTGCCCCTTCATTTATTATTTAATTGCCATGGCAGATAAATAATACTCTAATCATAAAATTCTCCTGTTCTGAAATGCCCTGTAATGCCGAGTTTTGCAAGGTTTTATCGGCTTTTCCGGGCATCGTGTTTTTCCTGTTTAAAACTACACTTTTTGCAAAACACTTCAAAATAGGGCAATTCAATGCAATGTGTAGTAGTCAACTCGTAGTCAGTTAAGGGGGGGCAGACTACTGATGGGGGTGTGCATTATTTAACGAAAGGGGATGCTGACATACTCTGCATATTTATTGTTGTCTATAAAAAATTAATTATCAATTTGAGGTTCATTGTTTGAGCCTCAGTTCCACAAAATGTGACCTGCTCAATTGATATTTTTCTACAATCTTATAGAAACATCATAACTTCTATTCATATGAATCTCTTCTTTTAATGCATATATA
>ERZ1026901.589-NODE-589-length-27700-cov-13.416676_pt1 | contig 27700 bp, 19 predicted proteins | sample MGYA00380179_ERZ1026901 | MGnify/ENA primary metagenome ERZ1026901 (study PRJEB33269, sample SAMEA4719815) | human gut metagenome | biome: human-associated habitat; feature: organic feature; material: feces | place: Cameroon | collected 2013-10 ... | reverse complement strand
GCATGCAGCTTGCCGAGCGTTGGGTGTCGGTAGCTCCGGAGGGCTTCAAGGTGATAGTACATGTAGGCAGCTGCTGCCTGCGTGAGAGTGTGCGTCTGGCTGAGCATGCACAGAAAATCGGTGCATGGGGCATCGGTTCGATGGCTCCTCCATTCCCGAAAATAGGTCGCATAGAGGAACTTGTGGAGTACTGCGAGACTATCGCCAACGCCGCTCCCAACCTTCCCTTCTACTACTATCATATCCCTGCATTCAACGGTGCTTATCTGCCTATGCTCGACTTGCTGAAGGCTGTCGATGGTCGCATAGCCAACTTTGCCGGCATCAAGTACACATACGAGTCGCTCTATGAGTACAACCAGTGTCGTCTCTATGCCGATGGCAAGTATGATATGCTCCATGGTCAGGACGAGACAATACTCCCGAGCCTTGCACAGGGTGGCGCTCGCGGTGGCATCGGTGGCACAACCAACTACAACGGACGTGAGCTTACAGGCATCATCGAGGCTTGGAACAACGGCGACATCGAGACAGCACGCGAGAAGCAGAACTTCTCACAGGCCGTAATCAACGTAATCTGCCACTTCCGCGGCAACATCGTTGGCGGCAAGCGCATCATGAAGCTCCTCGGTTTCGACCTCGGACCAAACCGTGTACCGTTCCGCAACATGACCGATGAGGAAGAGGCTCAGATGAAGAAGGAGCTTGAGGAGATAGGTTTCTTTGAGCGTGCCAACAAGTTCTAAACCATCGTCGGCTGACGAAAAAACTATTAAGAAATGAACGTAAAAGAATATATTCAGTCTTGGGCAGACTCGTACAAGAAGGATCTGACCGAGAACATCATGCCGTTCTGGATGGAACACGGTTTGGACCGGGTTAATGGCGGTGTGTATACTTGCGTAAATCGCGACGGATCGTTGATGGATACAACCAAGTCGGTATGGTTTCAGGGCCGTTTTGCATTCATTTGCGCCTTTGCATACAACAATATCGAGAAGAACCAGGAGTGGCTCGACGCAGCCAAGTCGACACTTGAGTTCATCGAGAAGCATTGCTTCGACGAGCAGGGCCACATGTATTTCTCGGTGACAGCCGAAGGACAGCCCTTGCGCAAGCGCCGTTATGTATTCTCGGAGACATTCGCCTCGATAGCAATGTCGGAGTATGCACTCGCCACAGGCGACCAGCATTGGGCACAGCGCGCACTCCAGGTATTCGAGGATACACAGCGTTTCCTCGCTACTCCGGGCTTCCTGCCTGCCAAGTTTGAGCCGAACGTGCAGATGCAGAGCCACAGCATCATCATGATTCTCATCAATGTGGGCTCTTGCATACGCAAGGTCATCGACGACCCGAAGCTCACTGCACAGATTGACGAGTCTATCGAGAAACTCAAGAAATACTTCATTCACCCCGAATTCAAGTGTCTGCTTGAGACAGTAGGAATGAACGGCGAGTTCATCGACACCAACGAAACCCGCACAATCAACCCCGGCCATTGCATCGAGACATCATGGTTTATCATGGAAGAGGCAAAGCTGCGCGGTTGGGACAAGCCTATGTTCGATATGGCTCTTCAAATTCTTGACTGGTCATGGGACTGGGGTTGGGACAAACAATACGGTGGAATCATCAACTTCCGCGACTGTAAGAACCTCCCGGTGCAGGACTATTCGCAGGACATGAAGTTCTGGTGGCCGCAGTGCGAGACCATAATCGCATCGCTTTATGCCTACCTCGGCACAGGCGACGAGAAGTATCTGTATCGTCATGAGCGCATCAGCGAGTGGACATACGCCCACTTCCCCGATGCCGAATACGGCGAATGGTATGGCTATCTGCATCGCGACGGCACCGTGGCACAGCCTGCCAAGGGCAACCTTTTCAAAGGTCCGTTCCATATTCCGCGCATGATGATCAAGAGCTATATGCTCTGCCAGGAGATATTGAAAAAACTTGGTTAGTATAATTCAGAACTTTTGCAAGTTCAGAGAATTCAGTAGTTAAAGGAGTTAAGAAGTTAAGCCAAATGCTTATAATGCTATATCAAGCAAAAAAAAGCAAATGGCTTAACTCCTTAGCGACCGTAGGGCGCGACAACTCCTTAAATTCTTAACTACTTTCGCTTGCGAAACTTAAATATAATTCTTATATGATAGGGTGTGGCAAAAGCTTGACATGCAAGCCGTGCCACACCCTTTTGTTTTACAACAAACTTAGATTGTGCCCAATGAAAAGAATCTTATTCCTCATCATATCGCTCGTTTCGCTTTTCCATACATCGGCTTCGGCACAGCACGTACGTCCCGTCTTTGGCTTTCCGGCTGCCGAACCCGGCTATTCGCTGGGCGTGTCGGCATGCTACGCCGGACAGATAGGCGACTGGATTGTTGTGGCTGGCGGATGCAATTTTCCCACGCCTGGCAAGAAGACATACTACGCCGGAATATATGCGGCACCCGTTGACGGCGACGTTCTCAACTGGCGACTCGTCGGAATGCTGCCCGAACCGGCTGCCTATGGAGTGACTGTAGTGAGCGGCGACAGCCTTCTGTTCATAGGAGGCAACAACAGCAATCATGCGCTGAAGTCGGTTTATAGCATCCATCTCGATGGAGTGGGCGGGCGTGCCGACGTTAAGCGCCTTGCCGACCTGCCCTGCACGGTAGACAATATGGCTGTGGCGCAGAGCAAGGACAACGTGTTTGTGGTGGGAGGAAATCACGACGGCAAACCATCGGCAGATGTTCTGGCTCTCAATTTGAACGCTGCCAATCCCTCATGGAGCAATATCGGCAGTATGCCAGGCTCTGCCCGAGTGCAACCCGTAGCCGCTGCGCTCGACGGAAAGCTTTATGTTTGGGGCGGATTCTTTGCCAATGGCGCCCAGAGTGAAGTGCACACCAAGGGTTGCTGCATGAATATTGCTACCGGAAAGTGGACGAGTGTGGCTGCACCGAAGTCGGTTGAAGGCAGAGAGATGACTCTGGCAGGAGGTATAGCGTGGACCGACAATGGCAAGATTTACGCCACAGGCGGAGTCAACAAGGATATTTTCCTTGATGCTATAAGCGGCCGTTACGAGCTGGTTAAGCAGTCCGACTATCTCAATCAGCCCATATCTTGGTATCGCTTCAGCGGAAATCTGTACGAATACGATGTACTCAGCGAAGCATGGGTTAAAACACGATTTGCCGACAAGGGCTTGGCACGTGCCGGAGCGCAGATGGTTGTCACACAGAAGGGATGCTTCTACATAGGCGGCGAGCTGAAACCCGCATTGCGAACTCCTCAGATTGTAGTGCTGCAGGACTTGGAATAATGATAGAAGGAACGTGAAGCCAGTCCAAGAGTAATGTCATGTCTTTCCAAGAGTAATCTCATTTCTTATATAAAAAGTCGCTCGAATACCCCTATAAACGGCAATTTGAAAGCAAAAAACTAAGTAAAAACTTTTTTATTCCAACGTTATTTGTTACTTTTGCCATTGCTATAGGCTAAAAGTCAGAGCGAATCTAAATTTTTGCGATAAAACCATATCTAATAAAATAAGATTATGAAACCAACTCTTTTTCTCCTCGCTGCAGGTATGGGCAGCCGTTATGGCGGTCTGAAGCAGCTCGATGAGCTCGGTCCTCATGGTGAAACCATCATGGACTACTCTATCTATGACGCTATCAATGCAGGCTTCGGCAAGCTCGTATTCGTTATCCGTAAGGATTTCGAGGATGCCTTCCGCCGTGTCGTTCTTTCAAAATACGAGGGTCACATTCCTTGCGAACTCGTGTTCCAGAGCCTTGACGCACTGCCAGAGGGATTCACATGTCCGGCTGACCGTACAAAGCCTTGGGGTACAAACCACGCTGTATTGATGGGTCAGAACGTTATCAACGAGCCGTTTGCAGTAATCAACTGCGACGATTTCTACGATCGTGACTCGTTCAACGTTATGGGCAAGTGGCTCAGCGAGCTTCCTGAGGGTTCAAAGGGCAAGTATGCTATGGTAGGTTTCCGTTGCGGCAACACATTGTCTGATAGCGGTACTGTAAGCCGTGGCGTATGTTCTAACGACGACGCTCATCACCTTACATCTGTAGTAGAGCGTACAAAGATCCAGCGCATAGACGGTGTTGTGAAGTATCTCGACGAGGACGGCGAGACATGGGTAGCTATTCCTGACAACACTCCGGTTTCAATGAACTTCTGGGGCTTCACTCCTGACTACTTCGAGTACAGCAACGAGTTCTTCAAGACATTCCTTTCTGACCCGAAGAACATGTCAAACCTCAAGAGCGAGTTCTTCATTCCTCTGATGGTTGATAAGCTCATCAACGACGGTACAGCTACTTGTGAGGTCCTCGATACTACATCTAAGTGGTTCGGCGTAACTTATCCTGAGGATCGTCCCGGCACAGTCGAGAAGTTCCAGAAGTTGCACGACGAGGGTGTTTACCCTGACAAGATGTTCTAAACTTCAATCATGCAAACAATATGTGGCTTGAACGGTTGTAACATATAGCTTGTACGGCTGCATAAACAAATAAGGCGGAGCTCCTGCAAAGGATGCTCCGCCATTTTTGTTTGGGCTCTTTCCGCATGTCGTAAGGCTTATTCCTTATTCTTTATTTGTTGGCAAACTGTATGCACACGGGTTTGCCGAGCTTTATATCGTTGTGTGTGTTAGTAAGTTTTCCGGTCGTAATGTCGCGTCTGAACACCTCAATCACGTTGCTGTCGCGGCACGCTACAAGCAGATACTTGCCGTTTGGAGTGATGGCAAAATTGCGTGGATGAGCAGCTGTGGGCTGAAATCCAACGTTGGTGAGCAATCCTGTCTTAGCATCTACAGCGTGAATGGATACTCCTTCGTCCTTGAGTCGGTGTGAAGCGTAGACGAATTTGCCGTCGGGCGATATATGAATGTCGGCACTTCCCGCTGTCTTGGTCAGCGAAGCCTGCACACGTTGCAACTCACGCATATTGCCGTTGTTGTAGCCAAGTACCGTAATGCTGCCGTCAAGTTCGCCAATAAGATAAGCCACATCGCCCTTTTTGTTGAACGCAATATGTCGTGGACCAGTGCCTTTGGGCGCTGTGTATATCTCTTTTGGGTTGCTTAGGAATACTTTATCGGTGTTGCTTGAGTATGCTTTATCGGCGTTATTGACATCAAAACGCCATATACAGTCGTTGCCAAGGTCGTTGGCTATCATGTAGCGACGGTCGGGAGTGATGCGGCAACAGTGAATGTGTGCATCCACATCATTGCCTTTGAACATGCAAAGATACTGGCTTTCAGGTGCGATAGAGCCGTCCTCACGGATTGGAAACACCGAGATGTCGCCACCGTTGTAGTTGGAAGTCACAAGATGACGGCCATATATCATAATGTTGCAGGGTGCTGCGCCAGGCATATTCTTGACGTGCGAGGTTGCCGATGTGCCGCAATGCTGGCTGTTGATGAGCGAAAGCTTACCATTGGAAGCGTCAAAACTGAATGCACTTGCACCACGTCGCTCGTCGTCGTATTCGTTGACGGCGTACACACGGGTAGCATTATCGTTGAAGACGAGAAACGACGGATTGCCCGACTTTATGCTGCTGACTGCTTCAGCCTTTCCGCTTTCTTGGTTGAAGCGATATACGTATATGCCCTCAGAAGTGCTTTGGTCGGTGTAAGTGCCAACTATCATAGTGAGATCGTTGCCGGCAAACGATTGTAATCCGGCAAAAGCGGCAGCCACAGTAGCTGTCAATAGTCTTTTGGTTCGGTTCATTGGTCTTGTATTTTGGGTTTATTTGATTCCTTTTATTCTGCTTGTTTTCTATATATAAAAGTTGTCTGCAAAATTAAATATATTTCTTGGTTTAGCACAGATTTATAGTTACAAAGTTGTAACTTTGCAAAATATACTACGCACGAAACAATTAATATCAAATAACACTATAACATGGAAAAAGAAAAAGAGCAAATCCAGTTGCCCGACAACGCCTTCACCGAGTTGAAGCCGGGTGAGGAGTACAAGCCGATTATGTCGCCGGGGCAGACCTATCCCGAGGTGAACATGTGGTCGGTGACATGGGGTATCATCATGGCTATGCTGTTCTCAGCAGCCGCAGCCTATCTCGGACTGAAGGTAGGACAGGTGTTTGAGGCTGCCATACCTATCGCCATCATTGCCGTAGGCGTGTCTACAGCCGCCAAGCGCAACAAGGCTTTGGGCGAGAACGTCATCATACAGAGTATCGGAGCCTGCTCGGGTACTATCGTAGCAGGTGCCATCTTCACCCTGCCCGCTATCTATATCCTGCAGGCAAAGTATCCCGAGATGAGCGTTTCGTTCTTCAAAGTGTTCTTCTCTTCGCTGTTGGGCGGTATACTTGGAATTCTGTTTATGATTCCGTTCCGCAAGTATTTTGTCAAGGACATGCACGGCAAGTATCCTTTCCCTGAAGCAACAGCCACCACTCAGGTTCTCGTCAGCGGCGAGAAGGGCGGTTCGCAGGCAAAACCATTGCTCGTAGCCGGTCTGGTAGGAGGATTGTACGACTTCATCGTAGCCACAGTAGGCTGGTGGAACGAGAACTTCACCACTCGCGTAATGGAATGGGGCGTGATGGCAGCCGACAAGGCAAAGCTCGTGTTCAAGGTGAACACCGGTGCTGCCGTGTTCGGTTTGGGATACATCATCGGTCTGAAGTATGCGTTCATAATATGTCTTGGCTCGTTTGCAGTATGGTGGCTCATCGTGCCGGGAATGTCTATCGTGTTCCACGACCAGGTTCTTAACATCTGGAATCCGGAGATTACGCAGACCGTAGGCGCTATGTCGGCTGAAGAGATATTCAAGTATTACGGCAAGAGCATTGGTATCGGTGGCATCGCTATGGCAGGTATCATCGGCATCATCAAGTCGTGGGGTATAATCAAGGGAGCCGTATCGCTTGCAGCCAACGAAATGAAGGGTGGCGCAAAGGCTTCGGCTGACACCGTACGCACACAGCGCGACATCTCATTCAAGATTATTGCCATTGGCAGTATCGTCACTCTCATTGCCACATTCATCTTCTTCTGGTTTGGAGTGATGGACGGCAATCTGCTGTTTGCAGTAGTAGGCATTCTGCTTGTAGCCATTATTGCTTTCCTCTTCACCACAGTTGCAGCCAACGCCATTGCCATCGTAGGTTCCAACCCGGTTTCGGGAATGACGCTTATGACGCTCATCCTTGCTTCGGTAGTGCTTGTAGCCGTTGGACTTAAGGGCACCGGTGGAATGGTAGCAGCGCTCATCATGGGTGGAGTTGTATGTACAGCGCTGTCGATGGCGGGCGGTTTTATCACCGATTTGAAGATTGGTTACTGGCTCGGAACGACACCTGCCAAGCAGGAATCATGGAAATTCCTCGGCACACTCGTTTCGGCTGCTACTGTGGGTGGCGTTATGATACTGCTCAACCATACCTATGGTTTTGCAAGCGGACAGCTTGCCGCTCCTCAGGCCAACGCCATGGCTGCCGTAATAGACCCGTTGATGAACGGTGTTGGTGCTCCTTGGGCGTTGTATGCAGTAGGTGCTGTCATTGCCATTGTGCTCACATTCTTCAAGATACCTGCCATTGCGTTTGCACTCGGTATGTTCATTCCGCTCGAGCTGAACACTCCGCTCCTCGTAGGCGGTATCATCAGCTGGTATGTTTCTACCCGTTCGAAGAACGCTGAGGTAAACCGTGAGCGCAACGAGAAGGGCACTCTGCTTGCCAGCGGATTCATTGCCGGCGGTGCACTGATGGGTGTTGTATCGGCATTGCTGCGCTTCTGCGACGTTCACCTTGTGAGTGACGCATGGATGGAGGGCTGGCTTGCCAACCCACTCTCGCAGATTGCTTCGCTTGCAGCCTACTGCTGCTTGATAGGCTACTTCGTTGTGGCTACCAAAGTGAAGAAGTAAATACTATAATATATGAATCTGAAAGGATTGTATAAAGCTGACGAGCATCGCTATGACAATGGCGATGCTCTCTTTGCACGCTGCGGTTGCAGCGACGTTCCTTAAGCATAGCATGCTCACGCCGGAGTTGCTTGCCCATCTGAGACAGCTCAATGCTCATGCCGAGGAGCAAGGCAAGACGCTTGCCGAAATGGCTCTTAGATGGTAATCTGAAATGCGTTGCAGAATAAGAAAAACAAGTATAAAAACGCCGCTTTTCAACAGCGGCATTCCAGAAGGAGTCCTTTTGCATTCTAAAAGGACTCCTTTTGCGTTACAAAAGGACTCGTTTTGCACTCCAAAAGGACTCCTTTTGCATTGTAAAAGGACTCCTTTTGAAATCCGTTTTGAGTCCTTTTGAAAAATGAAGGAATTTTTACCAATAATCCGGAATATGGAGTGATAATATTATAAGTTCAATTTTGTAAGTTAATTGGTAAGCAAATGGTAGGAGGAGGGAGTTTTGACACACCCTCCTCCTACAGTTTGTACTTATTAAAACTATATTATCACTCCATTTTCCTGATGAGCCACAAAAAATCCTGCCAAGGAGTGCCCGAATGGCTTTCTTGGCAGGATTGTTATAATGTATTATTTTACGCTGATTTCATCAACGAAGAGGAACGCCGGTTTACCCTTACCGGAATGCCAGTCGGGTATGTTGTGCTCTGAAGTGGCATAAACCTTGATATAGCGAGCCTTGGTTTGTGAGAATTTCAGCTCGTATGTATTGATGTTGTCGGCTGAATTCTTTTCCATTGCAGGCAGAGAGTGCTTGGCTACAGAGGTGAAGTTTACGCCGTCGGTAGAAAGGCTCACCTCGATGTTGCGGGCGTCGAATATCCAAGAGCCCTTGTCAACGCAAGTGTTGAGGCTCACGCTCGACACTTCGGTAGGCTTCTTAAGATCGATAACGGCTTCAAGGTCGTTGCCGCTGAATCCCAACCAACGGCCTGTGCCGAAGCCCTTGTCGCCTACAAGTCCGTCGGTAAGGGCTGCACCGCCGTTGAAGGTATAGCTCTTGTGCGTAGGCTGGAGCAACTTGACGGGGCAGGCTGTAGCCTTGCTGAACGTCACGTCCTGCGCAGTCACGCTGCTGCTCTTGCCGTTGCGGAAAGCAGCAGCACGTATCTTAGCCGACTTCTGCAGATGTATTGCACCGGTGTAGAGTGTGCTGCTGGCAGTAGGCTGGCTTCCGTCGAGAGTGTAACGAATCTCGGCATCGCCCGCAGTAGTCATGTGTACTACAATCTCCTGCCATTTTGTGTCGCTGTCGATATGTATGTTGACGTTGTAGAGGTGCTTGGCGTAGTTGTAGCCGAGTCGGTCGTACAGATGAGTGAGGCCGATGAGTCGGTTGGTGAAGTCGGTGTAGTCCTTCAGCTGTGGCTGAGTCCACTGCACCTCGCTCAATGCTGCCATACGTGGCAGAGCCATATACTGCATGTGCTTGAATGTAGGCATATACTCAGTCCATATGTTTGCCTGAACGCCTATGATGTGGCGAGCCTCCTCAGCGGTGAGTTCCTGAGGCATAGGTTCGTAAGAATACACGCGCTGCAGGGGCAGATAGCCACCGATGGCAAGCGGTTCGTTGGCCTTGTCGAGCGACTGGTAGTAGTCGAAGTAGAGGTAGCTGTTGGGAGTCATTACCACATCGTGGTTCTGCTTGGCTGCTGCAATGCCTCCGGCTTCGCCTCGCCATGACATTACTGTAGCGCCCTCGGCGAGTCCACCCTCAAGAATCTCGTCCCAACCGATAGTGTTGCGGCCGAGCGACTTAAGATAGTTGGATGCGTGTGTGATGACATAGCTCTGCAGACGTTCCTCGGCTGAATGGCCGTCCTTTGCCTCCAGGTGCAGAGCTTTGATACGAGCCTGACACTTGGGACACTTCTGCCACTGGGTCTTGGGGCACTCGTCGCCACCCACGTGTATGTACTTTGACGGGAACAGTTGCGTAACCTCCTTGAGCACGTTGTCGATGAAGGTCATCACCTTGTCGTTGCCGGCACACAGAACGTTGTCTGACACGCCCCACATCTGCCATACCTTGTACGGACCTCCGGTGCATCCGAGTTCGGGATAGGCAGCAAGAGCAGCCTGCATGTGTCCGGGCAGGTCAATCTCCGGAACGATAGTGATGTAGCGGTCGGCTGCATATTTCACGATGTCGCGTATCTGCTGCTGGGTGTAATAGCCGTCGTAGGGAATGCCGTCGTACTTGCCTGAGTTATGACCGATGACGGTCTGGTCGCGCTTGGCACCAATCTTGGTGAGCAACGGATACTTCTTTATCTCGATGCGCCATCCCTGGTCGTCGGTGAGATGCCAATGGAAGCGGTTGATATTGTGCAGGGCGAGCATGTCGATAAACTGGCGGATGGAGTCGGCAGTTACGAAATGGCGCGACACGTCGAGGTGGGTTCCACGATAGGCGAAGCGTGGCGCGTCGCTGATGTGAACGGCTGGAATAGTCACCTGGGTAGCCTTGCCGTTGCAGAGCGGCAGTGACTTGCGCAGAGTCTGGATGCCGTAGAACACTCCGGCAGCCGATGCTCCTGCAATGCGTATCTGTTTGGCGTCAGAGTCGAGTTTGTATCCCTCGGCATTGCTTATTGTCTTGTCAATGGACAGAACAATGGCTGTGCCGCCCTTAGGCTGCTTGCCTATAGCTGGGCGGATGCCTGTAGCCTGCTGGATGTATGAGGCAAGCATGTTGGCGTTGCGCTTCATGTCCTGACTGTTGGTCTGCAGGCTGATAATGGTATTGGCGTTGAGCGTGAACGGAGCGCTTGCGTCAGCAACGACATGCTGCGGTAGTGGGATAATGTTGAAGTCCGCAGTTTGTCCCATTGCGGTTTTGGGCAGGAGGAAAGCCATTGCGGCAACGGCTCCTGTCAATAATTTCTGATTCATTGTTTGTTTAGTGAAATGTAGGTTGTATTATTATAATGGTTTATTAAAACCGTGTATTCTTTCCTGTACAAAATTATACAAAAAAAGTGAGACTATAATATTAACGTCATTTCTTTTTCTGTGTATTCGGCAGGAAACCTGCTATTATGCCCAATAGAGGCAGCAGAGCGCTCACACGGAATATGAATTCGATGCTGGTTTTGTCGGCAAGCCATCCGAAGAAGGCCGATCCGAGTCCACCCAGACCGAACATCAGTCCGAAGAAGATTCCTGCTATCAGTCCTACTTTGTCGGGCATGAGGTCGGTGGCGTACACTACTATCGACGAGAAAGCCGAAGCTATAATCAGACCGGACAGAAATGTGAATATAATGGTCCATGCGAGGTTGGCAAAGGGCATTGCCAGCGCGAATGGAGCGGCTCCGAGAATGGAGAACCAGATGACGTATTTGCGGCCGAACTTGTCGCCCAGCATTCCGCCGGCTACTGTGCCGATGGCAAAGGCGGCAAGAAACACGAACAGACAGAGTTGCGAGGTCTGCACCGATACGCCGAACTTGTCGATGAGGAAGAATGTGAAGTAGCTTGTAATGCACGATGTGTAGAAGTATTTTGAGAATACAAGCATTACGAGAATGAACAAAGCCCAGTATTTGGAACGCTTAGAAATGTCGTTGTTCAATGCCGGATTGTGCTGCTTGTGAACGGCAATGTAGGCCAGACGTGCCTTGTACCATGCGCCGAGTCGCACCATGATGAGTGCTGCAAGCAGCGCGGCGAGGGCAAACCACGATATTGAGTGCTGGCCAAAGGGCAATACGATGATGGCTGCAAGCAACGGTCCGAGAGCCGATCCGCCATTGCCTCCAACCTGAAATATGGATTGTGCCAGACTCTTTCGGCCGCCCGATGCCATCTGAGCCACCCGCGATGCGGTGGGATGGAATATAGACGAGCCAAGTCCGACAATGCTTACGGCAAGCAGAATGAGCAGATAGTTCTCGGCAAAGGCGAGCAATAGCAGTCCGGTAAGCGTGAAACACATACCCGTAGACAATGCGTAAGGACGCGGATGGCGGTCGGCGTAGAGTCCGGTGAAGGGTTGCAGAATCGACGAAGTCATCTGAAAAATGAGCGTGATGATGCCTATCTGCGCAAACGAGAAGCCGAACTTGTCCTTGATGATAGGGTAGATTGATGGTATGATAGATTGTATCATGTCGTTCAAGAAATGCGAAATGCCGCAAATCACGAGTATCGAATACACCGTACCTTCGGTCATTTTGGGGTTGCCCTTAATCTTGTTGCCTATTGATTTTATATTCATAATAATGTGTATGGAGTTTTACGCTTGTGCAAAATTATAAAAAAATAGTCGTCTGTAGTATTAGTATTTGATAAAAAACTTGTGCAGGCTTCTCTGTCTGAGATTTTAGTGTTAACTTTGTATTTGGCTTATTGTGTCATGAAGCCGACAGTATAGTTAACATTAACGACAGATGATAGACCACGCTACAGTAGAAAGAATAAAGGATGCAGCCAACATTGTTGAGGTAGTTTCGGAGTTTGTCACGCTGCGACGCAGTGGGGCAAACTACAAGGGATTGTGTCCTTTTCACGACGAGAAGACCCCGTCGTTCTATGTTTCGCCTGCACGTGGCATGTGTCATTGCTTCGGTTGCGGCAAGGGAGGCAATCCCGTAAGCTTCATTATGGAGCATGAGCAGATGACTTATGTTGAGGCTCTGCGCTGGCTTGCCAACAAATACCACATCGAGATACGCGAACGCGAACTCACCGACTACGAAAAGCGGGAGCAGAGCGAGCACGAGAGTATGTTTATTGTCAACGAATGGGCGATGAAATACTTTCAGGACAAGATGCAGAACGACCCCGACGGCATTGCTATAGGAATGCAGTATTTCCGCAGCCGTGGCTTTCGCGATGACATAATACAGAAGTTCCAGCTTGGTTACGACCTTGCCGACCGCCGCGCTTTTGCCGTTGCTGCTCTTGGCAAGGGATATAAGGAGGAGTTCATTCTTAAGACCGGCATCTGTTATAAGAACGACCGTGGCGAACTGATCGACCGTTATGCCGGTCGTGTCATATTCCCGTGGATAGGCATAAGCGGCAAGGTGGTGGGCTTCGGAGGCCGATTGCTCGACTCGCGCACTAAGGGTGTCAATCAGAAATATGTCAATTCGCCCGACTCTGAGATTTATCATAAGGACCGGGAGTTGTATGGACTGTATCAGGCGAAGAAGGCTATAGCTAAGGAAGACCGTGTTTTCATGGTCGAAGGCTACACCGACGTCATCTCAATGCACCAGTGTGGCATAGAAAATGTGGTGGCAAACTCGGGCACGGCACTCTCTATTCATCAGATTCACATACTCCATCGCTTCACGTCCAACATCACTCTGCTGTACGACGGTGATGCGGCTGGCATCCATGCGGCTATGCGTGGAACCGACATGCTGCTCTCGGAGGGAATGAACCTTAAAGTGTTGCTCTTGCCGGATGGTGACGATCCCGACTCGTTCTCGCGCAAACACACTGCAGCCGACTTCCGTAAGTATATCGAAGAACATCAGACCGACTTCATACAGTTCAAGACCGACCTGCTGCTGCGCAACGAACGCGACCCACTGAAGCGTTCGGAGGCAATCAATTCCATCATCCGCAGCATCTCGTTTGTAGTAAATCCAATTCTGCGCGACACCTATATACACGATTGTTCGGTGCGTATGGGGCTCAATGAGGCTACACTCATCAACACACTCAACGGTTTCATACGCAACAACAGCGAAGAACGCACCTCAGAAGAGGCTCGCGCCACACAACAACAGCAACGAATACAGACTCCGCAGCCTACTGTCAGCCAGACAACACCGCTGGAACAGGCGTCGAAAGTGGAGCGTATGCTTGTGGAAATGATAATCCGCTACGGCGACACTATTATATATAATAATGTGGAAACGGAAGACGGAGGAGTGATGAACCTCAATATTGCGCAGTACATCGACTACAATCTGAGCGTAGACGGACTGAAACTTGCCAATCCTTTGTTTGCAAAGATACTCGAAGAGGCTGTTGCGCATAGTCAAGACGAAGGCTTCAATGCCGAGCAATTCTTCATTCATCATGAGAATATGGACGTGTCGCGCATAGCCACCGACCTTTGTGTAGACAAGTATCGTATGCTCGACGAACAGAAAACGGCTGCCAATGCTGAGCCGAAGAACAAGGACGAGCTGAAAGCAGAGGAAGAAAACCGCATCGAAAACCTACGTCAGCAGACCGAACATTTGCTCAACGACTTCCGAATGGACTATCTCGAGCAGCGTCTGCGACAACTCCAGGCGCAGATTTCGCAAGCTTCTGCCGACCACGAGCGCCTCATGCAGCTTATGGAGGAATACAAGACAGCCCACGAACTGAGGTCGAAACTCGCCCGACTGTTGGGCAACAACATCATAGCGTAAACGCAACTTACCGCAGGTCGGAGTAATCCTGCGGTAGTAAATATAAATAATCAAAAACAACACCATTATGTATTACATCGAAAAAACTCTTGAAATCTCGGCGTGTCATCGCCTTAAGCTCTCGTATGAGAGCAAGTGTCAGAACCTGCATGGTCACAACTGGATCATCACCGTTTATTGCAAGTCGCGCGAACTGAACAGCGACGGAATGGTGGTAGACTTCACCCACATCAAGCAACTTGTGCAAGAACGTCTCGACCATGCCAATCTCAACGAGGTATTGCCCTTCAATCCCACAGCCGAAAACATAGCGCGATGGGTGACCGAGCAGATACCGCAGTGCTATCGCTGCATGGTGCAGGAGAGCGAGGGCAACAAAGCCATCTACGACGCAGAAGATTAAGATAGCTGATAACAACGTATTATTGAACCATTTAAGCTTTGCATGTATACAAGCATGCTGTTTCAGATGAAAAGAGTCAACGATATTTTCTATTCATTGCAAGGCGAAGGACGCAACACAGGACGTGCTGCGATATTCATCCGTTTTGCAGGTTGCAACTTGAAGTGTCCGTTTTGCGACACCGATTTCGCTCAATACGAGGAGATGAGCGACGAGGACATACTCAATCGGATTAAGTCTTATCCCTCACGCTTCGTCGTTCTAACCGGTGGCGAACCCTCACTTCAGGTAGACAGGCAGCTGGTAGACCTTCTGCACAAGCACGGTTACGAGCTGGCAATGGAGACTAACGGCACCCATCCGATAGTCGACGGCATCGACTGGATAACATGTTCGCCCAAAGGCAACACCCAAATCAAGCGATGCAACGAGCTGAAGTGCATCTTCGAAGAAAACACCCAGCACCCCGACGATCACGGAATCATAGCCGAATACAAATACCTTCAACCCTGCGACGTGCAGGATGCCGAACGCAACGCACAAATCGTGAAGCGCTGTTTCGACTATATCCTGCAGCATCCCGAATGGCGAATGTCGCTGCAGACGCATAAGCTTGTAGGGTTCAAGTAATTTAGTTGAGAGTTGATAGTTGAAAGTTGAGAGTTATGATTAGCTTTATATTTAATATTGTTGCCTTAAATATTTGTCATAGAGTAATCATAACTCTCAACTCTCAACTCTCAATTATCAACTTTAAAAGCTCAACTTTCAACTTCCTAAAGGGAGGAACCGAAGTATGATATACGTTCATTGGATATTCATAGTTCTTTACGTAGCGGTGATAGTCGGCATAATGCTGACAGTGCTGATGGACAACCGCCAGCCTGCCAAGACCATAGCTTGGGTCCTGGTATTGCTGTTTGTGCCCGTTGTAGGCATAGTGTTGTACATCTTCTTCGGACAGAACACGCGCAAGATGAAACTTATATCAGGGCGTTCGCTCGACCAATTGTCAAAGCGTTCGATGCTTGAATTTGTAGAGCAGCGCAATTTGCGAATGCCCGAATACTTCTCCTCACTCGTCCGACTGTTTACCAATCAGAGCCTGTCGCTACCCTTTAAGGACAACGCTGTAGAATTCTACACCGACGGCTATCAGTTTTTTCCGGCTCTGCTGCAAGCCATAAAGGGCGCCACCAACCACATTCATCTCGACACATACATCATAGCCGACGACCCGTTGGGCCGTCTTGTAAGTGATGCCCTTATTGCCAAGGCGCGCGAAGGGGTAGAGGTGCGCCTGATATACGACGATGTAGGTTGCTGGCGAGTGCCCGAACGCTTCTTCGACCGTATGCGTCAGGCAGGCGTAAAGGTGCGTTCGTTCATGCCCGTACGATTTCCAGCCTTCACCAGTAAGGTGAACTATCGCAACCACCGCAAGGTATGCGTCATCGACGGCACGCAAGGATTCATAGGCGGAATGAACATAGCTCTGCGCTATGTCAAGGGATTGCATGGTGGCACTCTGCCCTGGCGCGACACCCACATGCGTCTGCGTGGCAGTGTGGTGTACGCCTTGCAACGTGCATTCCTTGTCGACTGGTATTTCGTCGACCGCACACTCATCAACGACCATCGTTACTATCCGCCTATGCCATGGCACATCAGCAACGACTCTTTGGCTCAAGTAGTCACCAGTAGTCCTATTGCCCAGTGGCCCGACATTATGCAAGGCTATGTGCGAATACTGCTTGAAGCCAAGCGGTATGTGTACATGGAGACCCCGTATTTTCTTCCTACCGAACCCGTTATGTTTGCTATGCGCACCGCAGCATTGGCAGGTGTCGACGTGCGTCTGCTCATACCGCGTCGCAGCGATGCCTGGCTCATACAGCTGGCAAGCATGTCGTACGTCACCGAAACGTTGGAGGCAGGCGTTAAGGTGAGGCTGTATGAGAAGGGATTCAACCACAGCAAGCTGCTTGTTGCCGACGATCAGATATCCACATGCGGTTCTACAAACATCGACTTCCGTAGTTTTGAGAACAACTTCGAGGCCAACGTGTTCTTCTACGACCGCCAGACGGCGTTGCGCATAAAGGACATTTATATGCGCGATGAGGATTGCAGCATCAATTTCAGCGAAGCCCGTGAGCTGCATCACCGTCCGTATATGCACCGGTTTGTAGAATCGTTGCTGCGTCTGTTGTCGCCATTGTTGTAGTGAATGGAAATTTCCAGTGATGTTTCCATTATTCATAAAATAATATATATTTGAATTAGGCGGATTCAAAAAAAATATATACATTTGCATTCAATTAACGACTAACTTACTATTACAATCATGGGTGAGACAAAATTCGCTATTTCGAAACGTTTATTTAGTAAAGGAAATATGAAGGATTTCATGTTCATTGTGTTCGGAATCCTTTCGTATGCAGTTGGATATACAGCTTTTATTCTTCCTGAAAGAGTTGTAATGGGAGGTGTATCAGGTTTGTCTGCCTTGATATACTATGCCACAAATATACCCGCCGGTATATCAATCTTCGTGCTTAACATTACCTTGCTTATCATAGCCTTTAGCGCTTTGACCAAGCAGTTTGTGGTGCGTACGATAATCGGTGTAATTCTTATTTCAATGTTTATCGGTGCATTGCAGCCGTTCTTCCAGGCTTATCCAATCATCACGGCAGGCGAAGACAAGTTCATGCACGTTCTTATCGGAGGTATGTTGAGTGGTGCCGGTCTTGGCATAGTGTTCTCTCACAACGGTTCGACGGGCGGAACGGACATTATAACCGTGTTGCTCACCAAGCACTTTAACTTGAGTTTCGGTCGTGCAATGCAGTTTATTGACTGTACAATCATCTGTTCTTCCTACTTGCTCTTCCACAGTATGGAGACAATCGTGTACGGTGTAGTCTTCACTCTTGTAGCAAGTTTCGTGTGCGACTTCGTTGTCAACGGCTCGCGTCAGACCGTTCAATTCCTCATTATATCAAAGAATTACAAGGAAATAGCCGATACCATCAACCGACGCGTCAACCGTGGCGTAACAGTCATTGAAGGAAAGGGATGGTATAGTAAGGAAAATGTGGAAATGCTTGTTGTATTGTCGCGCAAGTATGAGTCGCAGGACATCTTCGCCGTGATAAAGCAGATTGACCCGCAAGCCGTAGTTTCACAGACATTCTGCCACGGAGTGTTCGGTGAAGGATTTGACAAGATTAAGTAAAAGTAAAAAAGTAAAAGAGTAAAAAAGTAAATGCTTAGGCGACTTTTTTACTCTTTTACTTTTTCACACCTTTTACTCTTTTACTTTTTTACTCTTTTAATTTTACAATGAATCGCAGAATTCTCAACATAGCCATACCTTCAATAGTTTCAAATATCACCGTTCCGTTGCTCGGACTTGTCGACATGGCCATATCAGGACATATGGGTGATGCCGTGTATATAGGTGCAGTAGCCGTAGGAAGTATGATATTCAACGTCATATACTGGCTGTTCGGATTCTTGCGTATGGGCACGAGCGGTATGACATCGCAGTCGTTGGGCCGTCGCGACCTTGACGGAGTGGCAATGCTACTGACCCGTTCGATGGGAGTGGCATTGTTGATTGGCTTGACGATAGTTGTGCTTCAATATCCCATAGGACGTCTGGCGCTGATGCTGACGGGTGCAACAGCCGACATAAGCAGCGAGGCGTGGGTATATTTCCGTATATGCGTATGGGGCGCACCAGCCATGTTGTGTCTGTACGGACTAACGGGTTGGTACATAGGCATGCAGAACACGCGTCTGCCTATGTTCATTTCGATATTGCAAAACGTTGTAAACATCGCTGCCAGCTTTACTTTTGTGTATGTAATGGGCATGAAAGTGGAGGGAGTAGCATTGGGAACGCTCGTGGCACAATATGCCGGACTGGTCGTCTCGCTATTGTTGTGGACGTACACCTACGGCAATCGGTTGTTTGGCAGAATACGTTGGCGAGACGTTTTTGAGCATAGTGAGCTGTCGCGATTCTTCACCGTCAACCGCGACATATTCCTGCGCACGCTCTTCATGGTAGCCGTCAACTTCTATTTCCTCTCGGCAGGAGCCTCGCAGGGAGCCGTAGTGCTGGCTGTGAACACGTTGTTGATGCAGCTCTTCACTTTGTTCTCGTACGTGATGGATGGATTTGCCTATGCCGGCGAGGCATTGTGTGGCAGACTATACGGTGCCGGCAATAGTGAAGGATTTGCACGTATGGTGCGCCGACTGTTTATGTGGGGATTGGGATTGTCAGCGGTATACACACTTGTGTATGCCCTTGGAGGCAGTCCGTTTCTCATGTTGCTCACCGACAATGCCAGTGTCATCGATGCGTCGGCATCGTATGTGCCGTGGGCGGTGCTCATTCCGCTGTGCGGTATGGCAGCCTTTATTTGGGACGGAGTGTTCATCGGCATCACCGCAACGCGCGGAATGCTCTTGTCATCGGCAATAGCGTCGGTGTTATTCTTCGTTGTCTATCTGGTTTTGCGCCCGATGCTGCACAACCATGCGCTATGGATAGCCTTCCTTACGTATCTGGCTATGCGTGGAGTGGTGCAGACGGTTTTGTATAACAAGTGGAGTAGGGGTAAAGGTCCTGCAAATAAAGATAGATAAAATGCTGCTACAGCCAGCTCATAAGGGCGTGTCATAAGCACAAGCAGTACGCCCCGAAGGGGCAGAAGCGCATAGCCCAAGACAGCGCCTTGGGTAAAAGTGTCGCAAATAGCAATGCGCCCTATAAGGGCAAAAGCGTTAATTATCAATGCTTTTGCCCTTACAGGGCGTTTTGCTTTTATCTATCCGTACACCCAGAGCGTTGCTCTGGGCTATGGGCTTATTGGGCTTTCAGCCCGCTTTGTTTACGTTTGAATACACCCTCATCCTATAATTAGCACAAGCGATTCTCTTCACTTGCAGCAACTCACTTCACTTGCAGCAACTTCTTTATTCGTTGCTTCTTCTTTGGAATGAGGATTGTAATGTACTTTTACTTGATTGCCCGCTCAAACTGACCGCTTGCAGCAAAGCTCAGACCCTCGATTTTCTCGGTGCCCTTGCGTGAACAGTATTTGAACGTTACGCTTTTCTTTCCGCTGAACGAATTCCATACAAGCGTCATGTCCACCTTCTTGCCATTGGTATCAGGCAGTTTGTCGAGTCGGAAAGCCACGATGCCGTCGCCCCAATATCCGCCCTTCACGCCTTGAGCGTTGTGGCAGAAAGTCAGTTCGTACGGTTTGGCAGGGTCGGCAGCTACAAGATTCACGATGTGCGGAGTGTTGTTGGCAGCCCACTGTGTGCGGAAATGAATGGTGAGATAGCCGTCTTCCGACACCGTCCATTCACGTAATATCTCCACTGGATCCTGCCCTTTGTTCACGAGTTCGGCTCCGATTTCGCCGGCGTTTACCATAGGTTTGGTCAGGATGCTGTCCACCCAGTTGACATAAACGTCGTAGTTGCGCTTGTTGCCAGGCTCAGTGAGCAGTCGGAAGTTGATGAAAGCACGCACCTCCTTGTCTCCGTAGGGAGCCTGCTTGATGTTAGTGGCGTTAATCTTGGTAGAGTCGTCGAGCTGCATGTAGAACGATGAGCCGTCGGCTGTAGGCTTCAGCGTGACGAGAGCGTTGGGGCGGTTGAGCGGAAATACTGGAAACTCGTCGTTGTCGTTGTCGCACGACTGCATGGCGAAGCCCACAAAGCCGATGGCAACGATGAGCAGAGCGGCGTGTGAAGCCTTGATGATGCTGCTGATATAGTAATTTGTCTTATTCATATTTAAAATGGATTTCTGTCTTGTTGATAATAGAATTATGTCTCTTTGATAATAGAATTATCTCTCATTGAGAATAGTTGTCTGTCAATTGCAAAGATACAATAATATATTAATGCAACGCAAGTTTTCGTGGTTTTTTTTTGTCACGTTTTCAAAAGGAGTCCTTTTGCCTTCCAAAACGAGTCCTTTTGCACATCAAAAGGAGTCCTTTTGCTGCACCCCCTGATTTAGTGTCTGATTATAGGTGATTCTCTGTTATTATCACTCAAAATGTCGGGTGAACCTTTATTATTTGTTTTTTTTGAAATATTAAAGTCGGGTAATGTTGTTTATATGGTGATTTTTCCCTATTTTTGTATTATAATGCGCGTGAGTACGCATTAGGTGCCGCACGGCATCTGCCAAATATTAACTCATAAAAAAGGAAATGCTATGAAGAAGTCTGTAATTCTTTCGATACTCATAATGCTGCTTATGCCACTGACAGCAGCTGCCGACACCTATACTTCGTTGTGGAAACAATACGACACTGCACTGCAGAAGGACCGTCCCAAGACTGCGCTTGAGGTGCTTTCGCAGATACTTGGCAAGGCAACACGCGAACGAGCCTACGGCCATTTGCTAAAGGCTCAGCTCGCTACAGCCCAACAGCAATGCGCCATATCCGTCGACTCATTGCAGCCTGCAATCGACCGTCTGCGCCGTTATGAGCAGAATGCCGAGCAGAGTGGCGACAAGGTGCTGGCAGCCATATATCAGTCGGTGCTCGGAACCATCTATACTGACAACTGGATGGGCATTGACGAGACTGGAAAACTCGGCAAACAATACTTCAAGAAGTCGATGAGCAATCCCGAAGCGTTGGCTGAAGCCTACTCTACGGGATATGAACCGTTTGTAATCGACGGCACCGACTCGCGCTATTTCTATCACGACATGCTGCACGTACTGGGCATCCGTGCCAACGACTATCGCACCATGCACGACTATTATGCCTCGCACGGCAAGCGCGAGGGATCCTGCCTCACAGCCATCGAACTCGTTAAGCGCGCCCGTCGTCAAAGCGATGTAAGTCATGTCAAGAAGTCGAAGTATATCATGTCGCTCGATTCGCTCGTGCGCGAATATTCCGACCTGATGCCGTGTGCCGAAGTTGCCATTGAGCGCTACGCCTATATGGCGAATGCCGAGGACGTAACAGCCGAGGAGAAGATGAACTACATCAACTACGCCCTCATGAAATGGGGAGCCTGGCCACGCATGAATATACTGCGAAATGCCCAGCGCCGCCTTACATTGCCATCGTTTCACGCAAGCATAGGAGGCGAACTGGCTCTGCCAGGAGTGCCTCGCAAGGTGAAGGTGATGGCGCTCAACAACATCGGCGAACTGCGTATCACCGTGTCGCGACTCGATATCGACGGCACCACAACCCTCGACCCGTCGAGCGACAAGGACTATGCACGCCTGCGCCGACACATTGTTCAGAACGAACAACCCATCACCGACGTGCGCCGATATGTAGGTCTGCCGGCATACAAGACCGTAAGCGACACGCTCGAAATAAAGGGATTGCGATCGGGAATGTATCTCGTAGAGATGTCGACCGATAACGTCAGCGTGCCCGTCGACCGCCAGTTGCTGCGCGTTTGCAATATCTATCCCGTCGTAGAAGCGTTGCCCGGCAACAAGTACCGTATGGCTGTGCTCAACGCCACAAGCGGCGTGGCCGTGCCGGGAGCCAAGATTGACGTTGTGACTGATGTTGACAAGCACGGCAAGGACATCATACGCACATACACCTGCGACAGCAACGGTGAGGCGTACATAACATACGCCAAGAACGAGCCGCGCTCTTATCGCATATACACCGACACCGAACGTGCTTTCCCCTTCACCCCAATGTCGGGACATTTCCATTATTACAGCAACAAGGCAGACGTAGTGCGCACGTCGTTGTTCACCGACCGCAGCATCTACCGACCCGGACAGACGCTGCATGTGGCTGCCATGGCATATACATATAATAATAAGGTGTATAAGGGAGAGCCCAAGGCAGGTCAGTCGATGACCATAACCCTGCGCGATGCCAACTATAAGGAGGTGGCTTCGCAGCAAGTTCAGACCGACGAATACGGCATGGCAAGCGTCGACTTCGTATTGCCTCAGGGCGGAATGACGGGCACTTACACCCTGCGTTCCGACTATGGCAACAATTCATATACCTCGGTTAGGGTAGAGGAATACAAGCGTCCGACATTCAGCGTAGATATAGCAAAGTCTACCGACAAGTACGCCGCAGGCGATACCGTACGCCTTAAGGGTACAGCCCGCAGCCTTGCCGGAGTGCCCGTGCAGAACGCCCGTGTGGCATTGCGCGTAGTTCGCCGTCCGGCAATGTTCTGGCGAGGCATGGGAGGCGAAATGCGTCAGGAGACAGTATTGAACGATACCGTGCAGACCACGGCTGCTGGTGAATTCGAAGTGAAGGTGCCAATCGTCATCCCCGACACTTATGACGAGCATCCCCGACGCTATTATATGTTTGACGTGGCTGCCGACGTCACCGATGTGGCAGGCGAGACACGCCATGCAGAGGCTTCGTTGCCATACAGCGATCATCCTACTATACTCACATGCGACATTCCTGAGAAGTCGCAGCGCGACAGTCTGCACACTATAACCTTCGCCTATCGCAACAATGCGGGCGACCCTATCGACGGCAATGTGACCTATTATATCGACAACAATCGATATACCTGCAAGGCAAACACCCCAAGCAAGATAGCCGCCGAGACTCTGACATCAGCCCGCCATAGCCTTATGGCGATATGCGGAACCGACACTCTGCGTACAGCATTCACCACATTCACCCTGCGCGACAGCAAGGCTCCCGTAGAGACACACGACTGGTTCTATCAGACGGCTGAACGTTTCAAGGACAATATGACCCCCGTGTTCATACAGATAGGTTCGAGCGACTCAATCCAGCACGTTGTATATACGCTCATTTCGGGCGACAAGGTGATAGAAGACGGACGTGCCGACCTGAAGAACGAGGTTCGCACGCGTGCATTGATGTACAAAGAGGAGTGGGGCGACGGCATAACGCTGTCGGTAGCGTGGGTTAAGAACGGCACGGCTTATAAGCATACAGCACGAATAGAGCGTCCGTTGCCCGACACCCGACTCAATTTGAAGTGGACAACGTTCCGAGACCGACTCACTCCGGGACAGCGCGAGACGTGGACCCTCAACATAACTAACCCCGACGGAACGCCAGCCAAGGCTCAGCTCATGGCTACTATGTACGACAAATCGCTTGATGAGATACGCCGTCACAACGTGCGCTTCTCGCTGCCGGCATTTGTCAGTGTGCCTTGGTTGACATGGAATGGCGTGAACAATCGTGGACTCTTTGCCTACAGCGAGATGCCTATGCGCATTCTTAATGAGCGAAGTCTCAACCTGAGCCGTCTCACCGACTTCAGCCTTTATTGTTATGGAGAGGTGCTTATGGCAAAAGAAGAGTTAAAAAAATTCGACAGTCGCAAGATGATGGCATACGCTAAGTCGGAAAGCCGTGTTCTTGTAGGAAGCGTGGAGAGCGCTAAGGCTGCCGAGAGAGTAGACTCTGAAGCCATGAATGAGGAGACAGAGGACAACTGTTCGGCTGCTACAGAGCAGATACGCGAGAATCTCAACGAGACAGCCTTCTTCTATCCGGCACTCGTGAGCGACGCTAAGGGCAATGTGTCAATCAACTTCACGTTGCCCGAGAGTGTCACTACATGGCAGTTCTATGGTCTGGCTCACGACTTGAACATGAACAACGGCATCATTTCGGCAACATCAGTGGCAAAGAAGACCGTTATGGTGCAGCCCAACGTTCCGCGCTTTGTACGCTCTACTGATAGCGGAGTGCTCTCGGCACGTGTGTCGAACACTTCCGACAAGCAGGTGGCTGGCACCGCCCGACTTGTGTTGCTCAATCCCGAAACGGGCAAGGAGGTGTATCGCAAGGAGAGTAAATACAATGTAATGGCTGGCGAGACAACGGCAGTCGACTTCGATTTTGACATGTCGAAGATTCAGAACGACGGACTGCTTGTATGCCGCATCACCGCACAGGGCCACGGCTACAGCGATGGCGAGCAGCATTATCTGCCCGTTTTGCCTGACAAGGAACTCGTCACCAATACATACGCATTCACACAGAACGCCCCTGGCACACTCGATATTGATGTGGCGAAGATGTTCGCAGTAAGCGACAAGAACTCACGACTCACCGTTGAGTACACCAATTCGCCCTCGTGGCTCATGGTTCAAGCTCTGCCTACTATGTCGAATGCCGATGGCGACAACGCCATGTCGCTTGCCACGGCTTATTATGCCAATGCGTTGGGCCGCCACATCATGCTCTCCAACCCGGCTATTAAGCAGAACGTAGCACTCTGGCAGAAGGAAACCAGTGACGCAAAGGACGGCTCTTCGCTGCAGAGCGCATTGCAGAAGAACAGCGAACTGAAGCAGATTGTACTCGACGAAACGCCTTGGCTTAACGAAGCCAACCGTGAATCGGAGCAGAAGCGTATGCTTGCCGCATTCTTCGACGAGTCGCAGATGGATTATCGACTTGCCAACAATCTCTCGCAGTTGTCTCGTCTGCAGCTGCCCAACGGCTCGTTTGCATGGTGGAAGGGAATGGATGGTTCGCCGTCTATGACTATGGCTGTGGTGCAGACGCTTGTTCGTTTGAATGCAATGATTGGCGAACAGACCAATACAAACGGTATGATTGCTGCCGCTTTCAGCTATATGGACAAGCAGATAGCACGCGAGGTGAAGGATATGAAGAAGCTGGAGAGCGAGGGAAAGCGGAAGAATCTGCGCCCGAGCGAACTGGCTGTGCAGTATCTGTACGCCTCTACACTCGCCAAGCGACAGATGAATGCCTCGGCAAAGCACAACTTCGACTGGCTCATCAGTCGACTGGCACGTCATAATACGGAGTTCACGATATACGGAAAAGCCGTTTCTGCCGTTGTGCTTGCCAAGAACAATCATCGCAAGGAGGCTGCCGATTTGCTCGAAAGCATACGCCAGTATACTGTATATACCGACGAAATGGGTCGCTACTTCGATTCTCCGAAGGCTCAGTATTCATGGTTCGACTATCGCATTCCGTCGCAGGTGGCTGCCATTGAGGCATTGAAGGCTCTGCAGCCCGACGATGTCAAGACTATAGGCGATATGCAACGATGGTTGCTTCAGACCAAGCGTACGCAGGCATGGGGCACTCCGATTAATTCCGTCAATGCCGTTTATGCCTTCCTTAACGGCAACGGCACGGCGCTTGTTGACGGCAATGTGCAGCCTGCAACGATAAAGATTGACGGACAGAAGTTGCAGATGCCTAAGTCAACGGCTGCTCTCGGCTATGTCAAGGCTGCAAAAACGGGCAATCGCTTCAAGCAGCTGACTGTCGAGAAAGCGTCTGAGGGAACTTCTTGGGGCGCTGTATATGCGCAGTTTATGCAGCAGTCGGACGATGTGACTGATGCCGCTATGGGCATGAAGGTGACGCGTGAGGTGCTGAAGGACGGCAACCTGATGAGTGGCGACAATGTACAGCTGAATGTGGGCGACCGCATTACGGTGCGCCTTACGGTAACGGCTGCGCGCGACTACGACTTCGTTCAGCTCAGCGACCGTCGTGCTGCGTGTCTCGAACCGGCTCAGCAGTTGTCGGGTTATGGCTTCGGCTACTACTGTCAGCCTAAAGACAACGTAACAAACTTCTTCTTCGACCGCATGTCGAAGGGCAAGCATGTCATCGAAACAACCTATTATGTCGACCGTAAGGGCGAATACCGTACTGGTACATGTGCCGTTCAGTGTGCATACGCACCTGAGTTCATGGCGCGAACCAAGGCTGTCAAGATAGCTGTGAAATAAGGGAAAATAGAAAAATAAAGATATATGAAAAAGTTTTTTATATGCGCTTCGCTCTTTGCGTTTGTGTCGTTGGGAGTGAGTGCTCAGAAGATAGAGGCGATAAACAAGATTGTCGACTGCGGTCAGACTACATATCAGTCGCCTGCTACGGCTGAGTTTGAAGTGAAGAACAAGTCGAACCGTGCTGTGCGCATTGTTGATGTGCGCACCAGTTGCGGATGCACCGACGTGGATTATCCCAAGGGCGAGATTGCTCCCGATGCCAAGTTCATGGTGCGTGTAACGTACGATGCCCAGACAATGGGCCGTTACGATAAGTTTGTCGACGTGTATGTATCCGACCAGCAACGTCCAGTCATGTTGCGTATGCGTGGCAATGTGGTTAGGGAGATTGTGGATTTTGCAGGCAAGTACGACTACGACTTTGCCGGAATACGCACCGATTGCGACGACATAGAGTTTGATGATGTCAATCGTGGTGAGCGTCCGCAGAAGAAGATACACCTGCTCAACACCACAAGTTCGACTGTTGAACCTGTTGTTATGCACCTGCCCGACTATCTCACAGCCGAGGTTTCGCCTTCGAAGATTCTGCCTGGCCACAGCGGAGTGCTGACCGTTACGCTCAATTCGAAGCGCTTGAAGGATATGGGACTTACGCAGACGAGTGTCTATCTGGGTGCTTTCCCAGGCGATCGTGTAAGTCGTGAGAAGGAGTTGGGCGTTTCAGCCGTGCTTCTGCCTAAGTTCGACAACCTCACTGCGTCACAACTTGCCAATGCTCCGAGACTGTATCTGTCTACGTCCGAGCTTAACCTTGGAGCTTTCAACGGCAAGAAGAAGCTCAAGGGCGAGATAATCATACGCAACGACGGCAAGACGGTGCTCAATATCAAGAACCTCCAGATGTTCACTGTGGGCTTGCAGGTTTCGCTGAACAAGCAGAAATTGCAGCCGAGTGAGTCGGCAAAGATGAAGATTACAGCCGAACAACGACTGATTAAGTCGGCTCGCTCGCAGCCACGTGTGCTGATGATAACAAACGACCCGGGTCGTCCGAAGGTTACTATTAAGGTTATTGCTAAGTAAAAGCCCTGTCTCATATACACATCTG
>ERZ1026901.586-NODE-586-length-27714-cov-8.079287_pt1 | contig 27714 bp, 26 predicted proteins | sample MGYA00380179_ERZ1026901 | MGnify/ENA primary metagenome ERZ1026901 (study PRJEB33269, sample SAMEA4719815) | human gut metagenome | biome: human-associated habitat; feature: organic feature; material: feces | place: Cameroon | collected 2013-10 ... | reverse complement strand
TCACTATATTGATAGTTATGTCATTATTTAGCCTTTTATCTTCACGTAAGTGATAGTTATCACTGCAAAAATATGAATTAAAACCAATAAAACAAACATATCGCGTCCCTAAATATTTAACTAAATGAAAAAGTGTATCAAGCATATCCTTGTCGCTGCCGCAGCGCTGTTTGTGGTAGGTTTGATTATTCCAGAGCGGTATCAGATGCCGTGCGGGACTACGGACAGCTATAGCCATCAGTCGTTCTGGTGGCATCCTTGGACCCGTGGCGTGAATGGTTCTCCGCATCATGGAGTGGATATCTTCGGAAAGGAATGGACTGAAGTGCGGCCTCCTGTCGGAGGTGTGGTGCTCTACAGCGGTTGGTTCGATGATGTCGCCGGGAATATGATAATCGTACTTGGACCCAAATGGAAATTGCACGAGTATATGCATTTGAATGAGAACTTTGTGAGTCCGGGGCAGATAGTGGGCCATGATACGGTGATAGGCCGGCAACCTGAGAAATTCAATTGGAAGAAAATGTTTTATCTCAATCCTGACGAATACTTGAGAAGCAAATGACATTGACAATCAAGGCTATTTCTTTGATTTGCGAAAATCAAAGACCTGCATTTGATTTCTTAATTTGATAAAATCAAGGCTATTTCTTTGATTTGGCGAAATAAAAGCATTAACTTTGAACCATACCCATAATAATATCTCTATGATAAAAGGTGTAATCACAGGAGACTTGGTAAACTCCTCACACATTGCCATAGAATGGCGACAAACTGTCATGGATGCATTGAATGCATGCGTTAAGGATTTTTCATCATTGACCACTATAAAGATGGAAATGTACAGAGGTGACAGCTTTCAAGTTGTTGTTGACAACCCGGAATTGGCGTTATCTGTGGCCATAGCACTAAGAGCAAAGCTAAAAGCAAGCACCCCGGACAAGTCGGAAGTCTGGGACGCACGGTTATCCCTTGGTATTGGAGACGTCTCTTTTGCGAGCGGAAACATTTTGACTAGTGATGGGGAAGCATTCAGGCTTTCCGGTCGAGCGTTTGACAATATAGGAAAGAAGAGATTGTGCATATCTACTCCCTGGAAGGAACTTGACAATAACTTGGATCTTGTCACTCGTTTTGCAGATAGCATCGTATCTGGATGGACGGAAAAACAGGCATTGGTATTCTATCATGCATTGGTTTTCCCGAAGTTGCAGAAGAAACTGGCAGAAGATCTGGGGATGACCAGTCAGAACTTTAATTATCACTGGGGAGCAGCAAAAGGGCAACTTATCCTTGATTATATAAACTATTACAAATCATTCGTTGCAAAATTCATTTGACAATATTATGGATGCGTTCATTGTACTTGTGAAATTGCTTTGTGCTCATCTCTGTGCTGATTTTATTTTTCAGACTGACAGCATAAATAAAGGTAAACGCAAATCTGGAGGCAAGGGTATAGCATATAATCTGCTTCATAGTTTGATACATGCCGGAGCCGCATATCTATTTGTGGCAAACGTATCATACTGGTTCATTCCCATAATTATTTTCGTGACTCATTTCGTAATAGACTGGATAAAGTGCAGATTCTGCGAAGACAATCTCCCCGCGTTTCTTGTGGATCAGTTCATGCACATTGCTATAATCTGCATAGTGTGGTTCGTATTTTTCGGTAAAGAGGCAGATTATACCTTCCTTGAAGACATTGACACTACCAAGGTCTGGTTGACAATCATGGCATATATCATTATGCTCAGGCCTTCATCTATATTTTTGGGGTTGTTTCTTAAGAAATGGGCTCCGGCTTCAATAAATGCCCAGAGTTTGCCCAATGCTGGACAATGGATTGGTTACATTGAGAGAATTCTGATACTCACGTTTGTCCTCGTAGAGAGCTTTGAAGGAGTCGGTTTTCTGTTGGCGGCGAAGTCTGTCTTCCGCTTTGGCGAATTGAACAAGGCAAAGGAAATCTGCACTACAGAGTATGTGTTGATTGGTACATTTGCAAGTTTTACCATTGCCATTCTTACGGGAATTGCATTGTCACATATATTCTGACTCCCGTACCGCATTTCCGGCTATACCACAAAGTTTATGGAAACGGCAGGCAGCCGGACAAATTCAATTGGAAGAAAATGTTCTACCTCAACCCTGACGAATATCTGAGAAGCAAATGAAAATAAAATTATTTACCCGGAAATCTGACGAATTATATTATCGCCAGCAGGGAATTGAGCGCTTCATAGATGCGCAAAAGACTGATTATAAGATTGCATTGGCGGAGATTGAACGCGGACGGAAGCAGAGTCATTGGATCTGGTATATCTTTCCGCAGCTTGTCGGGCTTGGCCGTAGCTGCTACTCGACACTTTATGGCATCCGCGATCGGCAAGAAGCGGAAGAGTATCTTCAGAATGAAGTGCTGGGGTGTCGGCTGCGCGAGATTACGAATGCGCTGCTGAAGCACAATGACAAGACGGCCGAGGAAATTTTCGGCGGGCTCGATGCAATGAAAGTGCGGTCCAGCATGACCCTGTTCGACGTAATTTCGCCTGACGACATCTTCGCGCAAGTCCTGGATACGTTCTATGACGGGAAGCGCTGCGAGTTCACATTGTCGGCAATCGCGGACAAAACTGTATAGAGCCCTCTAAAACACTTGGAGTATAGAATTTGTGACAATTTATACCCAGCGAGGGGGCTTTTTGGGAATTTTTGCTAGATTTATAACAAATAATATATTGTTTGTTTTGGCGAAGATTACCGAATTATGAATAATATGTTAGCATTTAATCTGTCTGTACCTAAAGATGTTGCGTTACAGATAGCGGCAAGAGTGAAGGCGAGACGATTGGAGCTGGACTTGACTCAGGAAGGATTGTCGGCCAGAGCCGGTATCAAGTTTGCCACTTATCGCAGATTTGAGCAGACTGGTGAAATATCATTGAGAGGTTTGCTCCAAATCGGGTTTGCCTTGAATGCACTTTCTGATTTTGATGCACTCTTTACTCAGAAACAGTATCAGACGCTTGATGATGTTTTGAATGGGCAATATGTTTCACGAAAAAGGGGTAAGAAAAATGAATAGCATACGGCAGATTGAAGTCATTTATGATAACCGTCCGACGAGACCAGGGCTACCCAAAGACCGTGGCTCCCATGTTCACCGTGTCTCTCGTGCATGCTAAAACGTTTTCTGCTCACGTCACGTTCAATTTTGGCCCGACGTGCGTGGAAAACGTATTAATGTGCATAGAGAGTTACATAGCATGGAAAGAAATGACCATCATTAAAGACCATGTGTCAGAGAAGCCCCGGCGGGGGTGGGACCTCTGGAGGCATGGTCGCCCATGACCTTGTGAATGGGTGTCAGGCGACAGCCTGACGGGATGAGCGAAGCGAACCTCCAGAGGTTCCACCCACACCGGGGCGCATCCAAACAACTGCCAAAACGCGCCAGTCAAAGTCCAACGTCGGGACGCGGCCACGGGGTGTTTTGTAACTCATTGATTATCAGATAGTATTTTAACAAGTACGTGGAAACGCAGCCAAAAAAAGTCCACGTTTCCACGCTCCGTTTTATAATTCATTGATAGTCAACGCTTCCGAAAATCAAGCGTGGCCGCGTCCCGACAGGCCTCCCAGCCAAGCCAACCATCCACGCCACGCCAGCGCCAAACCATCCCCACCATCTACTCCATCAGCTTCTTGTACTTGAATCTCTTAGGCTCCTCGTCTCCGAGACGCTTCTTCTTGTTCTCCTCGTACTCGGAATAAGTACCCTCGAAGAAATACACCTGAGAATCACCCTCGAAAGCGAGAATATGGGTGGCGATACGGTCGAGGAACCAGCGGTCGTGGGAAATTACTACAGCACAGCCGGCGAAATTCTCAAGACCCTCCTCCAGGGCACGTATAGTATTGACATCCACATCATTGGTAGGCTCGTCGAGGAGAAGGACGTTACCCTCATCCTTCAATGTCAGAGCAAGATGGAGCCTATTTCTTTCACCACCGGAAAGAACCCCGCAACGCTTCTCCTGGTCGGAACCGGTAAAATTGAAACGGGAAACATATGCACGGGCATTGACATCACGCTTGCCAAGCCTGATCCAGTCTGAACCGTCAGCGATAGTCTGGAATACTGTCTTGTCAGGGTCAATGCTCTTGTGCTGCTGGTCAACGTATGCCAGTTTGACTGTCTCGCCGATGGTAATATCACCATTGTCAGGCTTTTCCAGCCCCATGATAAGACGGAAAAGCGTAGTCTTGCCGGCACCGTTAGGACCGATTACACCGACAATGCCGGCAGGTGGAAGAACGAACGAAAGATGCTCGAACAGAAGCTTGTCGCCATAAGCCTTGGAGACATCATTGAACTGGATGACCTTGTTTCCGAGCTTCGGCCCGTCAGGAATATAGATTTCGAGATTAGCCTCTTTCTCCTTGCCGTCCTGGCTGGCGAGCTTTTCATAAGCACCGAGTCTGGCCTTGGACTTGGCGTGACGTGCCTTAGGAGCCATCCTGACCCACTCAAGCTCGCGCTCCAATGTCTTTCTGCGCTTGCTCTCCTGCTTTTCCTCCATTTCCAGACGCTTGGTCTTCTGCTCAAGCCATGAAGAGTAGTTGCCTTTCCAAGGAATACCCTCTCCCCTGTCAAGTTCCAGAATCCAGCCCGCAACATCATCGAGGAAATAACGGTCATGGGTAACGGCAATCACAGTACCCTTATACTGCTGGAGATGAGCTTCGAGCCACTGGATACTCTCGGTATCGAGATGGTTGGTCGGCTCGTCGAGAAGAAGCACATCCGGCTGCTGGAGAAGAAGGCGGCACAATGCCACACGACGTCTCTCACCGCCACTGAGATTCGCAATCTTCGCATCAGAAGGAGGACACTGGAGCGCATCCATGGCACGCTCAAGTTTGGAATCAATCTCCCAACCTCCGCAATGCTCGATTTTCTCGGTGAGTTCGCCCTGCCTTTCGATAAGCTTGTTCATCTCATCATCACTCATCGGCTCGCAGAACTTAAGGTTTACCTCCTCATATTCCTTCAGGACATCCATAATCTCCTGGACACCCTCCTGAACTACTTCCAATACAGTCTTCTCCGGATCCATCTGAGGCTCCTGCTCCAGATATCCCACACTGTATCCCGGAGCCCAGACAACCTCACCCTGATAGCTCTGCTCGACTCCGGCGATGATTTTCATCAATGTCGATTTACCGGAACCATTGAGACCGATTATACCGATCTTCGCCCCGTAAAAGAATGATAGACAAATGTCTTTAAGTATAATTCTGTTGCTTGATGGGAGGACCTTTCCTACCCTGTTCATGGAAAAAATGATCTTCTCGTCTGCCATGTCGTATTCTTTATTGGTTTAAGTCCGCTGACGCGGAACAGGAATTCATATTTCGACAAAGATACGAATACGACACCGATTCCACAAGTGAGCAATCACTTCCCGAGAATACGTACAGAGACTCCTGTGTTCTTTTTTTTGCACCACAGCCAGACAGTTCCGGCTTCATCCATTTTTTCCACCTCGAAAGACATCCCGGACTTGTAGGACATCTTACCGTTGATTCCGTATTTCAGTGAACAGCGGATCTTCTGCCCCACATGGTCAGGCAGTTCAGAACAAGTCAGGATATAGAACCTGGTCATATTGTCATCATGCACGCGGAACTGTTTCCTCTCCGGACTGAATCCAAGCTGAAAAGTCTCCGGCACGTACTTGACTTTCACGGCCCCGTCCATCTTCAGTACAATTTCATCTCCAGTAACGAACTCAGGATCAGGCTCATGCTTGCGGCAGCACCCTGAAAGGATGAAACACACCAGCATTGACAAACATATATACTTCGTTCCTTTCATCTTATCGTGACATTTTTCTCGATTACATCAGTCGCACCGTCCACATAGGTGACAACGGCAGTTATCACGCAGGACCTGGACAGTTCATAATATCCGTTCTTGCCGGCAGCAATCCGTCTTCCGTCCATGAACCACTGGATATCCTGGACATTATTCACATTGCAGACACCCAGTGGAATAAGAGCATTTTTCTTGAAAGTCCCGTCATCATTCCGCTGGTCAGCATTGAACCAGATGAAAGGCGCGCCGTCATTATACACACTGCGCGTAGTAAAATTGACAGTGGTCTCCTTTCCCCTTATCTCATTTTCAGCATAATGAATCTTCACGGTATATGCGGTAGCGGGCTTCAGACCCTCCAGACGAAGCGCAAAACAGCACGGCTCATACTCGAAAACCTCCTCTTCCTTAAGAGTCTTCCCACTCTGCCCCCACGATACCACAGCAGGAGACCTATTATCCGAATGATCTGTCTTCCACTGGATTATGGCCATGTTCTGATACACATCCTTGGACGATGACACAACTATGGAAGGGCGGGCATCCTGGCTCCGGACCACGTTGAAGGCGACCTCATCACCCATCTGCAGAATATCCGTTATCGCCAGATGCGAGAAAGACCCGTCACGGAACTTGAAGGCCGGGACAGAATGAGGAGTAAACGAATTGTTCCTGGCATAAGGGAAGAAAACCTGACTGGCATCGGCAGCCTTGTCATAAGCCTCCATCATATCAGCGCACTGCATCGTCGGGCGACAGTTCACCTCATTGCTGGACCACCTTTCCGCAGCCGTAGCAACACGCTCATAGACAGGAGAATAACCTGTCGCATTGGAAGATTTGTCAATGTGATAGATCGCAAGTCCTTTTCCGCCGCAATACACATCCCATCCGTTGTTCGCGCGACATTCTATAAGATAATACTCATCAGGATTGTGGCCGGAAAATTTCAGAAAACGCCCATTGACATTGACAGGTTCCAATTTATATTTGCCTTCTTTCAGTTCCTCCGGCTTTCCGATTCCGAGCATGTCGCGGTCAATGGCATTGTAATACGGAGGTGTGCGGCCATCGTTGTTGTAATTGCCGCCGTCCATCAGCGCCGTCGTCTTCCAGAGCGCCTCCGACTTTCCCCCGCTGCCCTCCAAATCAGTGTCATACATATCGTCAAGTCCCAGAATATGACTGTATTCGTGGCAGAAAGTACCGATCGTGCGAAACTGGAATTTGCCAGAAGTGCGGCGAGAAAGTTCCGAAGAAACCGCATAATGGTCAATGCGTTTCCCGTCCAGGACAAGGTCAATGCCGGCAGATTTCAGATGCCACGCGTGCGACCAGATGCAGTCGTCCCCGCCGCCGTCCGCCTCATCCTTCCCCGCAACGAAGACAAAGACATTATCCACAATCCCGTCGCCGTCGTCGTCATATGCAGAAAAGTCAATGCCTTTTTCGTGGGCCAGACGACACGCCTCAGCCACAGCCTCATGAGGCCTTTCATCACTTCCGTTCTTGTTTTTCCCGTAATATTTAAGAGGATTGGAAAGCGTGACAATCGGGGCGATGTCAAATGTAAACTCACACTCCCCCAGGAACTGGTCCTCGAAATAACGTTTGGCACAGTTTTCACCTTTGTTTATCAATGCCTCGAAGTGCCCCACCGGATGTGTCATCTTGACATCTGAGAACTCAGCCAAAAGGATCAGACAATGCCTGTGCGGGACCGCACCATCTTCAGACGCAAGCGCCAGTTTATTGCTTAATGTCAATGAATTACGTCGTGCCGCGACACGTCTCTCCGAGGCTATCCTTCCGAGCATTTCATAAGGAATCCGGCTTGAAGTGGCCACAGATGTTTTTCCGGCAATTATTCCGCTGCTGTAAATCTGCCCGTCCCCGCTGAATCCGGCATAGCACCAGAAGCCGTCGCCATTCTGAACCAGCGCATTCCCCTGAAGATCCGTCATCACGTGCATAAATTCGTCGCCCCACAGCCTTCCTTCAATGACCGTACCGTCGGGTTGTGTCAATGTTACCACGCCTTTCCATGCAGGAGAGCCCAATGACATGGACACCCCTGTGAAAAAAATAAATATCGCGGCAATGACTCTTTGCAATCTGTTCATCTGGCAAATTTGTATATTACTCAAGTTATCACCCTTGCGAAACTTGAATGTATTAAAACCGAATGATAGTGATAATTCGCCAATAAACCAAATCCGCACCCACAAAACAGCTGCCGTATAGAAACAATAAAGGCCGGAAACCTCGCGGCTTGCCGACCTCTAGACGTGTACTAAAACCTAAACCTGACTGATAGATGCAGGTCCGGTCCCAAATGTTGCATCATTCTGAAAAAATTTTTTGAAGGTTACTTACCAAACGAACTCAAAACGGATATCGACAGGAACTCCACCTCTGTTGACATTGGCAATATCAGCAGAAAGAGCCTCAGGAACTACAGCATGATTTGTCTCATACTCCTTCGCGAACATGTAGTTTCCTGTAGCCTGGGTCGTGAGGATAAGGTTAGACCAGTCAGCTACAATCTGAGGGACCTTGTCGAAATTCACATGATACAGGCCGTCCTTGTTTCTTTCGAACGCGCCGTTGTCCTTAAGGTAATTATAGCACATCATATTTGCACGGCCGTGAGCGTCGGCAGCACCGAAACGTACTGAACGGACAAGGCTGGCAATGTATGTCGTGATGGCAGCTTCCTTGGAAATGAGAGGAATTTCTCCTCTGTCGATAAGGTTGCATACCATGTAAAGTCCGAGGATGTCAGCTTTTGCCTCTTCCCATGTGGAAGCCTCATTTCCGAGAGCCTCCTTCACACCGCCGAGGCCATTGACAGTTTCCTTGACTCCGAGACCGTGTGCAACCTCATGGAAGGTAACATTCCAGAAGAATGCATCAGCGCTGAGATATCTCTGCTGCTCTGGCTCGAAAAGAATCTGACCGATCGGATAAACGATCTTGTCGAATTTGGCCTTAATGACATTGCGGAGCTGAAGACGGCGGGTTCCCTTTTCAGCCTGGACCTCATGATCGTTAGGAAGATTGATCGCAATGGTCTTTCCGCCGGCATTGGCATCACCGGCATAGTAGATCGCATCATAAACGAACATGTCAGACTCTGTTCCAGGAACGAAGGTCTTGTACTCCTCAGGGCAAGGAAGGCTCTTCTGGAGTTCAGGAAGCATTGAAATGTACTTTGTGAGTTCCTCTGTCTTCTTCAGGTCCTTGAGAAGGATAAAGCACTCGTAAGAAGTCTTGAGCCCATAGATTCCGTCCTCGTAGTTCTCGATAGGTCCGATTACGAGGTCCATCTTGCTGTCCTTCATATCCATCCAAGCATAGTCGGATTCCTTATATGAATCAGTCCTGAGAGCCTCAACTCTCTTGAGAAGGTAGTTTCTCACGCTCTCCTTGATGGTCATGGTAGCTGCGCTCTCCAAGTATCCGCAAATCTTGTCAATGCTCTCCTTGTAAGCCTCATGGTACCATACCACCTTGAGTTTGCCGTCCTCTCCCCTTCTGATGATGGTGTAAGGGCTGAACTTGGCAGGGTCTTCCAGAGCATCGAACTCCTCCTTTGTCATATCGGCAGGATAGAAATTCGCTCCGGCAGGACGCTCGCCGTACCCCTCAATGAAAGGAGCATTGTTATCCATACGGTCCCATGGTCCGTAATTGATGAGGGCCAAATCCTTGGCCGCACCATCAGGAAGCGACATAATCGCATTCTTGTCACCGAAAGTCTGCTGCCAGAAAATGTTGTCTGCCTCATCGGCAGCTTTTCTGAAAAGATTGAGAACCTCTTTTCCATTGTCAGAGATACCCTCCATGTAAGGAGAACCAATCTGGAACACAGCATAAGTATCCACTTTCTTCTGCAATTCTGATTTCGGTGCCCTGTTTCCGCAAGACGCAAGTGCCGCGAGACACATACAGGTCAATGTTATTTTTCTTATCATATACTTGAATAATGAATAAGGCGAGACAACGGACAATAATGTTCGTTTCCTCGCCTATAAGTTAGTTCCTGTTTGAGCGGCTAAAGCCGCTGAAAATTAGAATGACAATGCGATCTGGATGAAGTCGTCAGCCTTGAGAGCTGCGCCACCGATAAGACCGCCGTCGATATCAGGGCAAGCGAACAGTTCCTTTGCATTTGAAGGCTTGCAGCTTCCGCCATAAAGGATAGTTGTATCCTCAGCTACCTGGGCGCCGAACTTGCCAGCAAGCACCTTACGGATGCAAGCGTGGATTTCCTGAGCCTGCTCTGCTGTAGCTGTTTTGCCTGTTCCGATAGCCCATACAGGCTCGTAAGCAACGATAATCTTAGACATTTCCTCAGCTGAAAGACCGAAGAGGACATTCTCGATCTGAGCTGTCACAACCTCGAAGTGCTTGCCTGCCTCTCTCTGCTCAAGGTTCTCGCCTACGCAGAAGATGACACCGAGACCATTTGCAAGAGCGAGCTTCACTTTCTCTACGAGAGTAGCATCTGTCTCACCATAATACTGTCTTCTCTCAGAGTGTCCGAGGATTGTATATTCGCAGCCGGCTGAAGCAAGCATAGCAGCTGAAACCTCTCCTGTATAAGCACCCTTCTCCTTGTCTGCGCAGTTCTCTGCAGAAAGTTCTACTCTGGTACCCTTTACAACTTCTGAAACAGGTACGAGATGTGTGAACGGAGTAGCGATGATAAGACCTACACCCTCAGGAACCTGAGCTGATTTTTCAACGACAGCTTTAGCAAGCTCTACACCTTCTGGAACGGTGGTATTCATCTTCCAGTTACCGGCAACAATGTTTTTTCTCATAATATCTGAAACTTTAATTACAATTCAATAAAAAGCAGAGTTTGACCGGATTCCATTTTCCTGGTCAAACTCTGCAAATTTAGTGGTTTTGCACGAAAATTACAATTCTAATTGCAGTTCCGCGGTCACAGGCACCTACTTGGCATAAGTGAACGTTTTAAATGTCACGTCGGTGGTAAGACCTCCGTCCGTTGCCGATTTGCGGTAGCCGACTACATAGACGACATACTCTCCCGGGTTTTCTACCATATCTGAGATATCCAGATTCTGTCTGCCGGAAAGAAGTATCTTGTCGAGCATCTCGTAACGCTTCGCAATGGAAAGGTACTCCCTGGCAACCTCGGCAGGATCATCATATTCATCCCAGGCCGCCTTGGAAGCCACTCCGCAGACATAAGTAAAGTCCGCAGACGGGATGACCTCCACTTTCCTGACAGTTACAGTAAGAGTGAATGTCATGTCCACCGGTGTAGCAGGCGCCGTCCTGAACTTGCAGAATTCCGCCTTGCCGCTTGTTATGACATTTCCGGACTCATCGAAATCCATATCAAAGGCAACGACATAATACTCGGAGTTGTCATTCAGGTCCATAGTAGCATCTTCATCAGACGCAGAGTTATAATAACCCTGAGTGAGAAGAACCCTAGGATCGAATCCCGAGCCGGCCATCGACACAATCTGCTCGACATACTGGATAAGCGCTTCCACGATACCGGCTTTTCCACGAGCATCATACTCCTTCTTGGAAACGATAGTCGTATAGTAATATGCGGCAGGATCCACAGGTGTGATCTCCACGTCCACAGTCGATGTCGTGACATTGCTTATGTCAAAAGCGAACTTGCTGTAGAAAGGTTCAGAATCAGACAACTTGCTCTGAAGCACATGTACCGTCTTGTCCTTGATGCCTTTACCCCTGAGTTCGATTTTTCCCGTCCTGTCCACGCCGTCAGCATTGGCCAGAACCGAAACTTCAATTCCGGATGACGACACTGCGCCTATCTTGAGCCATGACGTCTCCGTCACCACATCCGCTACCGCACCGGCCTGGGGACCGTCAATGCTATACTCCAAATTAAATGAACCGCCGGACACACCGACATTTACGATCGGGCTTTCTACATTGAAAGAGGATGTAACAGGGGTTTCATCCCCTTTCTCACTGCATGAGAGAATGAGAAAGGGAACAACAACCGCTGCTATTATCCTGATAAACGGATATGATTTCATTTTGTCAAAATTTAACGTGCGTTACAAATTATTCACCAATGAATGTAACCTCGAACTTATCCACATAAAGGGTAGAGTAGCCGCCTGAAGCATCAATGCTGAAATATGTATTGTCCTCATCAGTATTGACCACTGTGCTGACCTTGCCTTCACTGGTTATGGCCGTTGACGGAAGATTGCTCCATGATGAACCGTCTTTCGAGAACTTGATTGCAAGAGAAGCCCAGTTACCTGTAGAAACGGTGCTGTTAGCACTGATGACCACCTTCTCCACGAAGCCGACTGACTGGCTGCAATAGAATTTGCCTCTCATACGGAATGAAGACTCTGAAAGGTCGGTCACATACATCTGGTTCGCATGCATCTTCACATCTACAGTCTTGCCGGAGCCGTCGGTCGCAACAGCCTTGAATGTAGCATCTACTTCAAAGTAATCGCTGGATGTAGCATCCGGATGGTTCTCTGCCTCAGCCTTGAGGATCTCATTCATGACTGCAGGTGTAACAGTAAGCTTATACTCGATTGAGAGAGCAGACTTCTGGGTCACAGAAACAGTCTTAGATACGCTGAAATCACCGTCTGTAAGTTTAACAGTAATTGTAGCAGTTCTCTTCGAACCTTCGTTGGCATCTACGGTATAAGAAATCTTACCGTCAGCATATGTGACTTTCAGCCACTCTGCATCTGAGGAAACCTCAGGAACAGATTTGGTTGCATAAGCATTACATGCTATTTCACCAGTTGATGCTGTCTTCTCAAGTTTGATTGCACTCTCACCGAGAACAAGTTCAGGTTCAGGATTGATGACAAGAAGTCCGAGATAAGGTCTGATATCCTGTGCACTGAGATTGCTTACAGTAACCACGAAATCCCCCTTCTCTACGCCTGTTGTATTCTCGAAGAAATAATCAGCGCCTTCAGGACTTGGAGCACCGTCACCGCTAGCCACAGAAATCTTCTTCAGGACAGTTGTGTCAGTACCGTTGGCAAGAGCAATAGTGAAGTCACATGTAGCATTCTGGGTATAGATACCGAGATTTACCTTTACCATCTTCACTCCTGAGAAAGATGCACGGGATGTAAGGGTGGCCTTGCCGCCACGCATATTGTTCTGTGCAAATCCCTGAGCATAACCGACTGCTTTGTAATAAGTCGTTCCGAAGTTATCACTATTGTTTTCAGGATAGGTCAATACAAATGACATCTTCTTGTCACCGTCTCCCCATGAAGCAACTTTTCGGATACTGGAAAGAGAATTGGTATAAGTAGGAGTATGTGCCCACTTCTCACCTGCCGCAAGAGCGACATCATGAGACTCTGCAACGTCAGCCTCTTTGAAATGGACAGTAGGCTCGGCAATCTTGCTGCGTTTGATATTGAGTCCTGTACGCTCGAATACCAGGTCATATCTTCCGGTCTTGACAGTAACCTTTACATCATACAGACCAGGATTCGCAACAAACCAAACTACATTGTCAGCGACAGTAACATCAGAATCAGGAGTGATGGTCAAAGTCGAACCAGTATTGAACGGAACAGCCTCAACTTCAGAAATATCCTTGGTCAAATCTACCTTGAAGACACCGGCAAGATCCTTATTTTCACCGACAGCTTCGATTATAACCTGATCAACCTTCTGCTTTGCATAAGCTTCAGGGACATCAGCAAAAGTAATCTTTCCGAATCCGAACAGATGTGCAAATCTGACATTGACAGAAGCAGAAGAATTATACTCATTGTACTGAGTCTTTTCTTTATCCTGAACTTTTACTTCAGCAGGCTCCATAAGCATGACATCAGACCTGCCATGCCAAGATGTCTGTGAGGCGGTCTGAGTTCCGCTTACCTCAACTCTCCATGAAGTAAGGTCTTCAGCAGTAGTAGAAACCGCATCTGAAGGAAATACGCCATAGAACTTGTACGTATCAGCATTGTTTGCCTCGACAATACTGTAGAACGAGCCCTTGAATACAGGAGATGCAGCCTCCGGATCCGCCACTTTGAAAGAAACAGCATAGCTGCTTGCTACTGCAAAGTTTTTTTCACCTACCTTCACAGCCTTAGTAGGACTGTCAGGAAGAGCAATGGCTCCACGGAAAGCATCGTAACTCTCAAACTTGATATGTGAATCGCCATCGAAAAGTGCTCTGGTACCTGCTCCGTCCACATTCACTGTCAGGTCAAGATTTCTTCCAGCAGGATTCTCCGGCTGAGTTTCTGTTTTTGCGCAGCCTGCCAATACAGCCAGCGCTGCTGCCATATATAATGTCTTTCTCATAATTAACTTCTATTTACCAGTTGAGATATTCATCCTCATCTACTACGATAACTCCACCAAAAGTACCATAAGGGTCGATTTTGCTGATTGTGATGTACTGTGCTGAATACTTTCCATCGCTATTGCGGACAGCCTTCACCATGACATAAGCCTTTTCAGGAAGATTTGTCGGAACAATAACTTTTACAGACGAATTAGCCTCATCAAGTTCAGCGGTTACGCCACCAGCTTCTACAAGCACGTGAGTAGTTTCATCGGCACCGGTAATCGTATATTTGAAAGACACTGTTTCACCTGGAGAAACCTGCTTGTTATCAGAAGCCACCTTAATCATGAAAGCATTCTCCTTAGGAATACTGATGACAGTTTCTCCAAGAGTGAAAACATATTCATTATCGGTCTCAGTCATGACTAGTTCCGGTTTTACTGTACCAGTCACAGGAACTTCATCCCAAGTTTTTCCGTCAAATGACACATACCACTTGCCATCCTGAATCTTGAACTGAGGAGTAAGGCCGTCCTTGCCGGTTACAGGGACCTTCTGTCCATTATTGAGAATGAACTCACCGTCGATTGTCCAATAATAGACTCCATTATCCTCTTTCAATCCGATAACAGGAGCAACAGCATCCTTTCCGTTTTTAAGTTCAGCAGTTGTGCCGTCACTGAAATAAATCTTATAGCCATCAGTCAAAGTCTCGACTTTGGTAATTGTCACAGCCTTGGCAGCAGCCTGCACAAGCGTGCTGATGGACTCTGCATTCTTGTTCGCTTTGGTCTCAAGTGCCGAAACCTTCGACTCCAGCACATCTACGCGATCTTTGAGATCACTTGTGCATGCACAGCATACAGAGGCTGCAGCAAGCACGGTCAAAAATAATTTTCTCATATTTACTTATGATTTAAGATTTTTAGAATGATAGTATAGGCCGGCACACATAGGTATTGTTTGACCAGTCAATCTCGAATTCGATCTGTCCGTCATCGTAAAGCCAGAAGACACATACGTTTCCATCTGTATTATCATAAAGAGATGACGACAATATCTCACAAAGATTACTTTCACCGCGCTTGTTGCTGTGGGTAAAGTTCTCTTTCTCCGAATCCGGAATCTGAGACATGCAGGAATTGAGTTTCTCTATCGGATCGTATGTCAGACTCATTCTGCCATGATCTCTCCAATAATAAGAGATGTCGGCGGTATATGTCCTTGCTTCCTTGATTTGAGCAGCAACCTCACCGCCGCCAAGATTGGCCATCATATCCCAAACCTGTCCGATGGAAGGAACATACCATCCGGACGTTCCGGCAGGAGCAGAAGGCTGGAAGTCTCTTGTCGTGAAATCGAATGCAGGACACTGTGATATCTTGTCTCCCGGATATGCCTTCTTGATTTCCTCAGTCCAGTTGTAGCCTTCGATGTCACCATACCAGGAAGTTCCGAGTTTCTTGTTAGGTATTTTCTCGAAATCACTGTCGAAAGAATATCTCGTAAACATGGACTTTTCTCCATGCGCCGTCCTGACAGCCATCACGAGACCGTTGGTGTGGCCGGCAGCCTTTTCAGTTGCAGATATTCTTTTCGCATCTGTCTGGAACACGATGCCTATCACGGTCTTGCCCGCTTCAGGAGCAGGCTTCACATCCTTCCATACAGGGTCAGTTCCATCATCATTGATAGAAAGCAATCCGCCGTCGCTCCAGGTGCCGTCACTATAATAGTAATCTCCTACCTTAGGTTTGCCCTCAGGGATGGAAACGGATTTCACTGTCAATGCACATTCCGCAGTCAATCCGGAGCACTCGACAGAAAGCACAGCCTCACCAGGCTCAAGTCCGGTAACTCGTGCAGCGACAATGTTATCCTTTATGTCCACATCGATGACCTCGAAGCTGGCGACGGACGTCTTGCTCACACTCCATGTCATCGTCTTGGATGTGACATTCTTCGGAAGCACTGTAGCAGTCACGATAAAGGTCTCACCTTCAGCAATTTCCTTGGAAGTGACATCTAGTGTAAGGGACTCTGCATGAACCATGTGGACATTGACTTCACACTTGGTCTCGACGCCTCCGAAGGCGGCTGTAATGGTAGCCTTTCCTTCCCGGATGCCGGTAACGACACCACGGGAAACAGTAGCGATTCTGTCGTCGCTTGAAGTCCAGTCGATTATCGGATTCGTGGCATTTTCAGGCTTGACCTCAGCCTTCAGAGTATAGGTATCATACATATTGATATCTATGGAGGTCTTGTCGAGGATAATGCTCTCAACTGCAATCGGAGCGACCGTGACGGCGCATTCCGCGATCTTGTCCTCGAGGACTGCCACAAGAGTGGTGGTTCCGAGAGAGTTGCTCTGGAGCGCAACGTAAACATTGTCTCCATCAACCCTTGTTCCGGTAACGCTTGCCACTTCCTCGTCAGCAATGGACACGGATACGAGAGATGCCTTCTCGGAAGGATCCACTGTCAATGCCAATTCAGATGACGTACCTGCCGGTACCGAGACACTTGTCACAGCAAAATCAATCTTGACCTCAGGTTCTGTATCAGGCGTTTCCTTTTCAGAACAGGAAACAAAAAAAAGCGGGGCCGCCAAAGCCCAGAGCAATCGTTTCAGGTACATAATAACAAAAAAATAGTCTAACCGTAATAAGTAACGCTCCTATATCTGTCCGCTCATTCAACGTTTGGCAAGATAGTATTTGTAAATCACAAATCCAACACTTTTTTCAAAAAACACAAACCGCTCCCGACTGTCCAAATCTGACTAAAAAAGACACCCTCCGAAAAAAATTTCTAACTTAAGACTAGTTTCATTATATTTGCAAATTGCAGTAACTAAATCGAATAATAAAAAACGTAATATACAGATGAAAAATTTCGTAGAGGAACTCAAATGGAGAGGCATGATCCAGGACATCATGCCGGGAACAGAGGAGAAACTGATGGAAGGCCCTACAGCAGCTTACGTCGGCATTGACCCGACAGCCGACTCTCTTCACATCGGCCATCTCGTAAGTATCATGATTCTCAGACACTTCCAGGAATGCGGCCACAAGCCGATAGCATTGATCGGAGGCGCGACAGGTATGATTGGAGACCCTTCCATGAAGTCACAGGAGAGGAACCTCCTCGACGAGGAGACGCTCCAGCACAATATCGAGGGCATCAGGAAGCAGCTTTCCAAATTCCTGGATTTCGATTCAGATGCTCCTAACCGTGCCGAGCTTGTGAACAACTACGACTGGATGAAAAATTACAGTTTCCTGAATTTCATCAGAGACGTCGGCAAGCACATCACTGTGAACTACATGATGGCCAAGGACTCCGTAAAGATGAGACTGTCCAACGAGTCACGCGAAGGCATGTCATTCACAGAGTTCAGCTACCAGTTGCTCCAGGGATACGATTTCCTCTGGCTCTATGAGAACAAGAACTGCCATCTGGAGATGGGCGGAAGCGACCAATGGGGAAACATCACTACCGGAACTGAACTTATCAGAAGAATGCTCGGCAAGACCGACGCATACGCATTGACCTGCCCACTCATCAGAAAGGCTGACGGAAAGAAGTTCGGCAAGACCGAGAAAGGCAACATCTGGCTCGATCCTGAGAGAACCTCGCCTTACGAGTTCTACCAGTTCTGGCTCAATGTATCCGATGAAGATGCCGAGCGCTACATCAAGATTTTCACACTCCTTACCAAGGAAGAGGTAGAGGCTGCAGTGGCAGACCATCAGCTCGACCCGGGACAGAGAAAACTCCAGAAGCTTCTGGCTAAGGAAGTTACAATCCTCGTTCATGGAGAGGCAGAGTATGAGAATGCACTTTCAGCTTCCAAGATGCTGTTCGGGAACTCCACTTCTGAAGAGCTCAGAAAACTCGACGAGAGAACCTTCCTCGCAGTATTCTCAGGTGTCCCGACCTTCGATATCAAGAAAGAAGACCTCCCATGCAACATCATTGAACTTCTTGCAGTCAAGACGCAGGTATTCCCGTCCAAGGGCGAGTGCCGCAAGATGATTCAGGGCGGCGGAGTCAGCCTGAACAAGGACAAGGTCGCTGACATCGAGTACGAGGTAAGCGAAAAAGACATCGTCGATGGCAAATACATCCTCGCACAGAGAGGCAAGAAGAATTATAATCTTATAAGAATAATCTGATATGGAGAACGGTGCAAGCACCAGACAGCTCAAAGTAGCCAAAGAATTACAGAAAGACCTTGCTGAAATCATCAGAAGCAAGGGCATGGCTGCATTTGGCGGAGCCATGGTATCCGTAACTGAAGTCAGGATCAGCCCTGACCTTTCAGTCGCCAAAGTATATGTAAGCATCTTCCCTTCAGCAAAGGCTGAGGCAGCGATGCAGATTATCAATGACAATTCGCGCGCTATACGCGGAGAACTCGGCCATGTCGTGGCAAAACAGCTCCGCATCGTCCCTGAACTCGTATTTTTCCAGGACACGTCACTCGACTACGCGGAGCACATTGATGAACTCCTGAAAAAATAAGCCGTACAGGCTGAAATACGAAAATGCAATGAATCTGCCGCTTAGATTTGCCGTAAGATACCTTTTCGCGAAGAAATCACACAATGTCATAAACATTATCTCCGCGATAAGTGCGGTCGGCATGGCGACAGGCACAGCAGCATTGATAATAATAATGTCCGTCTATAATGGTTTCGACAGTCTCGTCAAGGACTCGCTCGGGAACATTGAGCCGGACATTCTTGTTACCCCCGCCGAAGGGAAAGTCTTCGTCCCGGACTCCCCCGCGTTCGACTGGGCATATGACCAGGAAGAAGTCCTGAACATGTGCAGCGTCCTGGAAGAGAACGTATTCATAAACTATGACGGGCACAACGGGGTAATCAAAGCCAAAGGCGCAGACAAGGTCTATGAGGAGGAATCCCCTCTGAAAGACCACCTGAAGGACGGAAAATTCACCCTCCACCGCGGAGAGGTTCCGCTTGCGGTAGTGGGAGCGAAAACCGCCTACACGATGAACATCAGCCCACGGTTCGTCGCCCCAATAGAAATCTACTTCCCGGCACGCGACAGGAAAATATCAATGTCAAATCCGGCCGCCTCCATCGAAATGGTCAAGGTATTCCCGGCAGGAATCTTCAGTGTCAATGCCCAGGTGGATGCAGGTCTGATGATAGTTCCTCTGGAGACAATGAGGGAACTGCTCGGCTATGACGATGAAGTATCGGCTATAGAAATCCGCATTGACGGCAAATACGGCGAAAAGGGAATCCGGAAAATTCAGAACGAACTCCAGAAACAGTTGGGGCCAGATTATCTGGTACGCGACAGGTTCGAGCAGAACACCGCGCTCTATAAGATGATGAAATACGAAAAGGCAGCTATCTTCCTGATACTCATATTTATAGTGATTATCATAGCCTTCAGCATCTTCGGCAGCCTGTCCATGCTCATCATCGAAAAACAGACAGACATATCCACTCTCCGGAGCATGGGAGCCCAGGACAGTCTGATCAGACGGATCTTCGTCACTGAAGGATGGCTGATATCCCTTTCAGGCCTGATTGCCGGCCTGATTGCCGGAGTAGGATTCGCGCTTGCCCAGCAGCACTTCGGATTCATAAAAATGCCAGGCGGATTCACGGCCAGTTCCTACCCGATAATCATCTCATGGCCGGACATCCTGGTCACCGCAGCATGCATAACCGCCATAGGCTTCATCATGGCATTGATACCTGTGGCAACGAACATCAAGAGCGAATGAGCAGCCAGGCACGCATAACCTGCCTGTGGATTGCAGGCATTGCCGTTTTCCTGGCCCTGACCGTTATAGACTTGTTCACAGGGTCCGCAAACCTCTCAGGCAGAGACATTTGCAACACTCTTCTAGCAGGCCCGGCAGCAGATGGCAATCCAGCATTGACAATAATCTGGCAGATCCGGATTCCGCGCATCCTGACGGCAATCATCGCCGGCAGCGGACTCGCGATTTGCGGAGCACAGATGCAGGCACTTTTCCGCAATCCACTCGCAGACCCGCACATTCTGGGAATCAGCGCAGGCGCAGGTACCGGCGCAGCCATCGCATCCGCCGTAGCAGGATTCACCACCGGATCCGCAATCGGAATGACGGCCGCAGCCGCCACAGGAGCATTGATAATGTCAATGATAATCCTCGGAATTTCTTCGCGCGTCCGCAGTTCATCCGTGCTCCTCATCACAGGGGTCATGGCCGGATTCGTCATGAGCGCATTGACATCAATGATAGAGTACCAGGCAAGCGAGAGTCAGCTGAAGATGTATTGGAACTGGGCGGCAGGCAGTTTCAGCGGCAACACATGGAGCGGAATCGGGACAATGACATGCTGCCTCGTGACGGGGTCAGTGCTTGCCGCCGTAGTGGGCAAAGGCCTCAGCGCAATGCTTTTCGGAGAGGAATATGCAGAATCAGCGGGAGTAAGAACCGGAAGGACAAGGGCATTGTCAATGCTGTCGTGCTGTCTCATAACAGGCTCAGTGACAGCCTTCTGCGGGCCGATTGGATTCATCGGGATAGTAGCGCCGCACATAGTCAGAGCCTTCTCTGGAAAATCATCTATGCAGACTGTCCTGCCGCTTTCCCTCCTCTGCGGAGCAATACTCAGCCTAGCGGGAGACATACTTTCAATGATATGGAGCACTCCGCTTCCGGCCGGAAGCACGATTGCATTCCTCGGCATCCCCGTCATCTTCCTTATACTCAGGAACAAGAGAATCCTCGGAAAGACGTGAAGCAGCCTTCTATGGTTTCGCGTATGACATCTGCAGATGCACCTCCGCCGGAATCATTGAAAACAATCCCGCTCTCTGACCTCAACATTCCGAATACCCTATTGCAGCATCTTGAGGCCGAGACGATATCATGAGAAGAAAACACTACGGAGACATTGCCCTGTGAGACAAGGTTCTGGAGAACCGAGAGGACGCTTTCCCTACTGTCAACATCCAGAAATGCGGTCGGCTCATCCAGAAGGATGATGTCTGCCCTCTGAGCAAGGGCCGAAGCTATCGTAACCTTCTGGAACTCACCATCGCTGAGAGACGAGATGTCACGCCCGGACAACGACTGGATTCCCATTCGTGTCACGGCCTCCCCGATTCTTTTCCTGATTTTCAACGGCACATGGCCGAACCATCCTGTCTCACGGAAACAGCCTGCCGCGATAAACTCTTCCACTGTAAACCCGGGTACTTTAGGAATCTTCGGCGGCACCATAACCAAATGATGTCCGGCATTATCCGGTTCAAATCTGCAAGTTCCGCCAAGAGGAGAACACAATCCCGCCATCGTTTTCAGAAGAGTACTCTTGCCAATGCCGTTGGCACCGCAAAGAAGCACACACTCCCCCGGACCGATGCTGAAAGAGATGCCGCAAGCCAATGCCGCACCGTCATACCCGACAGCAAGATTATCTGACACGAACCGCCACATTGATGATAACTTTCCAAATTTCAATTAATTGTCAACCAAAGGCTACGAAGCCGTAGAGCCAGTTCCAGCAAAGGAATCTCAGGAACTTTCCCACAAGGAGAAGAAACATTGTCCTGACCGGCGGTGTCCTGTAGAATCCGAGCGCTATCGCGATGACATCGCCGATAAACGGCACCCAGCATATGAGAGCCAGCCACACGCCATATTTGTCTATCTTCTCTTTCTGCTTCTGAAGAGTCTCCGGGCGCACCTTGAACCACTTCTCCAGCCAGTCCCATCGTGCTATCCACCCCATCCAATATGTAGCGACGCTCCCAAGCCAGTTTCCGAGAGTTCCTACGACAAGACAGCCGAAAGTGTCTTTAGTTGCAGCCAGAATGGCAAGATACAATGCATCCGAGCTGAACGGAAGAACCGTAGCAGCAAGAAATGTCCCGATAAAGAGGCCCAACAGCCCAAGTCCCTCAAGAAAACCCATTATCTGGCAGGAATGTCTATCACAAACTTTTCATCGAAGACAGGGTCATCCACCCAATCCTGAATTTTCCATGTCCTTACGGAACCAGGACGCAGATGAGCCATTTTCATCATCTTACAGAGTTCTTCAGCGAAGTCTCCCCCTTTCAGATAGAAAATGTCTTTTGTAAACTTGCCCGAAACCCATGGCCAGAAATTGTCCAGCGCGGTAACCGCACGGGAAACCACATAGTCGAAGGTCTGGGGCAGCGACTCCGCCCTGGCATTGACAACTTTCACGTTCTCCAGTTCCAAGGCTTCAGCAACAGCCTGAGCCACAATGGTTTTCTTACCCACCGAATCACAAAGGGTAAAGTTTACATTCGGGAACAGGACCGCAAGAGGAATGCCCGGGAAACCGCCTCCGGTCCCGAGGTCCAGGACATTGACATTGCCGGCACCTTCCCACTCTCCGAGCACTTCGGACCGCACCGCTTTCAGATAGGCCGCAATCGCGAGAGAATGGAGGATGTGACGGATATAGAGACTGTCAATGTCTTTGCGCGAAATGACATTGATTTTCGCATTCCAATCATTGTAAAGCCCCTCCATGGCACGGAACCTTGACTCCATGCGCTCAGTCATATCAGGAAAGGTCTCCTTTGCAACAGTTAGAAATTCATTGAAATCCATAATCTAGTCTTCCTCCAGCATTTTATTGATAATGAGCGTCTTGGCTCTATTGATACGTGTTTTTACAGTTCCCATCGGCAGTTCCAGCTGCTCGGAGATCTCCTTGTAGCCGAGGTTCGCGATGTAATATTTCTCGGCGACTTGCGCATAAAGTTCCGGCAGGCCTTCGATGCAGGCAAGGAATTTCTCATGATTCTGCGCGGAAATAATGGAGTCTATCGGCGTAGGCTGTTCGTCCGGAACATTGTCCGGCTTGTCCTGTCCCTGAACTGATGTCGTGGTATCCACCAGCACCTTGCCCTTGTTCTCAGACTTGATTTTATGGTCAAGGGCGCTGTTTCGTGCAATCGTGAACAGCCATGTTGAGAACCGCTTTTCCATGTCGAACGTGTCAAGCTTCTGAAAAGCTTTCTCAAATGTCTCGAGAGAAATGTCCTTTATGTCTTCCTGATGGGTGACGATTTTGGATACGACCCCATAGACAGCTTTCTCGTATTTGGCGTGAATAGCCGTAAATGCAAACTGATTTCCGCCTAGCGCCATTTTCACAAGCTCCACGTCTGAAATACTAGTGAGCTTCGAGCCAGTTTTTGCCATAATTGCATTCTACTGTTAAAGGAACCGACAATTCTGTTACATGTTCCATCTGTTCCTTGACGATGGACATCAGTTTTTCTCTTTCAGAAGATATCGTATCGAAGAGAAGTTCGTCATGAATCTGCAGGACCATCTTGCTCTTAAGCCCCTCCTCAGCCATTTTCCTGTCAACTCCGATCATCGCGAGCTTGATGATGTCCGCTGCAGTTCCCTGTATAGGGGCATTGACGGCATTCCTCTCCGCGAGCGCCCTGACTGTCGCATTCTTGGTATTGATGTCAGGCAAATACCGGCGCCTTCCGAAGATGGTCTCGACGTAGCCGTTCTCCCTCGCGGCAGCGATCGTATCGTCAATGAAAGAGCGGATTGCAGGAAAGGCATTGAAGTAATCGTCAATGAGTTTCTTGGCTTCGCTTCTGGAGATTCCGAGTCTCTGGGACAGGCCGAATGACGAGATTCCGTACATGATTCCGAAATTCGCCGTCTTGGCCACTCGTCTCTGGTCTGCCGTGACTTCCTCATGAGGTACTCCGAATATCTTTTCGGCAGTGGCGGCATGAACGTCCACGCCATTCCTGAACGCCTGTATAAGATGCTGGTCCTGACTGAGATGGGCCATGATACGCAGCTCTATCTGAGAATAGTCAGCCGATACGATGAGGCCGTCCGCAAAACCTGCCACGAAGGCCTTTCTGATTTCCTTTCCACGCTCGGTCCTGATAGGGATGTTCTGTAGGTTCGGGTTCGATGAGCTAAGCCGGCCTGTAGCCGTAAGTGCCTGATTGAAAGTCGTATGCACCCGTCCCGTCTGCTTGTTTACGAACATCGGGAACGGTTCGATATATGTCGAAAGCAGTTTCTTCACAGCCCTGAACTCGAGGATTTCCTCAATTATCGGATGTTTGTCCGAAAGGGCTGTCAATGTTGCCTCATCTGTCGTATAACTTCCTCTTGCAGTCTTCTTGGCCTTAGGGTCCAGCTTCAGTTTGTCGAAGAGCAGTTCTCCAATCTGCCGCGGTGATGAAATGTTCAGTTCCGGCATCTCCGCCATTTCACGGATTCTTGCCTCCCTCTCATTCATCTCCTTGCGAAGTTCTGCAGCAAACTCTCCCAGCTGGGCCAAATCCACTTTGACTCCTGTCAGTTCCATCTTTTCGAGAACGTGCATGAGCGGCTCTTCTATCTCATCATACAGCCCTGAGACAGAATTGGTTACCATATCCTCTTTCACCTTGAGGCCAGTCAGCATCGCAGCAGCGGCTTCTGTCACGCATCCTTTTCCGTCATCCTCGGCAGGCGCGTCGAAAAGCGACAAAGGCGCATCTTGTTCCTCAGCCTCCTCCGCATTGTTTTCGATGTCAATGCCGATGTAGCTTTTTGCCAGAATTTCGCTCTTGTGGCTCTTTTCCGGATTGATAAGATAGTGCATCAGGCTGATATCCAAGAGTTTGCCGCCCAATTCAATCCCCATGTTGCCCAACTGTCCGGCCATCGTCTTAAGTTCATAGCCGTATTTGTCAATGCCGGTGTCCGAGAGGAGTTCACGGAATTCCGCTGGACTGCCATAGGTAACATTGACTTCGAGATTGGCTGCGTCTTCGTCGCTGCATACCGCAAGGGCCATTCCTGTCACTTCTGCGAAGACTCCGGTTCCTTCGGCTGCCTGAACTATTGCAACTCTGTGTAACTCAGCCGCTTTCTTTGCGAATACATCAGCATTGACCTCATTTATCTTCATCTTTTTCGCCTCGACGGACGTGCGTTCCACGCCGGCAGCATCGGGAAGAAGTTTTTTCAATGAATTGAATTCGTATTCCTCGAAAAGGTCTGCGACTTCAGGAGTATAGCTCGCTGTAACCTTCATTTCGTCATCGCTGACAGTCAGTTCCATATCCGTCTTGATGGTCACAAGGTCGTGGCTCAATGCGATATGCCCCTCGGCTTCGCGGAACTGTGTCTGCTGTCTTGCCGTAAGTTCGTCGATGTGCCTGTAGATGTTCTCGACTGTGCCGTACTTTGCAATCAGTTTTCCGGCTCCTACTTCGCCTACGCCCTTGACTCCTGGCACATTGTCGGCTGTATCGCCGCAAAGTGTAAGCATTTCAATGACTTGCGCAGGATTGTCAATGCCGTATTTCTCGCAGACTGCCTTGACATCCACGATTTCGTCGGCACCTCCGGATTTCCCCGGCTTGACCTGGAAGATGTTTTCTTCGATGAGCTGGCCGTAGTCCTTGTCAGGCGTGACCATATAGACCTGTTTGCCGGATGCCGCCTCACGTTTTGCCATCGAGCCGATGACGTCGTCGGCCTCGAACCCGGGCACCATCAGCACAGGTATTTTCAATGCCCTGCAGATCCCCGTGAGAGGTTCAAGTGCATCAATGACAAGTTGCGGGGTCGCAGCCCTGGTCGCCTTGTATTCAGGATACATGACATTTCGGAACGTCCCTCCCGGCGGGTCGAATGCAACTGCCAGATATTCAGGATGTTCTCTATTTATCAGTTCCAGAATGTATTTAGTGAATCCGAAAAGGATGGACATGTCCGCCCCTTTCGAATTGATCATGGGACGGCGCAGGAATGCATAGTACATTTTGAATACCAGCGCATGTCCGTCGATCAGATATAGTCTGTCTTTCATTGTTCGCGAATAATGTTCAGAAGGCCTTCAGTACCAATCACAGACCTCCGTTGGTCAAAGATAGACAAAAACTTTGAAAAAATTTTGTATTTATAGCGAAAAAGACTACCTTTGCAATCCTATTTGTGAAAAATATAAAAAAGTAAGATAATGAAAAGAACATTCCAACCATCTGTACGCAAGCGCGTTAACAAGCACGGATTCCGTGAACGTATGTCAACTCCTAACGGACGTCGCGTACTGGCTGCTCGCCGCCGTCATGGCCGCAAGAAGCTGACTGTTTCTTCAGAAGAGAGATTCTAATATTTCTCCGTAGAAAATTTATGAGGGTGACCGAAACATTGTTTTCAGTCACCCTCAAGTTTTTATGCCAGGCAGTTACACAGATGTGCCTGTTATGCCGGACGGCGCCACATTGTTACTCGTTAATTGACTGATAATTAGCAAGATGTGTATTTTAGTGTGGATTATCAGAGAAAAAACAGGCGATAATCCACACTGTGAATCAGATAGCATTGATAATTAATGCGTTACAACACTGGTCGTGGCATCGTCCCGCCAGAAGCCCATACGATTTGTCCGGATGTGCGGTAGCAGGATGATATGAACCACGTGCTATGCATTACTCATCTCTTTCTTTAGCCTGGATACTTCTTCCTCTGATAGCCCTGAGGCTTGTGCGATAATCTTGCAGGGTGTCCCAAGTTTTATAAGATTCATCGCAATCTTCGATTGCCCCTCTTTGAGTCCTTCCTCTCGCCCAGTCTCACGCGCGTACTCAATCTGATTGTATGTGTCCCGTTCCGTATTCATGGATTTAATGTAATTGGTTCTGTCCTCGTCGTCAAGCTGGGCGAGTTCAGCAACATCTTAGGCATCAATCCGATTCAATTCAGAAATTTCCTTTTCTGTCAGACCAGTCAGTTCTGAAATTGTCTCAATGTCAATTCCTTTCCCCAACATTCTTTTAGCAATGTCTAAACTCTTCTGCTTGGCGCCTTCAGCACGTCCTTCTTCACGCCCACTCTCACGCGCGTACTCAATCTGATTGTATGTGTCCCGTTCAGTATTCATGGATTTTATGTAATTGATTCTGTCCTCGTCGATAAGTTGGGCGAGTTCCGCAACATCTTAGGCATCAATCCGATTCAATTCAGAAATTTCCTTTTCCGTCAGACATGTCAGTTCTGAAATTGTCTCAATGTCAATTCCTTTCTGCAACATTCTTTGGGCAATATCGAAACTCTTTTGTTTTGCGCCTTCCTCACGCCCTTCCTTGCGACCTTCTTCTTTGCCTTCCTTGTGTCCCTCTTCTCGCCCTTCCTTGAGACCTTCCTCTTTGCCCACTTTATGCCCTTCTTCCCGCCCGGTCTCACGCGCGTATTCAATCTGATTGTATGTGTCCCGTTCCGTATTCATGGATTTTATGTAATTGGTTCTGTCCTTGTCGTCAAGTTGGGCTAGCTCCGCAACATCGAAGAGTTTCGTGAATATCCTGTCCCTCAGTCTCTCCGGACGCTCCAGTAGATTGGACATGTTCTTCAGTAGATAGAGCCACTTGTCCAAGTCCGTTTCCAGTTCATCCTCACCCTTGTCGAACTTCTCCACCTCCACGAAGACGAACTCCAGTTTGT
>ERZ1026901.581-NODE-581-length-27854-cov-27.888593_pt1 | contig 27854 bp, 23 predicted proteins | sample MGYA00380179_ERZ1026901 | MGnify/ENA primary metagenome ERZ1026901 (study PRJEB33269, sample SAMEA4719815) | human gut metagenome | biome: human-associated habitat; feature: organic feature; material: feces | place: Cameroon | collected 2013-10 ... | reverse complement strand
TTCACTGGAACGGCTTCCTACTTTTTATTCCGTGGGTGTCGAATGCCTTACGAATTGAATGGCAATTGCGTAACGGTTGTGACAGCGGAAGGTTACAGAGGTCAGCTGTTAATTAGTGGATTTTCAAGGCTTTTGACAAGATTGTGTACCGTAGTGGCCTCCACCGGGTTACACTTCCGGGCATTTCATTTATTAACATCCACAGCCAGTCACGACTTGAAGGAAACAATAGATAAGGCTTATTGTGAATGTGGAATGCCATTAGAAACGGTTAGAGAGTCAGAAGCACCGTTAAAGGAACGAAGCGAACGTGTTTGAGGCGAATGCCGAGTTTGAGCGTAGTTCCTTTGCTTTTAGGTGGTTCTGACTCTCTTAGTGTTTCTTATGGTATGGAACCTGAACAAGAAGCCTTATCTATTGTTTCCTTCAAGGACTGAGAGGCCGCTTCCCAGTTAATAAATTAAATCCCAATCACATCTGCTTCCTCACCACCATATACTCATCCCCATTCCGGTAATAAGGGCACTGGTAATGCTGGTCTGATATAAGACGCATATATTCATCTTCGTCCATATTGATATCGCACATATAACTTTCATAATCTTCATCGTATGTATAATAAGTACAGCTTTCACAGCTATTCTGAGCCATCGTAATTCTCCTTTTTTGATTTGGTAATTGAATTTATCTGTTTTCCATCGATTATAACATATTTTTCCGATACTGTATCTAAAAAAGAGCACAAACATTGCGATTACCAGTTGCCCCTGCTTTGCTATCCATGTTATATTTTATGTGATATTTTTATCAAACTATTGCTAAAGGAAAGGGTTATTATGGATTCAATGTTTAACACTCCGCAGGAAGTTGTACAGGCCAATATGAACGGTGCTGTAAAAAAAGCTGCGACTTCTAAAAAGAAAGTATTCTTTATGGGAATCATGGCTGGTGTCTGCATCGCACTCGGTGCTCAGTCCAGTAATGTTGCCATGCATGATATTTCAAATGTAGGACTTGCGCGTCTGGTTGCCGGATGCGTCTTCCCGGTAGGTCTGATGATGATTGTATTTATCGGTGGAGAATTGTTCACCGGAGATTGTATGATGACGATGGCATGTATTAAGAGAAAGATCAGCGTTGCTTCCCTCATCCGCACTCTGGTAATTGTATATTTCGGAAATATGGTCGGTGCAGTTGCTCTCGCATATCTGGTATATCTGTCCGGACAGTATAATTACACCAGTGGTGCTCTCGGTGCATTTACAATCAAAGTGGCTCTCGGGAAAGTCAGCCTGTCTTTCCTGCCTGCTCTGATCTCCGGAATCTTATGTAATATTCTGGTGTGTGCTGCAGTATTGATGGCTTCCACAGCAAAGGATATTGCCGGAAAATCTCTCGCCATCTTCTTCCCGATCATGGCATTCGTTATATCCGGCTTCGAACACTGCGTTGCAAATATGTATTATATTCCGGCCGGAATCTTTGCTTCCCTGAATGCGGATTATGTTGCCAAAGCAAAGGAATTGTACGGCATCACCGGTAGTCAGATTGCTTCCCTGAACTGGGGAAATTTCTTCCTTGTCAATCTTCTGCCTGTTACGATCGGTAACATTATAGGCGGTGGATTTATCATCGGCGGCTTATTTTTCTATCTTCACGGAAAGAACTGCAAATAAAAGCAAAAAAACTGCAATTGATAATACTATTATAACGGTATTATCAATTGCAGATTTTTTATAGAGCGAAATCAACAGGAGACTTACCTTTTTCCAGTTCCCGGATCATCTCTGTCAGCTTTTCTGCTGTCATTTCGATTCCAAGCCTGGAACTGTTGATACACAGATCATAATTATGCGGTCTGCCCCAGCTTCTTCCGGTGTAATAATCATAGTATGCTTTCCTGTCTTTGTCTTTCTTTCTGACCAGCGAAGTCGCGGCTTTCTCATCTATCGAAAGCTGCTCCATCTTTCTCTGCACACGCCACTCAAACGGTGCCGCTATAAACAGGCTGATATGATCAATCTTTGCCTGTTCCAGTATGTAATCTGCGCAACGTCCGACAAACACGCAGTTGCCTTTTTCTGCCAGTTCCCGGATAATAGAACTGTATGCCTGATGCAGTGTGTCATTGGCTGTCATTCCGTTGAGTTCCTGATTCGGCACATCATACCACACCTGGTGCAGCCATGGATTATGTTTTTTCTCATCTGCCTTTTCCAGAACTTCTTTGGGCATTGCAACAATCTTTTCTGCTGCCCTGTCAATCAGATCCCGGTCATATAATTCCAGTCCCAGCTTTTCTGCAACTCTTCTTCCGATTTCGTGACCGCCGCTTCCAAATTCTCTTCCGATACAAACAATCATAACGCTTCCTCCTTTTCGCAAGTATGTTCCGTCTTGTATATTTTAACTATAGCTCTTTTTTTCAGATCATAAAACCAACAATCCGGAGAAAATGTCTATTTATATCCATTTTATTCACTCAAAAATTCTCCTATTGAAAATCGTCCTGTCCGTCAGCCGTTCTGTATCGGAGTTCATGACTAAAACTTACCGCTGCGTCCTCCGTGACTCTTACCGGAAGATCCGGTATGTACAGAACTTCCACCACTTTCCTGCTTCCGTTCGATCTTTCTTGTTGTTACAACACGGTTCACAAAGTAGTCCGTCCTGACCGTCAGATCCAGGCTGCCTGCTTTTTCATATTCGCCTGCCGTTACCTGGGATTTTACGGATTTGAGTTTTGTTTTTTTGATTAATGCCATTACAAATGCAATAATAGCGCCGATCAGCAGATCTCCCGGTATCCACCATGGTGATACCTTCTTTTTCGGAAGGTGCCCCGTATCATACGGCTCTCCATTTTTTGCCTGTGTCAGGAAATCATCACATAACGATGCATATTTTGAAAATGCGTCCAGATATGCCCCCTCACTCAGATCCGATACAAACTGGTCTTCCATATACGCAAGCCCCGCATCTGTAAATGCCGTGATTGCATCCCCACTTGTGGATATATTCCATTCCCGGTCATCCATTGCCACCAGAAACAGAATTCCGCTGCTATTTTCTCCATAGCCATAGCCGTTGTCATCATAATAATCATCCGCATATTCTTCCACGGTCTTTCCATTCAGAGAATTCACAGTCACTACGATCACGTCGCACTCCTGTTCCTCACTGACCGTATCCAGCTGCTGATTCAGTTCTTTTTCTTCACTGTCTGTCAGGAGATCTGCATCATCTGCCAGCCTTGGCAGTTGGCTGCCCGCCGGTATATCTTCTGCATTTACATTCTGAACCAGACATAACAGAGACAGGAGAACTGCCATGAGCGTACCGGATATATACCGTCTTGTTTTCTTTCTTTTCATGCCTTTTCTCCTTTTCTTATATCAGAACCGTCAGCCACATCAGTGCATAGAGCATAATACCGATCACAAGCCCTCTGGATACAACATACTTCCAGAATGCTCCTTTATCTGCCGGCAGATCTCCTACCATCTTTCCCGTCTGTCCGTTCATGGCAAATACATACCTTTGATCCCGCCAGGTTGTATTTAATATCCACACCGGATACAGCGCATATTTATGAGATGCCTTTTGAATCTTCACATCATCTGCAACCGGTTTTACGATCGAATAGCCTTTCACTGTGTCCCGAAGTTCCCGCTTTATGCTTGCCTTTGCACGTTTTTTCGCCCGTTTCTTACACTCATCCGCTTCCACATCATACCGTTCTGCCACATAACCTGCCAGATACGGATCTTTGAACGGCACCGCATCTTTGAAATCATATGGTTCCAGAGATTCCATCAGATCATCTTCCATCTTCCTTGATCCGTCTTCCGGAATATGCTCGAATGCCATCGTTCCTCCACGCTCGATCCTGAAGAATTCATGTTCTGTGTATTCCACATCTCCGCTCATCCATACTCTGGATCGTTCTGCATCATAAGTAACCCGTGCATTTGTCTCCATATCAAACAACCAGAACGGTACATAGATCCCTACAATCTCATCGATATGATTTTCCTCTTTAAAAACAGACGGTACAAAAGCCTTTCCGTCCAGATGCTTCTGGTAAGCTGCTTTTGCCGCTTTCTTATCCAGCTTAAACGGAATGACATAGTCCGGTTTTAATCCGCCTTCAAACTGCCCTTTTAATACAACACGGTTCCCGCAGAACGGACAGGTTGTTGCTCCGGTCGTCTTATCGGCCGTAATCTCTCCTCCACAGGATTCACAGATATATGTAACAAACGTGCTTTCTTTCGTGTTTTTTTCCGTCTGTCCGCTTTTCTTGTCCTCACTCGTCTGCGATTCATTCAGTGCTTCATATTCTTCTACCGAAATTTCTGTATCACAGTAAGGACATTTCATCTTCTGCGAAGTACTGTCGAATTCCATCGTTCCTCCGCATGCCGGACATTTATATTCTTTTATATCAGACATATATACTCCTTATCTGAGTTTCATCCAATCGTAATTCTTAAGCAAATGGTTTGCCGCAGTTTGTACAGAATTTCCCGTGATTTACAGCTCCACAGCTGCAGATCCAGTTCTCCGGTGTCTGTGGCTTCGGACTTCCGCAGTTCATGCAGAACTTTCCTTCATTCAAAGTGCCGCAGCTGCAAATCCAGCTTCCGGCCTGCTGCTGTGCAGACTGTTCCTGCGCAGCCACCTGTCTTGCCTGTTCTTCCTGCTGACGTTTCTCTGCCCCCTGGTTATAAAGAGCCTGCAGATTCACCCCGCCATTCATACCGGACGCCATATTCATACCCATGAAGCCCATCATTGCTCCATTCGGATTACCTGCCGCACTCTTCATTGCCTCTGCCTGCGCCATGCCAAGCGTTGCAGCCATCATACTTGGATCTGTATACATAGCAGTATTCTGTGCCTGCTTGATCGCTTCTGCATCCTCATCCTTGATCGTGACCGGATTGAATGCAACCGATACAACTGAGATTCCCCTGAGTTCTGACCATTTCTTCGTCAGGATCTCATTCATCGCATCACTGATTTCCATCGAATGTGCCGGGATCTGACTTGGGCGGATCTCCAACTCTGCAATCTTCGCAAATGCCGGCTGCAGGGCATTCACGAATTCCGTCTTTAACTGTGGAGCAATCTGGTCTTTCTCATAGCAGTCCGTCACATTTCCACCGAGATTTGTATAGAATAACAGCGGATCTGTGATACGGAACGAATAGATTCCGTTACAACGGATCTCGATGTCTTTATCAAGATTGATTCTTTTGTCTACCACACGGAACCATACCGGATTCGCCGTGCCGAATTTATTGTCCGTAATTTCTTTGGTATTAAAATAATACACTCTCTGATCTTTCGCCGTATCTCCGCCGAACGTGAAACGTTTCCCGATTGTCTGGAATGTCGCTTTGATTCCCTCTCCCAGACTGCCGCAGAAAATACTTGGTTCCGAAGACATATCGTAAGTGTATTCTCCCGGTTCTGCACACACTTCCACGATTTTTCCCTGATCCACGATCATCATACACTGTCCATCTGCCACGGCAATTCCGGAGCCGTTCGTAATTATATTATCGTGCCCTTTTGTGTTCGATGAACGCTTGTCTGTACGCTTCTTTCCGCGCACCATCAGTGTATCATTGTCTAATGAATCGCAGTAGAAGAATTCTTTCCACTGGTCTGCCAGTGTTCCACCTGCTGCGCCCGCTGCTGCTTTGATAAGTCCCATATGTTTTTCCTCCTTTATCTATCTCTTTTTCACAAGCTTTACTACCGTCTCGATATGATCGCAGAACGGGAAGTTATCCACCGGCTGGATCTTCACAGCCTGATAACCATGTCTGGTCAGATATTTCAGGTCTCTTGCCAGTGTCTCCGGATTACAGGACACGTAGACAACTCTCTTTGGTCCGAGCTTTATTACAGAAGAAAGGAACTTCTCATCACTTCCGGCTCTCGGCGGGTCCATGAATACCACATCTGCTTTTTGATTCTTCGAAGCCATATCTACCATGAATCTTCCCGCATCCCCTGCATAGATTTCGGCATTCCTGATGCCATTTTCTTTTGCGTTGATTCTCGCATCTTTCACCGCATCTTTGTTCAGCTCTACTCCAATGACTTTCTTTGCATTCCTGGCTGCAATCAGACCAATTGTACCGGTTCCGCAATACGCATCGATCACCGTCTCTTTTCCGGTCAGTTCTGCATAGTCCATGGCTGTATTATAAAGGATCTCCGTCTGTACAGGATTCACCTGATAGAACGATTTTGGAGAAATACGGAACGTACAGCCGCATAATCTGTCCTTAATAAATCCTGGTCCGTAGATCGGCTTTTCTTTTTCTCCCAGCACCATACTGGTCTGCTTGTTATTCACGTTCAGTACTACGGTCGTGATCTCAGGATGTACTTTTCTCAAAGCCTTCACAAAGTTATTCTTTGATGGCAGAATTGGCGATCCAAGCACCAGAACGACCATAATCTCACCTGTCTCAAAACCTCTGCGGATCAATACATGTCTCAAAAGTCCATATCCTGTATCTTCATTATATGTCTTAATCTTAAAAGACGGCAGAAGTTCACGGATCGTACGGATGATCTCCTGACTTTTCTTATCTTCGATCAGACATTCTTCCACTGCGATCACACGGTGCGTTCCTTCTGCATAGATGCCGGATATCACATTTCCTTTTCTGTCATGATCGAATACCGCGTGCACTTTATTTCTATAAAAATATGGATGCTCCATACCGATGATCGGACTGACTTTGCAAAAGCCGCCCAATAATTGTTCTTCCTGCTTCTGCTTTCTTTTCAGCTGTTCTTTGTATGGCATCTTTTGGAACTGGCAGCCGCCACATTTTTTATCGATTTTACATACAGTAGTCTGATTCTGTGTCTGCTTTTTATTTTTCTGTACGTTACTCTTCTGACCTGATTGCCCAGCGCATTTTCGTGCATTTCGCACGGCTGTTGCGGAAGCATTCTTCTTTGGACGGTCGGATGACGTCTTTTGCGATCTCACTGTACAGGCCCTCCTTTTTCCATTGTTTGAATGATTTCTTTACCAGACGGTCTTCTCCCGAATGGAACGTAAGGATTGCCACTTTTCCGCCCGGTTTTAACACGCCCGGCAGCTTATCCAGGAAATCATACAATACTTCAAATTCATGATTCACATCAATACGAAGTGCCTGGAATACCCTCTGGCTCGACTTGCGTATTGCTTCTTTTCTTTCTTTTTCCGGAATAAATGCAAGTGCCTCTCCGATCACCTGGTGCAATCCTGTTGTTGTTTCGATCTTTCCGCCTTTCCGGATTTTTTCCGTAACCGCTTCTGCAATCTCTTCTGCATAAGGTTCATCTGCATTTTCAACCAGCATCCCTGTAAGTTCTTCTCTTGAAATGTCATGCAGTCGTTCTGCAGCACTGATCCCTTTCTCCGGATTCATGCGCAGATCTAGAGGTCCTTCTGCTTTAAATGTGAACCCTCGGTCCGGGTTATCGATCTGCATGGATGATACCCCAAGATCTGCCAGTACAAAATCAAATTTTCCGGTTTCTTCTGCTACTTTGTCAATATTGGCAAAGTTCTCAAGCTTTACTGTCAGGATGTCTGGTCCGAATCCTTTTTCCTCCAGACGTTTCTTTGTCTTTGCCGATTCGATCGGATCTACATCCAGTCCGTAGATATGGCCCTCGCCCTGCAGTTTTTCCAGCATCTTTGAAGTATGCCCTCCATATCCAAGCGTTGCATCCAGTCCCTGCTGTCCCGGCTGGATATCGAAAAAGTCCAGAATCTCCTGTACACAGATGGAAATGTGCATTCCTGCCGGTGTACCGCCTTTTTGGATCACCTTTGAAATAGTATCTGCATACTTTTCCGGATTCAGTTCTTTATATTTTTCTTTATAATTTCTCGGATGTGTTCCGGAATACCGGACTCTCCGTTTATGTTTCTTCTCTTGATTTTCCTGATTCTCCATAATCTCTCTCCCATTTTATCAGTTGTTCCGGTACATCTACATCCCGGAGTTCTGCTTCTTCTGTCTCACAGAGCACCACATCTTCTTTATGTGCACAGAGGATCTGTTTTCCGCCTTTATCACCGGAAAGTCTGCACAGCTCCCGGAAAAAGCATGAATCCCATAATACGGGATTCCCGGTTCTTCCTTTCCGTCCGGCACATACAATCTTCCCCGGATGCATCTTACCCATCTCAAGCATACGGGCAAATGTCCCGGCTGTCAATCCCGGCTGATCACATACGATGAACATAGCCCCCTTTAACCCCGGATTCTCATCTAATGCCCTCTTTAATCCTAACTTCAGCGAATGGGCGATTCCAAGATCCGGCTCCGTATTCTGTACCACCAGCATCCCCTGTGTGTCTGCCGCATTCTCTATCTCTTCAAATCTTGTCACCACTATCTGTGTACACAATGGAAATGCACGCATTTTGCGAAGGGTATGTTCGAACATCCGTCCACCATCCAGTTTCTCCAGCAGCTTATTGTCCCCGTACCGGCTTGACTTTCCGGCTGCCAGGAGAATCATCGCATAGTCTTTATCTGTCAGACGTGCTTCTACTGTCTTTACCACGGAACTGCCAATCTTATTTGCCTTATCTGAGATCAGGTAACATAATTTTTTGTCCTTTCTCGGATCCACATCGCCAATCTTCAGACCTTTTTTTACCTGCACGCCCTCCTGCAACATTCCCCGGATCACACCGTCCAATTGGGAATAGACCGGTTCTCCTCCGGTCAGTGCCAGAAGTTGTCCTTTCCGGACGATATCCCCGATCTGTGCTTTCGGCTCCATCCGTCCGGCTGCTGACGCCCTGATCAGACGTTCCAGCGCATAGCCGCCCACATATCCCGGAATGCCGGTATTGGGAATCGGCTGTCCGTCATAGATGATATCCGCAAGTGTTAATCCACGCATTGTCTCTATGACAGCATGGACATCTTTTCCCGCTATAAATCCCGGTCCGAGACCGATCACATATGATGCATCTGTCCGGCTGGTTCCTGTATTTCTTTTTGCAAGAATTGCATCCACAAGTACATCCGGTCTGAATTCTCTCCGGATCTCTGCCTCCGGGTCTACGATCACGGCAATCTTCTCCGCTTCCAGTACCTTCCTGGCTTCCTGGTAATTCTTCACAAGGATTCCTTCTATTCCTTCTACTTCTATCCTGCCTTCGTATACCGCCCGTGACATTGCAACTTCACGTCTGACGGTAAGCGGCACTGCAATCTCCGTCATGATCACCCGAAATCCGGCCCGGTGAAGTGCCACTCCTACACCCGTAGCCAGATCTCCGGCTCCTCTGATTAATACTTTTTTTCTGTTTTTATACATTTCTGACATAGTTACCATCTTTCTTTCAACGGAATCAGGTCCGATACCACATGCACTCTGCGGATCTGTCCTGGGCATTCCATACCGTCTGCATGCCTGTCTGACAACTGCTTTACAATCTCTTCCGCAAGTTCCACTGCCATTTTTTTCTGCTCCTTAGTATCTGCCTGATTCAGTATCACCTGATATTCCATATCATCCGTCACGTATTTTCGTCCCGCACTCTGACTTACCGCAAGTGTAACAATATCTTCCGGACACAGAATATCTTCTTCTGTCTTTCCGAGAATCTTCCCGGTCTCTTTCACCCGGAAACAACCTTCTTTCAGCTTCTTTCCAACTGCGCTCATCCCATATACATTCAGAACTATATCTGTCTGCTCACAGATCACCGGCTCATGTTCCGCAGGGGCTTTGACCGGCAGACGCTTCGCTCCGTCTGCCTCCAGAAGCAGTACACCTGGTTCACGGCTGATCTCTTTTAGATATTCTTCTTGAAAAGATGCAAGCTTTCCATCTGTTGTCTCTCTTCCCATCCATACAACACCATATTTTATCATAATCTGACGGAACATTTCCACCGAAGGTTTCCCCAGAAAATATCCGGCATCACATTTTTGTATATGAGTTGTTGTAGAAACCGCACATGGAATTCCGGCATTCCGGCATTCATCCATAATCTTTCGGATCACTGTCGTCTTTCCGCCTCCGCCGACAACGGATACCGTCTTATGAAAATTTTCTTTAAAAATTCCAATAGCCTGGCATAAACTGCCAGGCTCTTTCCATTCACCATTTTTATAGCTTATTATCATATAAGGACTATTTCTCCTCTTTTTGCTTTGCTTTTGGAAGGGTTAAATTTAACACAATTGCTACGATCGTTGCAAGAACAACCGGAGATTTTCCGAAAATTGTTGTCACCCATTCCGGGAACTGTGCCAGTGAAGCATTTGCCTGTGTCACACCCATTCCTACTGCTACTGCAAGTCCTACAACTGTTGTATTACGGAAATCCATTGGCTCTGTCGTGATCAGTTTGATTCCCGTCATTGTAATCGAAGCAAATACAGAGATTGTCGCACCGCCGAGTACACAATACGGAATTGTCGTAAGCAGAGAAGAAAACTTCGGAATCAGTCCTGCTGCCAGTAATATCACTGCTGCCAGCCCCATTACCACACGGCTGACTACCTTTGTTGTTGATACGATACCTACATTCTGGCTGTATGTCGCAGTCGGAAGTCCTCCAAAGAATGCACAGAAAATGTTGCTGATTCCATAGCCTACAATTCCACCTGTCAGTTCTTCATCTGTCGGCATACGATCCATAGATCCTGTTGTTGTTGCCGAAAAGTCACCAATTGCCTGTACCGCATTGATCGCAAACAGAATTCCGATCGCAACACATGCAGATGGTTCGAACTTGATTCCAAAATGCATTGGCTTCGGAAGCTGGAAGAACGCTGCCGATGACACAGATGAAAAATCGACCATTCCAAAGAACAGTGCTACGATATATCCTGCAATAATTCCGATCAGGATGGATGCCAGTTTCCACACTCCTTTTCCATAATGATTCAATGCCGTTACAATGATCAGTGTGATAATCGCAACCACCCAGTTCTGCCATGATCCATAAGTCTTGCTGCTCGCACCGCCGGCCATATAGTTAATTGCAGTCGGATACAGGGAAAGACCGATAGAAAATACGACCGTTCCTGTAATCAACGGTGGGAAGAATTTACGGATTCTCTTGATATTCAATCCCACCAGAAGTGCAACCACACCTCCGATAACCTGGGCGCCCAGAATTGTTGCAATGTCAAAATCAGCTGCAATTGCCTGCATACTTGGAACATATGCAAAGCTGATTCCCATCATAACCGGAAGTGCCGAACCGATCCGAAAATTCTTTGTTTTTATAAACGGAAACAATTGCAGTAATGTCGTCAGTGCCGACATCACCAGCGCTGCCTGGATTAAGATCACGGAATCTTCCTGGGAAAGTCCTGCCACTCCTGCAACAATGATCGATGGTGTTACACATCCGACAATCATCGCAAGTACATGCTGGATTGCAAGTGGCAAAGCCTGTCCGATAGATGGTTTTCCATAAAAATCAAATAATGCTTTGTCCATCTGTTTTGCTTCTTTTGTACTCATATATATCCTCCTGTAAATTTCTTTCGAACGCATGGCGATTCATATTATTTTCAACTTAAATATTATATATTTTTTCTTCTTTTTTGTGTAGTCCTGCAGTTATTGAATGTTTTAATAAAATCTTATAAGCTACAGTTATTATAGCTATTACATTCCGTTATGTATACATTAAATTTTATCATGATAAAGTGCTGAATTTCATGGTACAATGACAGATAGAGACTAAAGACAAACGGAGGAATGAACAATGGGAATTTTGTCTAATATTGAACCAAAAGAAGTATTCCATTACTTCGAAGAATTAAGTATGGTACCCAGAAGTACCTTCCACACAAAAAAAATCAGTGATTTTTGTGTGGAATTTGCAAAAGCTCACAATCTGGAATATCTCCAGGATGAAGTGAACAACGTAATCATCAAAAAACCTGGTACTGCCGGATACGAGAACAGTGATCCGGTTATCATCCAGGGACATCTGGACATGGTCGCTACAAAGACAACCGACAGTGATCATGATTTTGAAAATGATCCTTTAGACCTTTTTGTAGATGGTGATCTGATTGGGGCAAAGAACACCACTCTCGGTGGCGATGATGGCATCGCCGTTGCTTACGCTATGGCAATCCTTGCCAGCACAGACATTCCACACCCACCGATCGAAGCTGTATTCACAATTGATGAAGAGATCGGTATGGGCGGTGCACATCACCTGGATACATCTGTATTAAAAGGAAAGATCTGTCTGAACATTGATTCTGAAATTGAAGGTGTTATGACTGTCGGATGTGCCGGCGGCTACATTTACGATACCTTCATCCCAATCGAATGGAGTGAAGAAAACGGAACAAAGATGACGATCTCCATTTCTGGTCTGCAGGGTGGACATTCTGGCGCAGAAATCCAGAACCAGCTTGGAAATGCACACAAGATCATGGGACGCGTCCTGTATGCTCTTGCAAAAGATTACGACTTCAACATTGTAAGCACAAACGGCGGAAATGCAGCAAACGTAATCGCACAATATAATACGACTGAGATTATTGCTGACCCTGCACAGGCTCAGGCTATCGCAGATGCTGTTACCGGACTGGAACAGACGATCTCCGCTGAGTTTGCCGGACAGGAACCAACTTTATCTCTGAACGCTGTTTTCGAAGGCGAGACTGCCTTAAAAGCATTTGACGCAGATACTACCGCACATGTAATCGGATTCCTGTATGGAGCAATCGATGGTGTACAATGCTATGACCGTGCGTTCCCTACAGCTGTAGAATCTTCCCTGAATACAGGTATCGTTGAAACCACAGAAGATACGGTAAAGATCAAATTCCAGGTTCGCAGCTCCGTTGCTACCAAGTTAGATGATATGCGAAACAAACTGGATCTTGCAACAGATCTTGCAGGTGCTTCCCGCGAAATCTCCGGTGAATATCCGGCATGGAGCTACAATGCAGATTCCGTGATCCGTCCGAAAGCAATTGAACTTTATAAAGAAATGTTCGGCAAAGAGCCTACCGTTGAGACAACGCACGGCGGTCTGGAATGTGGAATCTTATTCGGAAAGAAGAATGATCTTGATATCATTTCTTTCGGACCGGAACTGACAGGTGTACATACTTATAATGAACGCGTACATATCGAATCTACAAAGCGTATGTGGGATTATCTGAAAGAACTTTTAAAGATCTGTAAATAATCCATATCTATCCAGCATTTTTTATGAATGCAACGTAATATTAAAAGACAGCTTTTCAAACTTTCAAATCTGAAAAAGCTGTCTTTTCTCATTTTTATTTTATTCTTATTTCACAAGAAATACATCTGCATTTGTCACCCCGAGCGCCGTTGCCTCTGCGTGATTATTTACATAGATGTCAATGTGGTTTCCCTGAATTGCACCGCCGCAATCCTCAGCTGTAAATATATGACCTCCGATGATCACTTTCGTTCCGTAAGGAATAACTCTTGGATCAACCGCAATCGTCTGACCTTCTACTACCGGCGTTCCTGTTGCTGTAATTCCGTCTGCTTTATTACAGCAGATTTCACATGCACAGTAATATGTAATCTGAAAATTACCAAGATTCTGTCCATACATTTCGTTCGTTGCATTGACATTACTGATTCCGCCTCCGGCAAGTGTATAATTATCATTGATAATACGTGTTGCCCATACTGCATTTTTAGTATTTACTTTGCTTTCAATAATCCCAAGTTTCGTGCTGGCTGCTTCAATAGTCTTTCCATCACCTGCATACATCACTACGTGGTATATATGGCCTTCTTTTGCATAAAAAATCAGGTCACCCGGCTGTGCATCCTCTACAGGAATCTTCGTTCCACACTGGCTCTGGTCCTCTGCCACTCTTGGAAGATCATATCCATATTGTTTGTAGATCTGCTGTACAAATCCGGAGCAGTCTGCCCCGTCTGTCAGACTTGTACCTCCCCATACATATGGATTACCGATAAACTGGGAAGCAAATTGCAGGATGGACTCTCTGATCTCACCGCTTGGCGTTCCTTCTTTCACAGAAGCCAATGTATAATATAAAGTAGCATTTTCTTCTGGTTTTACTGTTTCTTCCGCCGTTTTATATTGTTCTTCCCCTGTTGTCGTGATCTGCTGTTTTGTCTCATCGCTGTTATCGAGATATTTCTTTTCAACAAACCCTCTGACATCACCGGACTCTATATATACCCAGTCGGCATCTTTATCGGCAAGGATATAACAGAGCTGTCCCTGTTTCAGTGTTCCGACAGTTCTCGCATCTGGATTGTTCTCTTCTTTTATATTCAGTATTCCTGTCCCGATCTGATCATTAACCAGCGCATAATCCTTCTCTGCTACCGTCGGGTTCACCGTCGCACGCAGATATGTGTATGCCTGATTTTCTTTTGCATCGACAGTCGCTTCCGCTGTCTTTGCAGTTCCCTCAATACCGTTATATTCCATTCCGGCTTTCTCTGCCTTCTTCTGAGCCTTGGTCTGATAAACATCCAGGATTTCCTGTGCCGCATCCCCTGTATATACTTCTGATGTTTTTACAAACCCTCTGACATTTCCAGATTCAACGTAAAGCCAGCCATTCTCTTCTTCTTTCAGGATATATAACAGACCATCCTGTGATAAAGTTCCTACTGTACGGACTTTTTCTTCCAGCTGCTGATTTGCAAGTGCTGCATCCAGACCTTTCTGTTTCAGGTTCTTTCTTTCTTCCATCGTCTTCTGAAGATCTCTGACTGCTTTACTCTTTGCTTTCTTGAATATTTTATTTTTAATTGTTTTTGTCTGTTTCTTTGTTATTTTCTTCTTTTTTTTCTGTAACTTCTTTGCATCTGTTTTTGCATTTTCCAGATCTGTCTTTGCATCCTGTGTATTACTGCCATCAATATTTTCCGGAATTGCCTCGCGGATATTGATCTCCGATTTTGCAAATGCATATTTTCTGGCAACGGTCCAGAATCGGAAATCTTCCACGATCTGTGGTAATTTTACAATCTGCTGCTTTGCGACAAGTGCTTGATTGCTTTTTGCACTTGTAACTGTATCTGCCGGCTGTTCCGGCTCCGCTGGTGCCGCCGGTTCTGCCGGCTGTTCCGCCTCTGCGGGTGTCGTCGGTTCCGCCGGTTCTGCTGGTGTCGCCGGTGTTGCCGGTGTCACTGGTGCCTCCGGTTCCGCCGGTTCTGCTGGTGTCGCTGGTTCCGCTGGTGTCGCCGGTTCTGCTGGTGTCGCTGGTTCCGCCGGCTGTTCCGGCTCTGCTGGTGCCGCCGGTTCTACCGGTGTCGCCGGTATCGCTGGAATCTGATCTACACGTTCTCCTGTAACCGGATTCGTCTTTTGCCCGGTTGTTGTATCTATCAGATATCCTGTACTTTCATCCAGCTTTACCTCACCTCTTTGGATCATCTCTTTCACTGTATCTGACACATCTGTAAGTGTATCCTTGCCATCTACTGATTTTGCCTGCAGCTTCTCTGCCTGTATGACCGGTGTCTGAGAAGCTGTGCTCTGCGTCCCTGCGGTCTCTGTTTCTCCATCTGCCAGTACTGCCGCCGGAGTACTTACGATAAGTCCTATTGCAAGCACTCCTGCAAGTGCTTTTGTCCCCAATCTCTTTGCTGCCTTCATATTTCTCTGTCTCAAAATCTAGCTCCTTCCCGGATTTCTATATTATATCAGGTCTTCCTGTATTCTTCTTATATAGATCAATATACATTGTAATTATACGCCTCCTGTTTTTAAATTTCCACCCTGTTATTGCTTTGTTTTTATCATTTTCATAAAGATAATGCGCCTGAGTAAGTTTAAAAACCATACCCGGACGCATCCTTGATTTTCTTATTATCTTTCGCTGTTTCTTAGATATTACATATCCAGAGGATATTTTGCAGTCAGCTCTGCAACCATTCCTTTGACTTTTTCAATATTGTCTTCGTTCTGAAGTACCAGTGCGATGCACTCCGCGATCACATCCATGTCGTCTTCTTTTAATCCTCTTGTTGTAACTGCAGGTGTTCCAAGTCTGACACCACTTGTCACGAACGGAGATCTTGGATCATTCGGTACCGTATTCTTGTTACATGTGATGTGTGCGGCATCCAGACGCTTTTCCAGTTCTTTACCGGTTACCTCTTCGCCTCTTAAGTCGATCAACATCAGGTGGTTATCTGTTCCTCCGGATATGATCTTCACGCCGCGATCCATCAGACCTTTGCTGAGTGCCTGTGCATTCTTGATGATCTGTTTCTGATATTCTGCGAATTCAGGCTCCAGTGCCTCTTTAAAGCACACAGCCTTTCCTGCGATCACATGCTCCAGTGGACCTCCCTGAATCCCCGGGAATACAGCTTTATTAAAGTTGAACTTATCTGCTGCTTCCTGATTGCAAAGGATCAGACCTCCTCTTGGTCCGCGCAGTGTCTTATGTGTAGTAGTTGTAGTTACATCTGCATACGGGATCGGACTTGGATGAAGTCCTGCTGCAACAAGTCCCGCGATATGTGCCATATCGACCATAAGGTATGCTCCTACTTCATCTGCAATCTCACGGAACTTTTTGAAATCAATGATTCTTGCATAAGCACTGGCTCCCGCAATGATCATCTTTGGTTTTTCTTTCACTGCGATCTCACGGACTTTATCATAATCGATCACGCCTTCGTCGTTCACTCCATATGATACGACGTTGAAATATTTACCGGAAATATTAACCGGAGAACCATGTGTCAGATGTCCGCCGTGATCCAGGTTCATACCCATAACTTTGTCTCCGGGCTCCAGCATCGCAAAGAATACTGCCAGGTTTGCCTGTGCGCCGGAATGCGGCTGTACATTGGCATAATCACAACCGAATAACTTCTTTGCTCTTTCTCTTGCAAGATCTTCCACTACATCCACACACTGACATCCACCATAATAACGTTTGCCCGGATAGCCTTCTGCGTATTTATTTGTAAGCGGACTTCCCATTGCTGCCATGACCGCTTTACTTACCCAGTTCTCCGATGCGATCAGTTCCAGATGCGAATTCTGTCTCTCCATCTCGGCCTGAATGGCATCTGCAATTTCACTGTCTGCTTTTTTAATTTCATCAAATGCGTACATACTTGAGTCCTCCTGGTTTGTTAAAAATTTGATTTATTTAATATGATAGCACTTTACCACGGTGAATGCCAGCATTTTTTTGTATATTTTTCAATACCTGTCAGATTTACAGAACCTGCCGTCACCGGTTTTCCATAGATACTTCTAGGCAAAAAGAGGAAACCCCTGATGAAATTAATCATCAAAGGTTTCCTTTAATTTATCCATAAATCCTTTTTTCTTTTTACCTTTATGCTCTTCCGTCTTGTCACTCTTTTCTGTTCCAAGAGAATTACCTGTCAGTTCATCGAATTTACGAAGTGCTTCTTTTGCTTCGGCACTTAAGTGTTCCGGTGTCTGGATAACAAGCGTTACATAATGATCGCCGCGAACCTGTGCATTTCTAAGAGATGGAACTCCCTTTCCCTTCAGACGTACTTTTGTATCGGTCTTGGTTCCCGGTTTTACAGTATAGATTACTTCTCCGTCTACCGTCTTGATACGGATATCCGCACCAAGCGCCGCCTGTGCAAATGTAATCGGTACCGTTGAGAAGATATGCATATCCTGACGCTGGAAGATCGGATGTCTTGATACCACGACCTCTACCAGAAGATCTCCTCTTGGTCCGCCGTTTACACCTGGCTCACCTTTTTCACGGATACGCACACTCTGACCATTATCAATACCTGCCGGAATGGATACGGATATCTTCTTCTTGCTGGCTACATAACCTGTACCGCCGCAATCCGGACATTTTTCCTTAATAATCTTACCAGTTCCCTGGCAATCTGGACAGGTCTGTACATTCTGTACAGTTCCAAAGAAAGACTGCTGTGTATATACAACCTGACCTTTACCGCCGCATTTCGGACAAGTCTCCGGAGATGTTCCCGGTTTGGCACCTGTTCCGTTACATTTCGGACATGGATCTTTTAATACAACGTCCAATTCTTTCTCGCATCCGAATACAGCCTCTTCAAATGTGATCCTGACACTCTTCCGGATATTCATACCTTTCATCGGTCCCTGGTTCGCACGTCCGCCTCTGCGTCCGCCGCCGAACAGATCTCCAAAGATATCTCCGAAAATATCACCAAAATCAGCACCGTTGAAATCGAATCCGCCATATCCGCCGCCTGCTCCTGCACTTCCGTCAAAAGCAGCATGTCCAAACTGATCATACTGACGACGTTTTTCCGGATCGCTCAAGACTGCATATGCCTCAGAAGCTTCTTTGAACTTCTTTTCAGCTTCAGCATCACCCGGATTCATATCCGGGTGATACTTCTTGGCAACCTGTCTGTATGCTTTTTTCAAAGTTGCTTCGTCAGCATCTTTACTGACTCCAAGCACCTCATAGTAATCTCTTTTTGACTCTGCCATTTCCTATTCCTCACTTAATGTTCTTAGACTTCTTTGTAATCTCCGTCTACGACATCGTCGCCCTGGAATCCTTCTGGAGCCGGACCTGCTCCTGCTGAAGCATCTGCCTGAGGACCTGCTCCCTGAGCTCCTGCTGCTGCACCAGCCTGCTCATACATCTTTGTGAAAAGCTTCTGAGCACTTTCTGTCAGTTTTTCTTTGCCTGCTTTAATCTCAGCAACCTGCTCGTCTGTAAGAGTATCTGTATTTGCTTTTTCCAGTAACTCTTTCAGAGCTTTGCAGTCAGCTTCTACTGCTGCTTTATCTGCACCGTCAAGCTTATCGCCAACTTCCTGCAGAGCTTTCTCTGTCTGGAATACCATGGCGTCAGCTTCATTCTTAGCATCAATTCCTTCTTTACGTTTCTTATCCTGAGCTTCGAATTCAGCAGCTTCTTTTACAGCTTTGTCGATATCTTCATCAGACATGTTAGATCCTGCTGTAATTGTGATGTGCTGTTCTTTTCCGGTTCCAAGGTCTTTTGCAGATACATTTACGATACCATTTGCATCGATATCGAATGTAACTTCGATCTGTGGAATTCCACGTGGAGCCGGTGCGATTCCGTCCAGTCTGAACTGTCCGAGAGATTTGTTATCTCTTGCGAACTGTCTCTCACCCTGTACCACATTGATATCAACGGCTGTCTGGTTATCAGCAGCTGTAGAGAAGATCTGGCTCTTCTTTGTAGGGATTGTTGTATTTCTCTCGATCAGACGAGTAGCTACACCACCCATTGTCTCGATAGACAGTGACAATGGAGTTACATCCAGAAGAAGGATGTCGCCGGCGCCTGTATCTCCTGCAAGTTTACCACCCTGAACAGATGCTCCGAGTGCTACACACTCATCCGGGTTCAGAGATTTGCTTGGCTCTTTACCTGTCAGACGTTTTACTTCTTCCTGTACTGCCGGGATACGTGTAGATCCACCAACTAACAGTACCTGACCAAGTTCAGAAGCTGTGATGCCAGCGTCTGATAATGCTCTCTGTACCGGCTCAGATGTCTTCAGTACAAGATCATGTGTCAGTTCATCGAATTTTGCTCTTGTAAGGTTCATATCAAAATGTTTTGGACCTTCAGCTGTAGCTGTGATAAATGGAAGGTTGATATTTGTTGTTGTTGCAGATGAAAGTTCTTTCTTAGCTTTCTCAGCTGCTTCTTTTAATCTCTGAAGTGCCATCTTATCTGTAGATAAGTCAACACCCTCCTGTTTCTTGAATTCAGCGATCATGTAATCTGTGATCTTCTGGTCGAAGTCATCTCCACCAAGTCTGTTGTTACCGGCTGTAGATAATACTTCGATAACTCCGTCACCAATCTCGATAACTGATACATCGAATGTACCACCACCAAGGTCATATACCATGATCTTCTGTTCTTTCTCGTTGTCAAGTCCATATGCAAGTGCTGCTGCTGTCGGCTCGTTGATGATACGTTTTACATCAAGACCGGCGATCTTACCAGCATCCTTTGTTGCCTGACGCTGAGCATCGTTGAAGTAAGCAGGTACTGTGATAACAGCCTCTGTTACTTTCTCTCCGAGATATCCTTCTGCATCTGCTTTCAATTTCTGAAGGATCATTGCTGAAATCTCCTGTGGAGAATATTTCTTATCTTCAATTGTTACCTTATAATCGGTTCCCATCTCTCTCTTGATAGAAGAGATTGTTCTCTCTGCGTTTGTTACTGCCTGACGTTTTGCAGGTTCTCCGACAAGACGCTCACCAGTCTTTGTAAATGCAACTACAGATGGTGTTGTTCTTGCGCCTTCTGTGTTGGCGATAACTGTCGGCTGTCCACCTTCCATTACGGCTACGCAACTGTTTGTTGTTCCTAAGTCAATACCTATAATTTTACCCATGATAAATTTCCTCCTGTATTATTCTTTATTCTGATAATTGTGAATATGCTTGTTTCTAGTTTGCTACTTTTACCATGCTGTGTCTTACGACCGAATCACGGTATGTGTAACCTTTCTGAAATTCTTCGGCAACAATATTTTCACCAAAGTTTTCATCTTCCACATGCATCACCGCATTGTGGAAATTCGGATCAAACGGCTGACCTACTGCTTCAATAGGCTTCACCTCTATTCCTTCAAGTGTGGTAACCAGGTGTTTGTATACCTTTTCCATTCCCTGAACGAACGGATCTTCTTTTTCTTCTTCCTTTACCGCATCTAATCCTCTTTCGAAGTTATCTACAACCGGAAGAATCTTTTCTATGATATCTTTCGCTCCAATTTCATACATCTGAGACTTTTCCTTTTCTGTACGCTTGCGAAAGTTATCAAACTCTGCCATCTGACGAGTGAGCTTATCTGTCAGTTCTTCTATCTTCTCGTCCTTTTTATCTTTCTTTTTACTAAATAATTTTTTGCCAGTTTTCTTTTCTGTATCCTCTTTGGCGTCTCCGCTTCCTGCTTCTTCGGAAGTTTCTTCTGTCTCTTCCGCTTCAGCTTCTTCAGATTCAGTCTCAGCTGCAGACTTTTTAGCTTCTTCCACAGCTTCTTTTACCATATCTTCCTGGCTTTTTTCCTGCTTATTCTCCAAGGGTTATTCCACCTTTCTATCATTCTTATGAAACATCTCATCCAGTTCTGTCTGGAGACGCTTCATAGATTTTAAAACATGCGCATAATCCATACGTTTCGGTCCGATAATTCCTATCGTTCCTTTCATCCCATCACCCAGTTCATACGTTGCGGTTACCACACTGCAGTCCCGCATGGTCTGTACCGGCGTCTCATCACCGATATATACCTGGATTCCGGTATTGTCTTCCTTTGCCAGGGTCTGGGTTACTAGCTCGGATAACTGCTGTTTTTCTTCAAATGCACTGATGATCTCCTGTGCACTCTGATTATCACTCAGCTCCGGATATTTAAAAATGTTCGTTGCACCGCTTGTATAAATCTGCATGTCATCATCCAGATGAATGGCATCCGCAACTGCATCCAGAACATATCCGACTACCTGACTGTGGATTCCTGCCTGCTCTTTCAATCTGGCGATCAGACCCAGGTTGATCTCTTCAATCGCCATGCCGTTGAGCGTTGTATTCAGCAGCATGTTTAACTTCAGCAGATTCTCATTACTGATCGGTTCGTCAATGTTGATGATCTTGTTCTTGATCACATTGCCGCCCAGTACAATGACTGCGATCACCTGTTCCTCATCTACCATAGACAACTGAATGAACTTAATCTTATTCGAATTGTTCATCGGAGTGGAAACCATCGTTGCATAATTTGTATTCGTTGCAAGAACCCTTGCCGCCTGCTTCAGAAGCTGATCCATCTTGTCAGCCTTATCAAGCATCTGCTCCTGCATCTCATTTAATTCCTGCTCTTTCTCCTCCATCAGCATGTCTACATAGAGCCTGTATCCTTTGTCCGAAGGAATACGTCCTGCCGACGTATGAGGCTGGATGATATATCCCATCTCTTCCAGATCAGCCATCTCATTACGAATCGTTGCTGAACTTAAATTCAGATCCGTATATTTGGAAATTGTTCTGGAACCAACCGGTTCTCCTGTCTCCAGATAATTCTGAATGACTGCATGAAGTATTTTCAATTTTCTTTCACTCAGTTCTTCATAATTTATCACCGGTACCTCCTCCTTTCGGTTTTGGGTTATTAGCACTCTTTATATCTGAGTGCTAACACCTTTCGACTATTAAGATAGCACTCCCGCATATTTTTGTCAACACTGTTTAGATATTTTTTAGAAAGAGGATACTCCGGTCAATAAATAACATCCCGGAATTACTGATTCTTCCGAATATACTGCATCCACTCTTTAATCTCCCTCTCATGCCCATTCTCACTCGGCACATAGAATTTTTCTCCGGCGATCTCGTCCGGAAGATATTGTTGTTCTACGTAATGGTGCGGATAATCATGAGCATATTTATATCCGGTTCCGTGTCCCAGTTTCTGTGCTCCTTTATAGTGAGCATCCTGCAGATGTGACGGAACAGTCGTCTTTGTCCTCTTCACACTTGCCATTGCATCAGCGATTGCGATATATGAGGCATTACTCTTTGGGGCAGTTGCCACATAAGTGACTGCCTGCGAAAGGATGATCTGTGCTTCCGGCATACCGATTCTTTCAACTGCCTGGGACGCAGATACTGCTACCGTAAGTGCCATCGGATCTGCATTTCCGACGTCTTCCGATGCACAGATCATAATACGCCTGGCTATGAACTTGATATCTTCTCCTGCATACAGCATTTTTGCAAGATAATACACTGCCGCATCCGGATCAGAACCCCGCATACTTTTGATAAATGCAGAGATCGTATCGTAATGATTATCCCCGGTCTTATCGTATTTGACTACCCGTTTCTGAATACATTCGGACGCAACATCCAGTGTTATATGAATCTTTCCGTCTGCCCCCCGTTCTGTTGTCAGGATACCAAGTTCAACCGCATTCAATGCACTTCTGGCATCCCCGCCGGAAATATCTGCAAGAAATTCCAATGCTTCTTCCTCTATCACTGCCTGATAACTTCCCATACCTTTTACCGTGTCATAGACCGCTCTCGTGATCAGCGTCTTAATATCTTCTTTTGCAAGCGGCTGCAACTCAAAAATGCTCGATCTGGAAAGCAGCGCCCCATTTACTTCAAAATACGGATTTTCCGTCGTTGCACCGATCAGGATGATCGTACCATCCTCCACAAACGGAAGCAGATAATCCTGCTGTCCTTTATTAAATCTGTGGATCTCATCTACGAACAGGATGGTCTTCTTACGGTACATTCCCTGCATCTCTTTTGCTTTGGCAATCACTTCTTCCATATCTTTTTTACCCGCAGTCGTTGCATTGATCTGGGTAAATTCCGCACTGGTCGTGTTGGCAATTACTTTGGCAAGCGTGGTCTTCCCAGTTCCCGGAGGACCATAAAAAATGACTGAGCTTAATTTGTCCGCCTTGATCGCCCTGTAAAGCAATTTATCTTTTCCTATAATATGCTGTTGTCCCACTACTTCTTCCAATGTTGTCGGCCGCAGTCTGGATGCAAGCGGAGCTTCCTTTTCCATGTTTTGCTCCCGCATGTAATCAAATAAATCCATTCTTTCATCTCCATTTAGTTGAACCACAAGAGTACAACTCTAATTCATTATCAGTTCATCGACTGTTACAAATTCAAACCCTTCTTTCTGCAAAATATCCACTATACGTAGTGCTGCATTCACGCTAGATTCATAACAGTCATGTAATAAAATAATATCATTTTCCCCCGCCTGCGTCACTACTTTATTGATAATTTCGTCTTCATTGTCCGTTGTCCAGTCCAGCGGATCTATGGTCCACAACACAGGCATGACATCCAGTTTCCTCTCCAGATTCTTCTGCCAGACTCCAAACGGCGGTCTCATATAAGAGACTTCCTCTCCGGTAATTCCGGTGATTACTTCATTTGTCATCAGTATTTCTTCCTGTGCCGTCTCATCCGGCACCCGTGTGATTTCCACATGATGATAGGTATGATTGCCTATCAGATGTCCTTCTTCCGCTTCCCTCTTTACCAGTTCCGGATTATTTTTTGCGTTTTCTCCGATCAGAAAAAATGTTGCTTTTACATTCCGCTCTTTCAATCCATCCAGAAGCTGCGGAGTCCATGCCGGACTTGGTCCGTCATCAAAGGTAATTGCAATCTTTGGATCCTCTTTTATCATATTTGATGCAACATACCGAATGGCTTTTTCATTCTGTTCCGTATGCATGTTATGAACTTTCACCGTTGTCTTATCTTCCACCCGCACCATCCTTGTCACAAGAAAACAGATTCCAACTATGCAAATGAACAAAACAAATGCTTTCTTTCTCTTCTTACGCCATTTATATATTGCAGCAGATTCATAATCCCGATTTAATTCCATGCTGTCCCCACATACCACCATTTCATTTTACTATATGCAAAGACAGAAAATTCCATGCTCATACCCTTATTTCGAACGCATGGAATTAAAAAAAGCGTCAGCATTCTGACGCCCTACATTTATTTTGTTTTTATTTCTTTCGTTTTCGTGATGCCGCTTTTCTTCCCGACGCAGAAAGCTTTCTGACACTCCATCCAAATGTTCCGAGAGTCTTTCCCAATGTCAGGTATTCTCCGTGAGAATATGCCAGAAGTCCGGCCTTTCCCAGCTGTAGTCTTCCCTTTTTATCCAGATATTCTTCTCCTACCTGAACAGCCTCTACTTTTGCCAGAAACATATGATGCGAACCAAGTTCTTTTATCTCTGTTACTTTACACTCAATGTTCACCGGACATTCTTCTATGATCGGTGCATGATCAAGCTTTGACGCTTTGCCGGCCGTCAGATGCATCTCTTTCCATTTGTCGACATCACGACCGGAACGTACACCGCACCAGTCTGTTGCCTTTTTCAGCTTCTCGGTCGTCAGATTTACTACAAACTCTCCGCTGTCTTTCAAAAGATTGTACGAATATCGTTCCGGTCTTACAGATATATACAGCATCGCCGGATTCGTACATACTGTTCCGGTCCACGCAACTGTTATGATATTCGATCTGCCGGATTTATCTGCAGTACTTACCATCACAGCCGGAAGCGGATACAGCATATTCCCTGGTTTCCAGATCTGCTTTGCCATGTCTTCTCCCCCGCTTCCTTTACTGCTGTAATTCACTTACCAAAGTCGGTATCAGCTGTTTCTTTCTGGATACCACACCCTTTAAGATCATCTTCTCCGTGTTTTCTTTCAGGTCAAATGCATCAATGATATACTCTTTTGCCCTTGCCCCACAGCATAACAGTTCTGTCGACTCATCCAGAATGTCTGTCAGCATAAAGAACACCATCTGCACTCCATTCTTCTCCAGTACTTTCGGAAGATATGGTGTCAGCATCTCTTTTACTTCCTGCAGTTCCTCTTTACTCATGGAATTCAACTGTCCTACGCCAAATACCATATCATTGACTGTAAACTGCTTAAAATCCTGGAAGCAAATATCTTCTGCTGTCTTTCCGGCAAGGCTGCTTCCTGCCTTGAACATCGCCTGTGCCTGTTCTTCCAGATTGATACCCGCAATCTTCGCCAGTTTTTTGGCAATCTTTTCATCCAGCGGTGTGCAGGTCGGTGAACGGAATAAAAGTGTATCTGAAATAATTGCCGAACACAGAAGTCCTGCAATTGTCGGCTTGATCTCCACATCATTTTCTTTGTACATCTGATATACAATCGTTGCGGTACATCCTACTGGCTGGTTACGGAAAAACACTGGTCCCATTGTCTCTATATTTCCCAGTCTGTGATGATCGATGATCTCCACAATCTCTGCTTCTTCGATACCATCTACAGCCTGATTCTTCTCGTTATGATCTACCAGAATTACTTTCTTCTTACTTACATTTAAAAAACGACGTCTGGATATGAACCCCCTGAACTTTCCATGTCTGTCAATGATCGGGAAATCACGGTACTTCTTCTTTGCCATCACTTCCTTGATATCTTCCACATAATCACTCATATGGAAAGAAATCAGAGGTGCCTTCGTCATAAAGCGCTTAACCGGGACACTCTGGTTGATCAGTCTTGCCGCGGTAAATGTATCGTGTGGCGTACTGATGATCACCGTACTCTGTTCATCTGCACGCTTGATCACTTCTTTTGAAACCTCCGCATTCTGGCAGACAACCATGCAGCTTACATCAATATCCAGGGCACACATCTGTGACTCTACACGGTTTCCAAGAATCACCAGATCATCCTTTTCAATAAATTCCTGCATCAGTTCCGGACTGGACGCACCGATTGCTGCTTTCCCTTTGGTAAAATATCCGTGTTCATTACCGGTTACCATCTCTCCATCCAGTGTATTCATAATGTTACGGTACTGTGTTTTTGCTTTGGAAAGGATCATGTTATCATATACTTCCATATAAGATGTTGCAATATCTCCTGTGGAAATCACACCAAGAAGTTCTTCGTCTCTTAATATAGGAATGGTCTTGATATTATTCTCCTTCATCTTTATCCATGTATCTTTCATAGACACATTCGGACCGATACCATCAATCTGATGGATATCCATATCCTTTACCTGCAGTTTTACATTTTCAAGAAGTGTCGGTACTTTTACCCCAAACTTCTGTAATACATAATGTGTCTCTTCATTTATCTGACCGGCTCTTTTGGCTACATAATCATTACCGGTTATTTCTCTTTTTAAATTCGCATAGGCAATTGCCGAACAGATGGAATCCGTATCTGGATTCTTATGTCCTACAACGTATATTTTTTCTTCTTTTTTAGCCATCTTTTATCTTTCACATCCTTTTGCTTATATCCTTCAAGTATTAAGCTTGCCATCTTTTTGAAGTTTCGTCAACCTTTATTTCCATGTATTTCGTATTTTTCTTTGAACAATATTATGGTTCTATGCTATACTGAAATTAATACTGGAGAACATGTTATTTGCATGTTCTTACTATTACTAAGAAGGGAATTATTACACTATGAGCGAAGAATTATTACACGAACAAACACAGACAGAAGCAGCTGTTACAATGGCTGACCTTGAGGAACATTTCGATGATGCAAATCCATGGAACGTAGTAAAATCTTATATGGAAAAAGGCACGATCCTGCCTGTAAAAGTAGAAGGAATCGTGAACGGCGGAGCCATTGCCATGATCGAGGGAATCCGCGGATTCATTCCTGCATCCAGATTATCTCTTTCTTATATCGAAGATCTGGAAACATATCTGTTAAAAGATATTGAAGTCAGGGTCATTGATGTAGATGAAGCCAATAACCGTCTTGTGCTCTCTGCACGTGAGATCCTACAGGAAAAAGCAAGAAAAGAAAGAGAAGCCCGAATTGCAACTGTTAAAGTCGGCAGCATAGTAACTGGTACGGTAGAAAGTCTTCAGAACTACGGCGCATTTGTAGATCTCGGCGACGGACTCTCCGGACTGGTACACATCTCCCAGATCAGTTTAAAACGGATCAAATCACCTTCTGATGTGTTAAATGTCGGAGATGAGGTAAATGTAAAGATCATCGGCGTAAAAGACGGTAAGATCAGTCTCAGCATGAAAGCTCTTGAAGAAGAGAAAAAAGAAGAAGAGGAAATCCATGTAGAGATTCCTAAAGCTGAGGAGATTGGTACAAGTCTCGGAGATTTATTCAAAGGGTTGAAATTAGATTAGTTGGGATTTAATTCAGAAAGGCACGACGACCCGGACCTGCATAAAAAGTAGGAAGCCGTTCCTGTTCAGGTTCCGTCGGCGGGAAATACTAAAGCGTCAAAATTATG
>ERZ1026901.578-NODE-578-length-27957-cov-31.327432_pt1 | contig 27957 bp, 25 predicted proteins | sample MGYA00380179_ERZ1026901 | MGnify/ENA primary metagenome ERZ1026901 (study PRJEB33269, sample SAMEA4719815) | human gut metagenome | biome: human-associated habitat; feature: organic feature; material: feces | place: Cameroon | collected 2013-10 ... | reverse complement strand
AAGATCAATACAGGCTTTTTTGATGGGAGGATGGCATGAATATATTAAAAGCAGTAAATTTACGAAAAATATATGGGCAGGGAGAAACAGAAGTCAGGGCTCTTGATGGTATAAACCTGGAAGTAGAAAAAGGGGAGTTTGTAGCGATTGTTGGAACCTCTGGAAGTGGAAAGTCTACATTGCTTCATATCATTGGTGGTTTGGATAATCCAACATCCGGTCAAGTCATTGTTGACGGACAGAATTTAAGCCATATGCCAGATGAAGAGCTTACTATTTTTAGGCGTAGAAATATTGGATTTGTATTTCAACAGTATAATCTGGTTCCGATGCTGAATGTATGGGAAAATATTGTTCTTCCTGTAAAACTGGATGGAAAAAAGATTGAAAAAGGTTATGTAAATGAAATCATAGATACACTGGGCATTCGGACAAAACTGGAAAATCTTCCAAGTGCACTGTCAGGGGGTCAGCAGCAAAGGGTAGCAATCGCAAGAGCATTAGTGGCAAAACCTGCTATTTTGCTGGCAGATGAACCGACAGGCAATCTGGACTCCAAAACGAGTCAGGATGTATTGGGACTTTTAAAAGTCACCAGTAAGCGTTTTCATCAAACGATTGTAATGATTACTCACAATGAGGAGATTGCCCAGATGGCTGACAGGATTTTACAGATAGAAGATGGAAAAATTGTTTCAGACAGTGGTTTGGTATAGTGAGGGCGATTATATGGTAAAAGTAGAGAATAAAGAAACGTTACGATTATTGACGAAACGTTTTATGAAAATGAACCGAGCAAGAAATATTATTGCTGTTATTGCAATCATGTTGACATCACTGTTATTTACAAGCCTCTTTGTGGGGAGTGTATCCATGATACTTTCCAAAAGAGCAACGGAAATTAAGCAATTTATGGATTCATCCCATGCTATTGCGCAGAATTTGTCAGAAGAAGATGCGGAGAGATTGCAAAAAACAATAGAACAAAGTGATGAGGTGGAACGATATGGAACAGGCATTTTTCTGGGAGCAGGAAGAGATAAACATTTTGGCTTTTCAGTAGAAGTTAGATATGCAGATAAAAATATGGCAGAAAGCTTTAATTGTCTGCCAACTACAGGAAGACTGCCAGAGAAGGAAAATGAAGTAGCAGTCAGCAGCTTGGTACTGGAAGCACTGGGAGTTACACCAAAGATTGGGGAAGAAGTCACGCTGACGTGGGAAGTAAATCCAATGCTGAAACAATACAAAACAGATACATTCCAGATATGTGGATTTTGGCAGGGGGATAAGGCTGTTTTAGGTCAGATGGTCTGGGTATCTGAAGCCTATGCGAAGGAGAATTGTTATCCTGTTACACAGAAAGAATTAGAAAATGGTATCTATAATGGGGGAAAGGAGTATTCTGTCTGGTACAAGAATCTTTGGAATCTGGAAAAGAAAACAGAAAATATATCTAAGACAGCAGGATTTACGAAAGCAGGGACAGGATTGGAGATCAATCCGGCATATAATCTTTTTGAAGAGGATTCATTTTCATTCACTTCCCTTATTGTAATGGTACTGTTTGTGATATTGGCTGGTTACTTAATTATTTATAATATTTTTAATATATCCGTGAAAACGGATATTAGAGCCTACGGATTATTGAAGAACGTGGGAACAACAGGAAAACAATTGAAAAAAATTGTACGTATGCAGGCATGGAAATTGTCAGCAGTGGGGATTCCAATCGGATTGATCTTCGGTTATCTTGCAGGTTTTTGTATGTCGCCGTCTCTGACAGCAGATGCCCAAATCAGTGCACAGGCAGGACAGACTACACAGACAGTAGTATCAGCTAATCCTTTGATTTTTTTTGCAGCAGCACTTCTGACACTTTTAACGGTGTATTTATCCTGTCTACGGGCTTGTAAAATGGTGGAAAGAGTTTCGCCTGTGGAAGCCCTACATTTGGCAGAAGGAGAGCAGTCACAGAAGAAAATAAAAAAGAATACGTCTGTAACCTGGTGGGGAATGGCAGTTCAAAATGTGTTCCGTAACTGGAAAAAGGGATTGATTGTTATGCTTTCTATCGCTCTTTCTATGGTAGTGGTCAACTGTATTGTGATGTTGGTGCAGGGATATGATTTTGAGTCTTACCAGAATATATTATTAGCATCTGATTTTCAACTGGATCAGATGACCGCCACTTTATCGAATACAAATTTCAACGGTATTACACCTGAAATCAAAGAGATTCTGAATAAGTGTCCGGAAAGTGAGAAAACAGGATATGTGTATTATTCGGAAGAAAGACATAAGATGGAACCGGCACTTTTGAAAACGTGGGAGACATTGGCAGAAAAAAACAAAGAAAACTGGACAGATTATGAAAAGCAAATCTGGGAGGAAACAAAAGCGGATAATACTGTAAAGGTTCATTTCCTCGGAATTAGTGAAGCGGTGTTTGATATGTTAGAATGGAAAGGGGAAAAATGTTCCTGGGATACGTTTAAAAGTGGGGATTATGTGATTGTGGACTATAGTGATAAATATACAGAACAACCAGTTTCTTATTATAAGTCTGGCGAAACTTTTAAAATGGAGTACGGAAACGGAAAGCAGAAAGATTATGGGGTGATCGGAGAAGCTATGATGCCATATTCCCTGGATTATCCGTATGCAGATTCTGTTTATATTACAGTAATGGTCCCAGAAGAAGAGTATATCACTCAGACAGAAAATCAATCAGCAATGTATGCTACTATTGATGCCAAGAAGGGAGAGGATAAGCAAGTAAAAGAATACATTGATAAAAATGTTTTGAAAGAAAATGATATGATAAATGTTTCTTCTGTATTGGATATGAAGGCGAGCTTTCGGCGGTTTGTCAGTAAATATTATATGATCGGTAGTTTTCTTGTCGTTATTTTAGCCTTTATTGGTATTATGAATTTCTTTAATACAACAGCAACTTCTGTAATTAGCAGAAAAAAAGAACTGGCACTTTTGGAAGTTGTTGGAATGACGAAAAAACAGATAGCGAAAATGCTAGTGGCTGAGGGATTCCTATATTTGGGAGGCGCATTTATGATTGCAGTATTGTTAGTTGTGGTTGGAGCAAAGCAGATTTTAATAAATACGCTCGGTACGGCATTTTTCTTCCGGCTGCATCTTACGATAGTGCCATGTGTGCTTATGATTCCAATTTTGGTTGGGATTGCGTATGTGATACCAAAGTATCAGTTTGAAAAGATGAGTCGGGAAAGTGTTGTTGAAAGAATTTGCAAGGAATAGAAACAAGGTATCAATTAGGCAATCTATTATAGCGGATTTAAGAAGTGTTGATATCCAGTTTGTTTAATCTTTTGCTAAATACATAAGAGGAATGGCGTAAATGGCAAGAAGAACAAAACAGCAGATTTTAGACGGTAATACAAAGGCTACCTTCTTCGGAAGGTAGTTTTTTATTCCTTGCAAATGAGGAATAAGAGGTATAAGAGGTATATTATGATAATATCAGTTTTACATTTGCAAATCTGTTTTATTTCTGCGTAACGCAGGTCCTGTACCGCTCGGTACGAAATTCACCAACTATTAATAATGCTATAGGGTGTATTGAGTACACCCGGAGAGGAGCGCTTATTGTCATTTACAAGAAAAGAGAGAAGTCTTTTTGATGATCCTTATTTCCAATTAATCAGAGATACAGAAGATTATCTTGAGATCGTTTCTATTAACACACGTCGTTGCTGGAGTATTTATAAAAATACCTTTGAGCCAGGTCGAAAAATCACTTTATATCACAAACACAAATTCAATGATCAGTATTATCACAAGTAACGTAATTGTAAAACTGTAGCAGAGGCTATTGAAACCATAAAATCACATGATGAATATGTGCTTGAGAAGAATGATAACAAGAAGCCTCTCAAAGAAGTGAGTTTGCCTGATAGAAAAATAAAGGTTTATTCGGTCAGCGACAGAAACTATAACCAAGTATCACAGATTAGGCTACAAGGAAAATGGCTTGAGGAATTAGGATTTGAACCAGGAGCACCAATTGTGGTTAAATGTGAGGCTGGTAAGGTAACATTAATGTTAGAATAGGATGATAATTAAGAGCAATTTCTTATAGGGGGATTGCTCTTTTTTCTTTATTTATGATTTGATGAGTGCTATAATGTATCTCAATAAGATTATTTTGTGCATTCGTAATGAGGGAATGAAATGGTAAAGAATAATATTGAAGTTGATGTGAAAGTAAAGTGCATTGAATCAGGCAAAACACAAGTACAGATTGCAGAAGAAATAGGTACTACTAGCCAATATGTAAATCGTATTACAAAGAAAAAGGATGGAGTTGTTAATAAAACTTTTGTTCAAATGATGGAATCTCTTGGATACGATATTGAGATTACTTATGTGAAACGGGAAGGGTAATCAGGAGGAAGTCCGTTTTTATGGACGATAAATTTGTTAGACTTTATACGATGTAATAAATAGCAGAAATTGGAGGATTACTAATGAGCGTTTTTTATGTTGGAATAACGGATACAAATTGGTTTTCACTTTTGAGACAAGATTACAATGACGGATTATTAGATAAACAAGTGAATTTCTGGACACCGGGAACAAAGGAGTTTAAGGCAATTGAACCTGAAGATTTATTTCTGTTCAAACTTCATAACAAAAAATCTACAGGTGAAAATGGTGAAATTGTTGGAGGTGGCTATTTCTCATATTATGACAGAATGACAATTCCTGATGCATGGGATAAGTTTGGTCGAGAAAATGGTCGAGATTCCTTGGATTCAATGATGAAGTCGTTAAAGGGTATGCAGGAAAAGAATAATATGCAATCGAGCATAGAAATTGGTTGTATTATTCTGGAGAATGTATTCTTCTTGGACAAGTGGATTGATGAAATCGAAACAGAGGCAAATGCTCTTCCTTTGAAAGGTGAGGAAAGAATGGCGTTTGTGAAGACGAGAGTTAATCAAAGTGTTTTCAGAGAACGTCTCCTTAAAAAGTATCATATTTGTTGTTTGTGTAAAGTAGAAAATCAAGCATTACTAACAGCAAGCCATATTAAACCTTGGGCAGCGAGCAGTGCTGATGAAAAGCTTGATGCTGAAAATGGATTTTTGCTGTGCCCTAATCATAATGCATTATTTGATGGTGGGTTTATTTCGTTTGATGATGATGGAAAGATTATGATTTCAAGCAGGTTAAGTCAGGTTGATTGTACTTTTACTAATGTGATACCAACAATGAAAATTAATTTATCTGAGAAAAATAAGGAATATCTTGAATACCACAGAAAAAAGATATTTGTCTAGAATAAGAAAACAAGGAGTGTAGCAAGGTGATTTTTAATGAGATGGTTTCTAATCTTTATGGGCTATCTGGTGAACAAATAGTTCAAAAGATGGAGATGTTTTACGATGATAATTCGGGTGCAGAGAAGAATTCATGGAGAGTATCTCTGCCTAAACTTATAGAAGTAGTGCAACGCGCAGGACTTGGTAATTTGTACCTTGCTACAGAATATGAATTGCCGGCAGGTGGTAGGATTGATGCTACTCTTATCGGTGATGACGAAAATGGTAATCATCATGCTCTTGTTATTGAACTTAAACAATGGAGCAGAGGTGGAGTTGAATATTATCCCAATAATGGATTTCCGGCTATAAAGGTGAATGCTACAAATCCATATCTATCAAGACATCCAGTTAATCAGACAAAAGAGTATACAGATGCATTAAATAGTAATCATAGCAATGTTGTTAATGGTCAGATTAGCATTAGTGGGTGTCAGTACCTACATAAGTTTGAACTTAGCGAAAAAGAATTTTTTGTCCAAGATGGTTATTCAGATATAGACATATCTAATATGTTTGTGATGGGAGAAGAAGGAGCATTTGCTGATTATTTAAAAACCTTGTTTTCTCCTACAGCTGATAATGAAGTGGCTAGATCTCTTTTTGTTGATGGTGAGTATGTTACTACTGAAATGGATATGGAAATCATTAATAGGATTACGGAATCTCCAGATAACATACCATTATGGCACGACCAATCAATGATACTTGATTATATTATGCCTTTGCTTAAGCAACAGTCAGAGGGGAGGTTAGCAACCAATCATATGATTCTTATTGCCGGTGCAGCAGGTACCGGAAAGACTATCATAGGATTTAGAATTTTAGCAGAATATTGGAGATTACATTCTAATTCAAATAACAATTACAGATGTAAGTATACTCTGCCAAAGAGCCGAACTATAAAGCAGGTTCTTGATGGCTTATGCAATAATCAGGCAGGTATTCGTGCTGAATTTTTGGATTATATAAAGGGCCAATATGACTTGTTAGTAATTGATGAAGCGCATAGAATAACGGAATTTAGCAATGCCATTAGCTCGGCTCAAATTGTTATTCTCCTTCAAGATGATAGACAACGAGTAAGAGGTAATGAAATAGGCACAAAAGCAAATTTTAAGAACTTTGCTGTTATGAGAGGATACAAGTTTACTGCATTCCCATTAGATTATCAAAAGCGATCTGGATTAGGAAGTTATGTTGATAGATTAGACAAACTTCTTTATGGGGATGAGTATCAAAAGGATGTAGGCTTAGGAATTGATGTAAATGTTTATGATGATATTCAGGAGTTAGAAAGATGGATGAATTCTTGCCACAATTCCACTTCAAGTGCGAAATATTATGCTTCCTATTGTTGGGAGTGGAAAAGCCAAAAGAGACCTACAGAAATCGATATAAAGATACCGGAGATTAATCCAGTATTTCAAAAGCAATGGAATCCAATGTATAACCAATATGATTGGTATTTGGATTCGATAGATAAGGTTGGTTGTATTTATACGGCACAGGGATTGGGCTTTGAGTATGTTGGTTTTATTTGGTGGGATGATCTTGTATGGAGAACAGACCATTGGGAGTTCAACATTGGTAAGGTTACTCAATACGATTATCAGTTGAGAAACTCAATTGCGAATAATGCAAGCAATCAAGATTTGTTATTAAACATTTACCGAGTGATGCTTACAAGAGCAAAGAAAGGACTTGGTATTTGGTTTAAGGATGAAGAAACAAAGCAACACTTTAAAGAGGTTTGCTTGTTGGAGGGTTAGTTATGGAAAGATTGGAAGAATTATCATTAAGAATTAAGAAGTTTAATGAAGATAGAGAGTGGGACCAGTTTCACACTCCTTCGAATTTAGCAAAGTCTATTTCTATTGAAGCTAATGAATTATTGGAATGCTTTCAATGGAATGATGTGAACTATGATATGGATGATGTACTTGAGGAATTAGCTGATGTGACAAATTATTGTTTGCAGATGGCACAAGTATTGGGTGTCGATATTATTGATGTTGTTAATAAGAAAATGGATGTTACAGAGAAAAAATATCCAGTAGATAAAGCAAAAGGTGTTTCTACAAAATACAATAAATTATAGAGAGACAGGTGAGAGAATGGCAAAATACTCGATTGTAGAGTTGAATATAAGAAATGGCAACTTATTAGGATTGGATTACTTATCAAATAATGAAAGAAAGGCATTGGAACTGAATAATGCCATCTATATTTACAGGGGTACAAGGTCGAAGAAAGTATATATTGGTCAGACAATCCATTTTATCGATAGACATAAGCAACATTATAACGGTACTGAAGAAAAGTTTAATACAGCTGGATTTGATAAGGTATTAGTAATCTTTTCTGTGTATTTCAATCGTTCTGCTTTGGATGATGTGGAAAGTCAGTTCATTACATATTTTACTGCAGATAATTCTAAAAAGGCCGGTGCAGTTTCTTTTGATAACGATGATGTAATAAACAGAACAGGCGGAAATAGTGTAAATGAATATGTTGGAAGAGAGGATGTTGCTTCTGATGTAATTCTTCCTGTTTGGGAAAAAGAACTTTATCCAAGAGGATGGGTTAGCACTCCTACATTAGATGAGTTAAGAGCAAAAGAATTAGTTAAGTATAGTCCAATTAAGCAGTTAACAGCAGAGCAGGGACAGTTAATAACAGAAATCATAAATAATCCAAATAAGAACTATGTTATTAATGGTGATGCGGGTACAGGAAAGACAGTTTTATTAACACATCTTGTTGCAAGTATTCTTAAAGATAGACCGGGAGCAAAAATTGGAGTAGTTGTTCAGCCTAACTGGGAAAAGACAGGTGCAAATATTTTCAAGGTATATGGAATGAATAGTAGTTACCTTTTTGTTACAACTACTACGAAAATCATTGCAGAGAATGGAAGATATGATGTCATTATTGTGGATGAGTCACATAAGCTTTCTAGAAAATATGGCAAGCAGCATCCTTCATTTGGTCAGGTATATAAGATTCCGGGCTTTGAGGATTGTAATTCTCACCTTGAAATTCTTCAGAGAATGGGACAGCAGATTATTCTTATGTATGATGTGTTGCAGGCCATCAGACCGGCTAATGTTACAAGAGAGATGTTTAAACAGTTAACATCTGGCTATGAGAAGAAGTTCTTACATACTCAGTTTAGAATTCAAGCACCTAAAGGTAAGAACTATACATCAGATGATTATGTGAATGGTATAAAGTATTTGCTGTTTAAGGATACAGGCTTACTTGATTCAGAACTGACTAATTTTGATCCTAACTTTAATAGAGATGTATTTAGGGACAAATCAGAAGATGCCTATTTTGGGTATGTTCTGGGAAAACCTATGCATCAGTTAATCGATTGGATTGAGGAAGACAGAAACTTTAATGCTGAACATATTAACAGAGTGTTATCAGGTATGTTCTGTTGTGCGACAGCTGATAAATGGAGTATTGCTCATGGAAAAGACCCATCAATCACTCACTTCCACGAAGATGGGTTGCATAGAAGATGGAATTCGACTCAAGAGAATTGGATTAATATCGGTGATGCAGATGCTGAAAATCAGATAGGTTCTGTATTTGCTGTACAGGGAATCGACTTGAATAAAGTTGGTGTTATGATTGGACCTGATATTAGGGTGAATGAAGATGGTGAATTAGAAGCTGTACCAGACAATCATAATAATACTAATAACAAGTTTTCAAATGAGGAGATGCAAGACCCTACAAACCAATTCGAATTTACATTGTATATCTTAAATCAATACTATGTTTTATTAACAAGAGGTATTGATGGAATTCGTCTTGGCTTTTGGGATGGAGATAATTCTTTTAGAAAGTACATGGAAAAGACATTGGATATTCAATAATGTATTGTTCCAGATTATAAGTTTGCTATTTGTTTTATAGTCAGTTGATGGAAAAGGAGCAGGATTTATAATGAAAGAGAACAATTACAAACCACAGATTCCAGATGTGATGGAAGCAATATTTGATACAGCGTATTTGCTTTTTGATCTGGTTGCCGCAATTTTATTTTTTATATTCTCGCAGGGAAATGTGCTATTTATTCTTTATGGAATATTGACATTGACACTTTGCGGAGGCGATGCATTTCATCTGGTACCAAGAATTATCCGGGCAGTACATGGAAGTAATGATAAAATAAAGAGACAGTTAGGAATCGGACTTCAGGTATCCTCCATAACAATGACCGGATTTTATATTATTTTGATGTATATCTGGAAATTTACGTTTACAGAACTTAAAATACCAGTAATAATTGAAGCTGTCATATGGATATCAGCGATTGTCAGAATTGTGATATGTATGCTTCCGCAGAATAACTGGTGTACAGATGAAGGAAATATGAAATTATCGGTTATCAGAAATGCAGTCTTTGCTGTGACTGGTATAGGGGTAATTATCTTATATCTCATTTCGGGAAATACTTATGGATATCATATGACAAGGATGGTTGCGGCTATCATTATTTCTTTTGGATGTTATCTTCCGGTAACTTTATTCAGTAAAACAAAACCAAAAGTCGGGCTGTTAATGATTCCAAAGACCTGTGCATATATGTGGGTGATCGCAATGGGACTCCAGCTTTTATTTTAAAGGCACCGTTGGTTCCGTGGCTGGGATGCCGGTTCTTCGAACAGCGAAAAAGGCATAAGAAAATCAGATGTTGTATATGCAGATAACGATATACAGATGAGGACAGAAAGGAAATAAGGTATATATGGAAATACAGATTCTAAATATAATCCAGAACTTAAGAACAGACATCGGCGATACGATCGTCCCTTTTATCACAAAACTTGGTGATGCAGGAATGATATGGATCTGCCTGACGATAGTTCTTCTTATCATTCCGAAGACACGAAAGACAGGGGTGATCATGATGGCGGCATTGCTGGTGGATGTGCTGCTCTGCAATGTGCTCATAAAGAATCTGGTGGCAAGAACCAGACCATTCGATGTCAATACAGCAGTACAATTATTGGTCGCAAAGCCGCGGGATTACTCTTTCCCGTCGGGACACACGGCGGCTTCATTTGCTTCGGTTACGGCATTGTATCTTGCCGGAGAGAAGAAGATGTGGAAAGCGGCTCTTGTACTTGCGGTTCTGATCGCATTATCAAGATTGTACCTGTATGTGCATTATCCAACGGACATCATTGGTGGTGTGATATTCGGAAGCCTTTCCGGATATCTGGGCTATAAGATTGTGGAATGGATACAGAAGAAAAAGATAAAATAGAGATAGAAAAAAGAGCAGGGCAGGCAGCATTATGCTGTCTGCCTTGCTCTTTTACTGACTACCAGTGCGATACAGAAGATCGCAGCGGCAAAAAGTAACTGGATTCCATAGTTGCGGTATAAGAGTTGTCTCTGTGCCTGAGTGAGAACAGCAGAGTTATTCAGCAGATTGTTACTGATCTCATACCAGTAGACCGGAAGAAAATGAGCCACGGTTTTCACGCCTTTTCCCATGATATCAAGTGGAACGAATACACCGCACAGGAAGCTCATGCCAAGTGTGACAACATTTACGAGGGCGGTCAGGATATCTTCTTTGGTGATAAATGTACCAAGAAGGAAGGAAAGAGCAAGACCGACCAGAAGCAGGGTCAGACTGTTGAGCATATAATATGGCATCTTTGGCGACTGGAAAAATGCTTTCCGGTAAAAGAAGAAAGCAGGGATCCATGTTGTAAGCATCCAGACGGAGCATCCGACTGCCAGATATCCCAGTGCAAGCTGCAGGTTCTGGCTTCTGATGGACACAGCCGAGCAAAGGATTCGCTTTTGCAGATCCGGCTGATGGAATGCGATCATGATCAGTCCCATTACATAACACAGTATGGAGATTAACACATATGGCAGATACTGATACATGTAACCATAACCCGGCGTCTTTTCAGAAGAAGCAGATTTTAACATCGTAACATGAGAAGAACTGTCTGCATGTTTCAGAATATATGCAGCTGCCTCTTTATCGGAATAACCACTGTCTGTCAGGACACGTGCCTGATTCAGATAGGTGTTGATCTGTTGATCGACGTAGTACCCGTCTGTGCTTCCCGGAATCTTGGATACCGGCAATGCCTGATGTTCACGGAGACAGGAGACTTTAAAATCTTCCGGAATGGTCACGATATAAGAGACATTCCGGTTAAAGAGTGCGTCCTGGAGTTTCGCAGTGTCATCCGGCATTTGCCTGATGGTATGATACTGTGATAGATATGTGGAAAGCCCTTTGGAAAGCACGCCCCCATCATGATCTACCACACCTACCGTGAGTGCTTGGGCATGGAACCCGGTGCCGGAAGTATTGCTGTCGCTGCCGGAGGCAAGGATTCCGATCGTAAGGAAGATTGCCAGATACATGAATACCATCAGGAGATTGCGTTTGGTTATGATTAAAAATCCTTTAAATACTGTCATAACGTTCCCTCCTTATCATGAGAAATGAGAAGCTGATGCAAAGCAGGCACATGATTACAAGAATCAGGATACACCTGCGGTAGCGGACAGCATCATCATAGACACTGAGGCAGTAGAATGCATCACTTAAGACACTGGCAGGATTGATCCGATTGATGACCGGGCAGTGCTGTTCGATCACATTTTTCATTCCACCGAACATCAGGCCTGCAAAGAAACTCGGTAACAGTGTAACGAGGACACCGATTCCGGATTTGACACTGTAGGACAGTTTGCCGGCGCATCCGATCAGAATTCCGAGACAGATACCGATCAGGGTTCCCATAAATGTAATGAGAAGAAGTTTCGGAATGTCATGTCCAAGACTGATATGAAGTACCTGGGTAAGGTAAAGCTCCAGAATCAGGATGTTGACGAAATGAATACTTTCCAGTACCAGCAGATCGCCGAGAATCAGGGAAAGTTTGTGGGTCGGTGTGATGCTGCGCCGTTCTCCGAGTGCACTTAAGTTCGCCTGAAGCTGAACCGTGGAATGGATGCTTAAGTAGACTCCGCTTAAGCAGGCAAATGCAATCAGTGCGAGAAAATAAGTCAGTGTCGGATCTAAGGAATGTCCGCCTAAGGACTTTTCTTTCACCAGTGTCTGGTAGTCGTTCAGGGATGAAAGTGCATCCGAAAGCTTTTCCGGATGCTGTGTGGCAATATCCCGGATCATGTCAGCATTCTTTTCATAGCTGTCCAGAAGGGAAGACAGAATGCTCTGGTTAATGCCATTGGAAACAATGGTAAGGGAAGGAACCGACTTCACGTAATAGATGCCGGATATTTCCTCCCGCCGGAGCGCTTTTTTGGCAGCTTTTTCTGTCTTGTAAGAATGGATATCAATCATGTCCTGATCCGTTTCATTCAGAAATGTCAGGAAAGATGCTGCATTTGCGGAACTGCTGTCTACTGTGACGATGGCAACAGGAACCGGTTCCCAGTCGGTCTCTCCGGTTCCTGCAAGACCGGTATTTCCAAAGGACACATAGAACAAGGTTCCAAGGATGAGCGGAAATGCGAGAGCCCAGAACATGATAGAGCGGGAACGTATTGTCTGTAAGAACTGATATTTTAATAAATGTAACATAAAGTGTCCCTCCTTTAATCCCTGAGTTCTTTTCCTGTGATCTCAAGGAAGACATCATTGAGAGTCGGAAGCTCGGAGAAGACGCGTCCGAATGGAATGTCCTGTTCCTGCAGGTAATTCAGTACCCGGATCAGATTGTGCTTTGCACCGCTGCAGCGTAGGATCATTGTCTGATCTTGGTATGATAAGTCAAATACATGCGAAAGGGAGCGAATATCTGCCAGGTTGTTTTTCGTTAACGCAACCGCTTCGATCGTGATCGTCTCACCGGTCTTGATCATTTTTTTTAGTTCTTCGGTTGTGCCGGAAGCAAGTACACGGCCATGATCAATGATCGCGATACGGGTACAGATCTGTTCCACCTCTTCCATGTAGTGAGAGGTATAGATGATGGTAGATCCCTGACGGTTGAGTTCCAGAATCCCTTCCAGAATCTTATTACGGCTCTGAGGATCTACAGCAACGGTCGGTTCATCCATGATGATGAGTCTGGGCTTATGGACAATGCCGCATGCGATATTCAGTCTTCGTAGAAGTCCGCCGGAGAGTTTCTTCGGGCGCATCTTACGGAAATCGGACAGACCGGTGAATGCGATGGCTTCTTCCACGAGTTCTCTTCGTTTTTGTTTGTCTCTGACATAGAGTCCGCAGAAATAATCGATGTTTTCATAGACGGACATCTGCTCAAAGACGGCAACGTTCTGCATGACAACACCGATATCCTGCTTGATATCGTAGCTGTCCGGCTTCATATCCTTTCCAAAGATCGTGATCGTTCCTTTGTCATATTTTAACAGTGCGAGCAAGCAGTTGATGGCGGTGGTTTTACCGGAACCGTTTGGTCCGAGCAGTCCGAAGATCTCACCTTTTTCGATGTCGAGTGACAGGTGGTCAAGCGCTAACAGATCACCGTAACGTTTTACCAGATTTTCTATATGTACAAGCATAAGATTCCCTCCTTGATGATTTGTTACTTGTAGTATAGCGGATGGCTGATTATAATGGTAGTGTCACAGGTCATAAATTGAATGTGACAAATGTAATATAGGAGAAAAGAATGAGAAAGATAACAGATGAAGGATGTTTGTTCCTTTACGGAGCAGGACTTCTGGTAACAGCGGAAACAGGGATTTCGGCGGTTATTGCTATTCTGTTTGCGTGTATCTATACCTGTGTGAATCTGGTAGGGGAAGAAAAGTATCTGCATTACATTATGACGATTGCTTTCGTGGCAGCCGGAATTATTTCTAAAGAAATGTGGATGTTTCTTCCAGTGGTTTTATATAATATGCTATGCTTTTATTCTCCGGTTTATATAGGGGTTGGTGGTATAATCGTGGCCTGTGAGGCGCCGGCGTTCCGGGAATATTACGGGCTGGAAAAAGAGATGCTTATTGTTGCCGGGCTGGCAGCAGCAGTTCTGTTATATGGACGGACCAGGAGGCTAAATGAATTGGAGCAGGAATATAAAAGGGCCAGAGATGACAGCAGAGAACTGACACTGATGCTGGAAAAGAAGAATCAGGATTTGTTGGAAAAGCAGGACACAGAAATATATCTGGCCACATTGAAAGAACGGAATCGTATCGCCAGAGAGATCCATGACAATGTGGGACATATGCTGTCGCGGTCCATCCTGATGGTGGGAGCGTTAAAGACTGTTAATCAGGCTGAGAATCTGAAAGTCCCGATGGAGCAGCTGGATCAGACGCTGAACGAAGCCATGACGAATGTAAGACAAAGCGTGCACGATCTGCATGATGAGTCGGTAAATTTAAAAGAAGTGATGGAATCGCTGGCAGAAGAATTCCGTTTTTGTCCGGTACAGCTTACTTATGATATGGGATATGATATTCCAAAAGAGATCAAATACAGCTTTATAGCCATTACGAAAGAGGCACTGAATAACGTGATGCGCCACAGCAATGCAAATGAGGTGAAGATTTTGGCAAGAGAACATCCCGGACTATATCAGCTGATCATAGAAGATAATGGAACGTCGAATGAGCGGATCCGGCCAGACGGAGACCGGGAAGAATATGCAGAGAAGGAAAGTGCTGGAAAGACCGGAAACACTCGAAAAACAGAAAACACAGAATGCAGCGGAATCGGAATCAAGAATATGAAAGAACGTGTCCGCATGCTTGGCGGAACCATGCAGATCCAGAAAGAAACTGGCTTTCGGATATTTATTACGGTTCCCAAAAATGAGGGAAAAAGATGAAGATAGTAATTGTAGATGACGATATCCTGGTATCTAGTGCGTTAAAGACAATCCTGGAAGCAGGAGGAGAAGTAGAAGTAACCGGCACCGGACAGGATGGAAAAGATGCCGTCCGGTTATATGATGAACTGCTGCCGGATGTTCTTCTGATGGACATCCGTATGAAGGATATGAACGGTCTGGATGCCGCAGAACAGATTTTGAAAAGGCATACGGATGCAAAGATTCTTTTGCTTACCACGTTTTCCGATGATGCGTACATTGTAAAAGCATTAAAATATGGTGTGAAAGGATATCTGATAAAACAGGATTACGGCAGTATCCTTCCGGCATTGCAGGCGGTGCAAATGAATCAGACCGTATTCGGAACTGAGATTATGTCCAGAATCCCGGGATTGCTTCAGAAAGAGCAGAAAGAAAAAGAGCAGACATTTGACTGGAACAGTTACGGAATCGGAGAACGGGAACTAGAGATCACAGCACTGGTTGCTGAGGGACTCAGTAACAAAGAGATATCGGAGAAAGTCTGCTTAAGCGAAGGAACGGTCCGGAATTATATCAGCAATGTGCTCGAGAAACTGGAATTAAGAGATCGGACACAGCTTGCGGTGTATTATCTGCAGAGAGGAAGAAAATGTGATAAGAATAAATAGGAGCAGAGAAAAAATAAATGGAAGAAAAAAGTAAATATACAAAAACAATCAACTGGAAGCAATTCTACCGGAATGTATTCGCTCTGGTCATCCCGATCGCAATCCAGAATCTGATCAATGTCGGAGTCACGGCAACGGATGTGATCATGCTCGGAAAAGTCGGAGAGAAAGTATTATCCGGTGCATCCCTTGCAGGACAGATCCAGTATATCATGACACTGATCTTTTACGGAGTGACCTCCGGAGCAACGGTTCTGACGGCGCAGTACTGGGGGAAGAAAGACACCAGAACGATAGAGAAAGTCCTGGGTATGGGATTAAGTGCCGGACTCATCGTTGCGGTAGTATTCGCAGGAGCAGCCCTTGGCATGCCGGAGACACTGATGCGGATCTATACCTCTGATCCGGAAGTTATTGCAGAAGGAGTAAAGTATTTAAGAATCGTAGGATTTTCCTATGTGTTTATGGCAGTGACACAGGTTTACTTAAATATTATGCGTAGTATTGAACGGGTCATGGTAGCCACGTTCATTTACCTGATCTCACTGCTTATGAATATTGTGGTAAATGCGGTTCTGATCTTTGGACTATTTGGATTCCCGGTAATGGGAGTAAGGGGTGCGGCAATCGGTACGCTGTGTGCCAGAGCAGCCGAGACAGTGATGGTTCTCGTTTATGCCATCTTCCGAAATAAAGTAGTAAGGATCCGGCTTAAAGATATGGTGAAGATCGATAAGGTTCTGTTAAAAGATTTCGCAGTTTATTCTATGCCGGTGGTATTAAATGAACTGATGTGGGGACTGGGAACGTCGGCGAATACGGCGGTGATCGGGCATCTTGGAAGCGCAGCAGTGGCAGCCAACTCGGTTGCGCAGGTGGCAAGACAGCTTGCAACAGTCGTAACATTCGGGATTTCCCATGCAACGGCGATCTATCTCGGCAAGACGATCGGGGAAGGCAAGATGGAACTGGCAAAGGCATACGGAAAACGTTTCGTGTGGTTAAGTCTGATTCTTGGAATCCTGGGTGGTGTGCTGATACTGATCTCGGCACCAATCGCCAATGCGAATCTGGCACTGACCGGACCGGCAAAGAATTACTTAAGTTTCATGTTCTTCGTTATGTCGTATTTTACTGTGGCACAGGCATTTAATACCACAATGGTAGTGGGGGTATTCCGTGCAGGCGGGGATACGAAATTCGGATTGATCATGGATGTATCGACGATGTGGGGATTCTCCATTTTACTCGGGGCAGTGGCGGCATTTATTTTGCATGCCAGTGTGCCGGTCGTATATGTTATACTGATGAGTGATGAACTGATCAAAGTACCGATTACTTTAAAGCGGTATTTGACATACAAGTGGCTGAGAGATGTCACAAGGGAACAAAAAGAACTGGAGGAAATGTAAAATGATCGTATTAAGCAAGGAGCAGATCGAAGAAATGGTCGATCCGGATCAGATGATGGATCAGATCGAAGAGGCATACCGGATCTATGGATCAGGCGAGTTCTATATGCCGCCAAGACCAACGGTAGAACATGAAAATAAACAGCTCATGTATATGCCATGTTACACAAAGGATATCATAGGGACAAAGATCCTGTCGATCTTCCCGGAGAATTCTAAACTGGGATTGCCGTCGATAGATGGTATCGTGTTACTGAATGATTATACGACAGGCGCGCCGCTTGCTGTTATGGACGGGCAATCGGTAACGGCATGGAGAACCGGAGCTGTCGGCGGTGTGGGGATCCGCCATCTGTCAAGAAAAGACTGTCGCACCGTAGGAATCATCGGAGCAGGAATGCAGGGATTCCATCAGGCTGTGTATGCATGTGCGGCAAGAGATATCCATACCGTATATGTGTTCAACCACAGTGACCGTGATCTGACAGATTATCTGGAAAGACTGAAAAAAGCTATTGATAAGGAAGACGTAAAGGTAGTACAATGTAAAGCAGTGGAAGAGCTTGTACGAAACAGTGATATCATCTGTACAACAACTCCTTCTACCACACCTGTTCTTCCAGATGACAAAGAACTTCTGAGAGGAAAATGCATCATTGCGATCGGCTCTTATATGCCGGAGATGAGGGAAATCCCGGATGCAGTACTGGATTTGGTGGACAATGTATACATTGAACTGCCATACGCATGTGAGGAAAGCGGAGATCTAAGCCAGCCTCTGGAAAGTGGAAAACTTACAAAAGACCGGGTAAAACTGATGCATGAATATCTCGTATCGGGGGAAAAAGAGATCAAAGAAGGTCAGACAACATATTTCAAATCGGTTGGAATGGGATTATTTGATGTGTGTATCGCACAGAAATTATATGAAGTAGCAAAGGAGAAATAACATTATGAAAATCGTAGCAACAGAAAAAGCACCAAAGGCACTTGGACCATACTCACAGGGATATGTACACAACGGAGTACTGTATACAGCAGGACAGATCGCAATCAATCCGGAAGTGAATGATGTAGAAGCAACTACAATTGAAGCACAGACAGAGCAGGTATGTAAGAACTTAGGAGAGGTCTTAAAAGAAGCTGGAACATCATTTGACAAGGTATTGAAGACAACATGCTTCCTTGCAGATATGAGTGACTTTGCAGCATTCAACGAAGTATATGGAAAATACTTTACATCAAAACCGGCAAGAAGCTGTGTTGCAGTAAAGACACTTCCAAAGGGAGTTCTGTGTGAAGTAGAACTTATTGCGGCTGTAGAGGAGTAAGACAAATGGCAGAAGAACAAAAAACAGGCTGCAGCCCGTCCGATTGTGCGGGCTGCTCCCATGCAGGTGAATGTGGAAGCAAACCGCAGAGTCTGATCAAACCGGAAAATAAAAAATCACACATCAACCATGTGATCGCAGTTGTCAGCGGAAAAGGCGGTGTTGGAAAATCTATGGTTACAGCATCGCTTGCAAGGCTGATGAGAGAACAGGGATTTTCTGTAGGTATCATGGACGCAGATATCACAGGTCCATCCATTCCGAAGATGTATGGAATCCATGAAAAAGCAAAAGGGGATGGAGAAAATATTTTCCCATGTGAGGCAAAGGATGGAACGAAGATCATGTCCATCAACCTTTTACTTCCGGAAGAAGATGATCCGGTTATCTGGAGAGGTCCGGTCATCTCAGGGGTTGTCACACAGTTCTGGACAGATGTAGCATGGGGAGAACTGGATTATCTCTTCGTAGACATGCCGCCTGGAACCGGTGATGTACCGCTTACCGTATTCCAGTCCCTTCCGGTAGAAGGCATCGTGATCGTAACTTCCCCGCAGGATCTGGTACGAATGATCGTAAAGAAAGCTTACAATATGGCAGGACAGATGGATATCCCTGTACTTGGAATAGTAGAAAACTACAGCTATCTGGTATGTCCGGACTGCGGGCGTAAGATCTCCGTATTCGGCGAGAGCCACATCGACGAAGTGGCAGAAGAACTCGGCGTTTCGGTCATCGGTAAGATGCCGATCGATGCAAGTCTTGCAGAGGCAGTGGAGAATGAGAACTTTGCAGAAGTAAGCAATGATTATCTTGCGGAAGCAGTGAATAAACTTTAGAAGATACCATTTTTGTGATAAAAAATTAACTTATGGATTTACTGTTGACTTAGAGAAGATAACCTGTTATGCTAATTGCATAGTTGATGGATGAATTTGTGAGATACCTATGTACAAAGTGCATAAATGAAAAAGTGGAGATAGCACGCAGCATAGGAGCCGAAGGGGCATGCAAAAACTCTCAGGTAAAAGGAACGAATTCGGACGACGCTCTGGAGAACAATTAGAATTGTACCGAAGAAGTAATCTTTCAGGTAAAAGGACAGAGGCAGACAAAAAACACTTTTGAGAAGAAAGTATTTTTTGCCTGCTTTTTTAGTGCCTAAAATGGGGAATGGGCATGAAAAGCAGGCAGATTCCGAAGGAGGTAAAAACAAATGAACAGAATCGAAGATGTAACAAATTACATCACAGAATGTGACAAAGAAGTTGGGGAAGCACTTTCATTAGAGCTTGGCAGACAGAGAAGAAATCTGGAACTGATCGCATCTGAAAATATCGTAAGTCCGGCAGTTATGCTGGCAATGGGAACTGTACCGACCAATAAATATGCGGAAGGTTATCCGGGAAAGAGATATTACGGCGGATGTGAAGATGTGGACATTCTGGAGAATCTGGCAATCGAAAGAGCAAAAGAATTGTTCGGATGTGAACATGTATGTGTACAGCCGCATTCAGGAGCCAATGCCAATACTGCAGTGTATCAGGCACTTCTGGAACCAGGGGACACGGTTATGGGATTAAATCTTGCACACGGCGGACATCTGACACATGGTTCACCGGTGAATTTATCCGGAATCTTATATCACTTCGTACCATACAATGTGAACGACGACGGATATCTGGATTATGATGAAATCCGTAAGACCGCACAGGAATGCAAACCAAAGATGATCGTTGCAGGCGCATCTGCATATCCAAGAGAGATCCGGTTTGATATCTTTGAAGATATCGCAAAGGAGGTAGGAGCATATCTGTTTGTAGATATGGCACACATTGCAGGACTTGTGGCAGCAGGACTGCACCAGAGTCCGGTTCCATACGCAGATGTTGTAACCACGACCACGCATAAGACGCTCAGAGGTCCGAGAGGCGGTATGATCATGTGTAAAGAGAAATACGCAAAAGCGATCAACAAAGCCATTTTCCCTGGAACACAGGGAGGACCACTGATGCATATTATTGCTGCAAAGGCCATCTGTTTCGGAGAAGCTTTAAAACCGGAGTTCAAAGAATATCAGCAGCAGGTGATCAAAAATGCGAAAGCACTTGCACAGGCAATGATCGATGAAGGATTCAATCTGGTAAGTGGCGGAACAGACAATCATCTGATGTTAGTGGATCTGCAGAATATGAATATCACAGGAAAAGAGCTGCAGAACAGACTGGATGAAGTCTATATCACAGTTAATAAAAATGCAGTGCCGAACGATCCGGCCAGCCCGTTTGTGACAAGCGGAATCCGTATCGGAACACCGGCAGTGACAACGAGAGGTCTGAAAGAAGAAGATATGAAGACCATCGCAAAACTGATTAAGATGACGGTTACAGATTTTGATACAAAAGCAGATGAGATCCGTGAAGCAGTAAATGAAATCTGTGGTAAGTATCCACTTTACAACTAGGAGGTGTTGGCAATGGAATTAAAGACTCCGCTTTATGATGCGCATGTAAAAGCCGGTGGAAAGATTGTAGAATTTGGGGGATATCTTCTTCCGGTACAGTATGAAACAGGTGTGATCAAAGAACATATGGCAGTACGTACACAGGCAGGACTTTTTGATGTCTCACATATGGGAGAAGTACTGTGTGAAGGGAAAGATGCTCTGGCGAATCTGAACCAGATCCTGACGAATGATTTTACCAATATGGTAGACGGACAGGCAAGATACAGCCCGATGTGTAATGAACACGGCGGGACAGTGGATGATCTGATCGTATATAAGAAATCGGATGAACACTACTTTATCGTTGTAAACGCAGCAAATAAAGACAAAGATTATCAGTGGATGTTACGCCATCAGTTTGGCGAGGTAACATTCAAAGATGTATCATCCGAGTATGCACAGCTTGCTCTGCAGGGACCGAAAGCAATGGAGATCCTTAAGAAGCTGACTGCTGAAGAGAATATTCCGGAGAAATATTATCACGCAGTATTTGATGCTGAAGTTGCCGGAATCCCATGTATCATTTCCAAGACAGGATACACAGGTGAAGATGGCGTGGAACTGTATCTGGCAAGTGAGAAAGCAGAAGAAATGTGGAATACACTGTTAGAAGCAGGAAAAGAAGAAGGACTGATTCCTTGCGGACTGGGTGCAAGAGATACACTTCGTATGGAAGCAGCGATGCCGTTATACGGACACGAGATGAACGATGACATCACTCCACTGGAGACGGGACTTAAATTCGCAGTGAAGATGGCAAAGAATGATTTTATTGGGAAATCAGCTTTAGAGGAGAAGGGGACTCCATCCATCAAACGAATCGGTCTTAAAGTAACCGGAAGAGGAATCATCCGTGAACATCAGGATGTATACGTAGGAGATAAGAAGATCGGTCATACAACAAGCGGAACTCATTGTCCGTATCTTGGATATCCGATCGCAATGGCACTCGTTGATGCCGATTCTGTAGAAATTGGGGATACAGTAGAGGCTGATGTACGTGGAAGAAGAGTGGCAGCAGAAGTGGTTGCACTTCCATTTTATAAAAGAGAAAAATAATCTGGGAACATTCTGAAGGAAAAAGAGAAAAAGCAGGGGAAAGAACCTGAGGGAAAAGAGATAAAAGGGAAAATAAGAGAGTATAAAGGAGTAACATATCATGATCTTAAAAGAAGAATTAAAATATTCAAAATCACATGAATGGGTAGCATTAGATGGAGATACAGCAGTTGTAGGACTGACAGATTACGCACAGTCAGAACTTGGTGATCTGGTGTTCGTTAATCTTCCGGAAGTAGGAGATACCGTAGAAGCAGGAGAAGTATTCGGAGATGTAGAATCTGTAAAAGCAGTATCCGATGTCTATTCACCGGTAACGGGAGAAGTAACGGAGATTAACGAAGAACTCTTAGATTCACCGGAACTGATCAATGACGATGCTTATGAAGCATGGTTCATCAAAGTAAAAGATGTATCAGCAACAGAAGAACTCTTAACTGCAGAAGAATACAAAGCATTTGTAGAAAGCGAGCAGGAATAAACACAAAGTCATTGAAAGAGGCGGTGAAAAAGCGATGGGAAGCTATGTACCGAATACGTTAGAAGAACGGAAAAAAATGCTTCAGGAAATAGGCTATTCGTCCATCGAGGACTTATTCGCACATATTCCGGAAGAAGTAAAATTAAAAGGGGAACTGAATATTCCGAATGGAAAGTCAGAGTTTGAAGTGCGGCGTGAGATGGAGCAGATCGCAGAGAAGAACCAGGTGTTCAAGACGATCTTCCGCGGAGCCGGAGCTTACAGACATTTTATCCCGGCAATGGTAAAAAATGTGACATCCAAAGAAAATTTGTTGACGGCATATACGCCATATCAGGCAGAAATCAGTCAGGGAATCTTACAGTCGATCTTCGAATATCAGACGATGATCTGCGACCTGACCGGAATGGATGTATCCAATGCATCTGTATATGACGGTGCAACTGCAGCGGCAGAAGGTGTTGCGATGTGTCAGGACAGAAAGAGACACAAAGCACTGATCTCAGGAACGGTTCCGCCATATGTACTGGAAGTGGTAGAGACTTACTGCTTCGGAAATGGAATGGAACTGGAAGTCATTCCGGAAAAAGACGGAGTGACGGACAAAGAATATTTAAAAGAACATATCGATGCGCAGACAGCCTGCGTATATATCCAGCATCCGAACTATTACGGTAATCTGGAAGACGCAGAAGAGATCGGTAAGATCGCACATGAGGCAGGAGCCAAATATGTGATGGGAGTGAATCCGATTTCTCTGGGAGTAATCAAGACTCCGGCAGAATACGGGGCAGACGTGGCAGTCGGAGAAGGACAGCCGCTCGGACTTTCTCTCGGATTCGGCGGACCTTATCTTGGATTTATGGCAAGTAAGGAAGCAATGATGAGAAAGCTCCCTGGAAGAATTGTTGGTGAGACGGTCGATCATAACGGAAAGACTGGTTATGTACTGACACTTCAGGCAAGAGAGCAGCACATCCGGAGAGAAAAAGCTTCCAGCAATATCTGTTCGAACCAGGCACTTTGTGCACTGGCAGTCGGTGTTTATCTTGCAACGATGGGAAATGAAGGTGTCAGACAGGCAGCAATTCTGTCTATGTCTAAAGCACATTATTTTGCAGAGAAACTGGAAGAGATCGGTCTGACAGTTTGTAACCAGGCAGAGTTCTTCCATGAATTTGTAACCAGATCAGAAGTGGATTCGGATAAGATATTAAGAGCATTGGAAGAAGAAGGAATCCTTGGCGGATATCCGTTAGATGAGCATCATATTCTGTGGTGCTGCACCGAGGTCAATACAAAAGAAGAGATGGATCAGGCAGTCCATATCTTAAGGGAGGTGCAGGGATGTTAATATTTGAAAAAAGCAGACAGGGAAGAGGCTGCGACCTGTTACCGGCATCAGATGTAGAAATCTACTTACCGGAAGAAAAAGATAAAAGAGAACAGCCGCTTCACCTTCCGGAATTGTCCGAAGGTGAACTGAGCAGACATTATACAGAACTTGCTAAGAAATCACATGGAGTGAATGACGGGTTCTATCCACTTGGATCATGTACGATGAAGTATAATCCGAAGATCAATGAAGATATGGCTTCACTGCCTGGATTTACAGAAATCCACCCGCTACAGCCGGAGCATACCGTACAGGGATGTCTGGAAGTTATTGGGGAGATTGAGAATTCCCTTTGTGAGATCACGGGAATGGACCGTATGACGTTACAGCCAGCAGCAGGAGCACATGGTGAATTTACGGGACTTCTTCTGATCAAAGCTTATCATGAGAGCAGAAATGATGAGAAGAGAACGAAGATCCTGGTACCGGATTCTGCACATGGAACGAATCCGGCAAGTGCGGCAATGGCCGGATATAAAGTTGTAAGTATTCCGTCCGCACCGGATGGAGGTGTAGATATTGAAAAATTAAGAGAGGCAGCAGGAGATGATGTGGCAGGATTGATGCTTACCAATCCGAACACAGTTGGTCTCTTTGATAAGAATATTCTGGAAATTACGAATATCATTCATGAATGCGGCGGTCTTTGCTATTATGACGGGGCGAACTTAAATGCAGTTATGGGTACGGTACGCCCAGGAGATATGGGATTTGATGTGATTCATCTGAATCTTCATAAGACATTCTCCACGCCACACGGCGGTGGTGGTCCGGGAAACGGCCCGGTTGGATGTAAGGAAATGTTGTCTGATTTCCTGCCATCATATCTGGTGGAAGGGGAAGAAACATTACATCTGGAGAAACCGGAAAACAGTATCGGTGAGATGAAGAGCTTCTACGGTAACTTCCTTGTAGTGGTAAAAGCACTGACTTATATCAAAACACTCGGAAGAGAAGGTATTCCGGAGGCAAGTCAGAATGCAGTACTGAATGCCAACTATATGATGAATAAGTTAAAAGATCTGTATCCGATGGCATATGATGAGATATGCATGCATGAATTTGTTATGAGCCTTGCAGATCTGAAAAAGAATACAGGTATTTCAGCAATGGATATTGCGAAAGGTCTCTTGGACGACGGTATTCATCCACCTACAATGTACTTCCCGCTGATCGTGGATGAAGCACTGATGGTTGAACCGACAGAGACAGAATCGAAGGAAACACTGGACGATGCAATCGCAGTATTCCGCAAATTATATAAACTGGCAGAGACAGATCCTGAAAAGTTACATCAGGCACCTGTGACAACTCCGGTTACAAGACTGGATGAGGTCAATGCGGCAAGACATCCGCATCTGAGGTATGTGTTTTAAGGAAAAGTGAAGAGAGGAACAGTTATGGTCACAAAGCTTACATATATAGAAAGCGATCAGGTGAACCCATATAAGAATCTTGCAGTGGAGGAGTATTTACTCCTCCACTGTGAGGATAAAGAGTGTATTTTGTATCTCTGGCAGAATCAGAATACCGTTGTAATCGGGCGTAACCAGAACGCATGGAAAGAATGTAAAGTTACAAAATTAGAAGAAGAGAATGGTCATCTTGCGAGAAGACTTTCCGGTGGCGGAGCAGTCTATCATGATCTGGGAAATCTGAACTTTACATTTTTGGTAAATAAAGATGAATATAGTCTGGAAAAACAGTTACAGGTAATCATAAATGCAATGGGACGGTTGGGATTGAAAGCAGAAAAATCCGGAAGAAACGACATCTTGATTGATGGAAAGAAATTCTCCGGCAATGCATTTTATGAGCAGGAAAAACACTGCTATCATCACGGAACCATTATGGTAGATGTAAACAAGGAAACACTGTCCCGATATCTGACCGTATCCAAAGATAAGTTGAAATCCAAAGGTGTGGATTCTGTGAAATCCAGAGTGACAAATCTGAGAGAATATGTCCCGGAACTGACACTGGAAGAGTTAAAGAAAGCGCTTCGCGAATCTTTTGAAGAGGTTTATAACCTGAAAGCGGAAGAAAAGAAGATGAAAGATCTGGACAGAGATGAGATTGAAGAAAAGACTGAACATTTTTCATCCTGGAAATGGCTGTACGGAAGAAAACTGGACTTCCAGTACGAGCTGAGTCACAGATTTGCATGGGGCGGGATTACTATGCAGTTCCAGGTAGAATCAGGAAAGATCAAGGATGTGGAAGTTTATTCCGATGCGCTGAATATTGAACTGGCGGAGGCAATTCCAAAGTTCTTGAAAGGAATCAAATACCGAAAAGAAACCATGTGTGTGCAGCTTGGATTATTCTGGTCGAAAGATGGGAATGTCGAAAATATGATGAATGATGTGATTGCCTGGATTCAGGAAACAGATTTATAGAAATGATAAGAAAACCTTGTAAAGATTACAGATTTTACAGGAGGAAAATGAAATGAGCGGAAAATATGATGTTGTGGTAATCGGTGCCGGACCGGGGGGATATGTGGCTGCGATCAAAGCTGCAAAGCTCGGGCTTAAGACGGCAATTATAGAAGAACGAAGAGCCGGTGGAACCTGTCTGAACCGTGGATGTATCCCGGCAAAAGCAATGATCCATGCGTCTTCGTTATACAGAGAAATGCAAGATGCAGAACGATTCGGAATATCAGCTTCGGATGTGACATATGATTACGGAAAAATTGTTGCTTATAAAGAAGAAACAACGGACAAACTGGTGCAGGGAGTCGAGCAGCTTCTGAAAGCAAATGGCGTAGACGTATACGATGGAAAAGGTACGCTTCTGGAAGAAAAGAAAGTGCGGATCCGGAAGAAAGAAGATATTGTGATAGAAGGGGAAAATATTATCCTTGCCAGCGGTTCCAAACCATTAATACTTCCAATTCCTGGAATGGATAATGAAAGAGTCCTGACCAGTGATGCACTCTTTGCGATGAAAGAAGCTCCGAAGAGCCTGATCATTATCGGAGGCGGTGTTATCAGTGTGGAATTTGCCACAGTATATGCGAACCTTGGATGCAAGATTACAATCCTGGAAGCGATGCCAAAGTTAGTACCGAATATGGATAAAGAGATCAGTCAGAATCTGAAGATGATCCTGAAAAAGAGAGGCATTGATATTCATACTTCGGCTGCAGTACAAGGAGTAACAACAGAAAACGGAACCTGTATCTGTCACTATATAGAGAAGGATCAGGAACAGGAAGTAACGGCAGATTACGTTTTGTGCGCAGTTGGACGCTGCCCGAACACAGATGGTTTGTTTGGGGAAAATGTAAAACCAGATATGGAGCGCGGCCGTGTGCTGGTGAATGCGAACTTTGAATCCAGCATCCCGGGGGTCTATGCAATCGGTGATCTGATCTTTGGTGTACAGCTTGCACATGCGGCAAGTGCCCAGGGAATCGTGGTAGCAGAAAAACTTGCCGGAAAAGAACCATCCATAGATCTGAGTATTGTTCCGGGATGTGTCTATACAGATCCGGAGATCGCATCTGCAGGAATGACAGAAGATCAGGCAAAAGAAAATGGAATTGCTGTAAAATGCGGCAAGTTCATCATGAGTGCAAATGGAAAATCTATCATTACGCAGGAAGAACGGGGCTTCATCAAAGTCGTAGCAGACGAAGCAACCGGCAAGATTCTGGGAGCTCAGATGATGTGTGCCAGAGCAACGGATATGATCGGAGAATTTGTGACTGCAATTACAAATGGGCTGACTGTAGAGCAGATGCTTAAAGGAATGCGGTCGCATCCGACTTATAATGAAGGAATCGGGGAAGCACTCGAGGAACTCGAAGGCGGCGCAGTGCATGTGATGCCGAGAAAGAAAAAATAAATTTGGGATTTAATTTAGGAAGGCTGTGGATACCCGAACCGGAATAAAGCTTGGAAAGGCGTTCCTGCTCA
>ERZ1026901.577-NODE-577-length-27977-cov-7.379736_pt1 | contig 27977 bp, 38 predicted proteins | sample MGYA00380179_ERZ1026901 | MGnify/ENA primary metagenome ERZ1026901 (study PRJEB33269, sample SAMEA4719815) | human gut metagenome | biome: human-associated habitat; feature: organic feature; material: feces | place: Cameroon | collected 2013-10 ... | reverse complement strand
CAAAATAAAAAGCCCCTCAATGAGGGGCGTATTTTATTTGTGATTACTCAGCGGAGATAATCAGATATAGCCAACTATCCGCTTAAACACTACACTTATGAGATTTTAGGTTGAGCAACGGTTAAGCAACCGCACTCAATTTTACAACGATTTAACAAGCCATACATCCACCTTTGCATGGTAAGGAGATAGGTTAGATCACTTCCTTAATGTTTAAAAGCCACTCCTATAATTGCACCACCACTTAACACTTGAGATACATTTCTTTGCATCCGCAAGCGTTTAATGGTTTTCTTGTCGTTCTCTATTTGCCCTTTCAATTCGGTCAATGAGTTCTGCATTTCGTTTAAGGTAATTTCTTGCTTCATTGATTGAAGCTTTGCTTGTGTCAATTCGTTCTCCAATTTGTTGATTGTATTGTGTGCTTCGGTCAACTCGTTCTTTTGCTTCATGACTAAGTTCTGTGCTTCTGTCAATGGAACGCTGGATGCTTCGGTTAAGTTCAAGGCTTTCTCGTTGTTGCTCTTCAATTCGTTCCACTGTGTTAAGGGAATCGTTATGGTTGCTTCCGTTTGGTTCATGGAAGATGTACCAGCAGCAAAAGACGGAGAGGAGCACAATACCACCGATAATAGCATGGCGGTAACTAAGGCGATTAAGTAAAACTTTGATTTTGTCATACATTATACCCCTCCTGCGTAGTCAGTAATCCCCCTAGCGATGGCACGAACGATAGTATCTAAATCATTAGACAGCATAGCGTGATCTTCTTCATTATCGATGAATGCCATTTCAACTAATACTGCAGTTGCATCTGTGCCATTTAGCACCCAAAGGTCGTCACGTTTTTTTGTGCCACGGTCTACCGTATTAATGCTGCGGATGATTTGACTTTGGATGTCACCTGCTAATCGTTGCCCGTTAAAAGACTTGTACAAAGTCTCCGTACCTCGAGCTTCCGTATTAAACGCATTACAATGGAGAGACACGAATATATCTGCGCCCCAAGAATTGGATTCAGAACATACAAGCCCTAAATCATCATCTTGTAGAGTGCGCACATCGCATCCAGCTGTTTCCAAGTAACACGCCAACATCTTGCCCGCATCACGTGCCACATCACATTCACGCGTACCATATACAGGGTTAACTGCGCCACTATCTAAGTTGATATCGTGGCCAGGATTAATAAATACTTTCATCGTTTATCCTCCTCTTCTAATCTATCGGGAATACCATTGTTATTTCTGTCTACCCAAAGCCCTAAGAAGCCTACAATGGCTGTTAAGACACTAGGTATGAATATGTGGTCAATAATGTTGATGCCTACATTAATCAGCTTATTCGCTTCGTCTGACACGTACCCACTAATAAAGGACATAACATATTGAGTGACCACTAATAAAATAGGCACTAGCATCACAAATACTAGCGCCCTGGTTGCAAATATTCCTGTAGGGTGGAAGTTGGCCACCCTAACAGATTTAGATGATTTTTTAATTGTATTGATGAGATTTGGTGGTATGTTCATGTAACTCCTCCTTAAGATCATCAACACGAGCTTCGATACCCTCGACACGAGACGTTAATTTCACATGCTCTGTATATGCTTTGGTTCTTTGCTCACGTGAAAGTTTGATTTCTTCTTTTAACTCATCGAGTGTTTCGATTAGTCTACCCATCTTTTCTTGAATCATTAAATTATCTTGCAACCGTTGTAAATCTAATTTTTCGAGTAAGGGTACCACAAGAAGCCGATACCCTACCCCCGCAACTATACCTACGATAGTAAGTGTCGTTGCGATATCGCTCAACTCAAATTGCCAAGTCCACATAAGCACCCCTTCCCTACTGAGCTTGAACAGTTTTCGTAAACATCAATTCCATTCTTGCATTGTAGAACTTGACTGTTATCGGACCGCTAGATGTTATTGGAATTTCTGTATTCGTATTTTCAAGATATTCGATTGGACCATCATTGATTTGGAACGGTAATCCTATCGTATATGAAATTATGAGTACATTATTATTAGTTTCGACAACTGGTTCAAATAAGCTACTGTCTTTTATGAAAGAAACACCACCACCAGATGCTGCGCATAGTTTAAAATAATCCAACATAATACCTTCAAGACTATCACTATGGACCATTACATTATTCTCTAATAAAATATTTTTAATTTTGGCGACTACCTCGGCATTTACATTGTCGCCTTGTGGCCCCGGAATGCCTTGTGCTCCGTTTTCTCCAGTATCACCTTTAGGCCCTTTGAGTGCATTAAGCTGTTCCGGCGTAAAATCAGAATATTTAAAAGGTTCGCCTTGAGGGCCTTGAACACCTTGTTCGCCTTTATCACCTTTTTCGCCCTTTAATTCCAATTTTTGTGCTTCGGTTAGTTCCTCAAATCGTAATGGCTCGCCTTTTGGTCCTTGCACACCATCTTCACCTTTAGGCCCTGGTTCGCCCTTTGGCCCTTGCAATTTAATAATTTGCGTTGCGTCCTTAACATTAACTTTATCGTCTCCAGTCATATAAATATTAATAGTATTTTCGCTCATATTATTTACCTCTGTTGCTTACACCTTCAAGAATAGTTAATTGCCCTTTAACGAGGCATTTCATAGGTCTACTACCTGCCCATATGAATAAGTCCCACGCATACCTACTTGCATGTAGTTCGTTTGTATCCAAAGAAAGGATAATTCTACAGCTTTCATCGGCTGTTAAATTATCCTTTGAAACTTCAATATTGAATTTAGCTCTATACTGTTCGTCTTGGGCAAACTTTCTTACACATGAAAACAAATCCTCGGCCTCTACTGTGCCATTGTATCCAATAGTTAGTGTAATAAATTCACCCTTAATAGCAGATAGGTTATGTTCGACTGGTATCATCTGTATCATCCTTGTCCAACTTTAATAAATCGTTGTGCACGCATCCTTCAGTTGGACACGTGCCATCTTCGTTGAGCACTTCCCAGCAGTACTCACAAAATTCCATAACTGGTACTTTACTACCACCGATATATTTAGGCATATTATTGCACCTCCTTGATTCGTGCTACCATTTCACTATTTAACTTGATATATTGTGCACAAATTGCGTTAGTAGGTTTCCCCATGAGCAGCAATCTGCGTTGAGCCTCTTCTAGTGTTTTAAATCGCGGTTCATATTCGGCTTTTATAGCGTTAATCTTATCTTCCTTTGTAGGAACATACGGATCAGGCTCAACGAACTTGCCACTTACATAAAGTTTACCCGTCATAAATTCATCTAGCATGCTGTCGCCATCTGCAGAATACACATATTGTGCATTTGGGTAATCGTGTTCAGCCTGTGCCATAATATCATCACGACTCAATGTGTTATCACACAGGGATGTAATACGTTCCCCTTTGTCATTTAAAATAAATACATATTGATTCATAATACTATCCTTTCGGAGGTGAAATTATGCGCCGTTACGCTATATTATTAAATCGTAGACAACGCAATACCATTACATTAAGGCAACTATTTAACGAGTGGTTGCCTATTCACTCGCAGACTATTTCAAAGAGTGCTGTTAAGTCTTACCATATTGCTTTTAAACACATATCCAACATAGCGGATATGCCTATCACGGATATTCATTTTCAGCACCTTCAAAACGTGATTAATTCCATGCACTTAAAAGGACTTTCCTACTCATCATGTAAGAAAGTCCGTACATTACTTAATCAATTATTCAATCACGCTATTATCCAAGATTATCCTGTCACTAATTATGCCTTACACTTAAATCTAGGGCCCAATATACCAACGATACGGAGGAATGTATTCACTCGCCAACAAATCAACAAATTATGGGCAATAGATTCATCTTATCCGCGCATGATTTTAATACTGCTTTACACCGGACTACGTATAGGTGAGCTTCTTAACTTACGTAGGCAAGATATCAATAGACGATCATCGTACCTTATCGTAAGACATGCTAAAACGAAAGCTGGTGAAGGACGTATCATTCCCATCCATCACCGCATCATGCCATTGATTGAGCAATTATACATCGATACAGACGATTATCTATTCACTATCAGTTACACATCATTTCGCAAGCATTTCCATGATATTACGAAGCAGCTCAATTGTAAGCACACTATCCATGACACTAGACACACATTCACAAGTCTGCTTGATACGGTTGCACCACCTAATGCTTTACGCTCATTGCTAGGTCACAAGCAAGGCGATATCACTACCCGGGTGTACACGCACAAAACCATTCGTGAATTACGTAAAACGATAGAATTATTAAAGTAACTTCCCCAGTGGGGATATGGTGGAGCTGATAATCAACAAAAGACTACAGTTACTTATCCGATAATGTTTACGACTGTTTTTATTTCGTGTGCAATCGATGCCTTTTGGGTTGGCGAAACGCCTCTTTATTTAGCCAATGTAGCTAACGAAAGTGATAATTCAAAAGCAGTATTTATGGGGAGTGCTAGCAATATAGGTAGCTATTATTGGTTCGCATTTGGAAAAATCTAATTACCTACAGCAATATATTTACCCCAAGCTACTGAGCTAGTAGACGAAGATGATATCGGTTGAGAGAATACTTTAAAAGTAGTCTTGGTGTAATCTCGGAACGAATGAACTTGATTATATTTATTGTTATTGTTCACATCATTGCCAACTACGGCGTAGCATTCATTTTTAAATGAAACCGGGAAGGTGACTGTTCCGCCAACAGGAATGTGCTCAAATGCTCCCCACTGGGGCATTAAGCTTTACCAACTGCTAACCAAAGACACGGTCTCGAGACTGTCTTATTTGTTTGAAAATTATAATAAGAAACTTTTTCAAAGCCAGCTTTATTAATATTGTAAATCTTTATGCTATCGCTTGAGCCACCAATTATAACCGGCACCACAGAATAGCATTCACTAAACGATATTGGAAAAGTAACCCAATGACTGCTCTCATCAGAATAATAGTTATCGCGTCCCCACTGGATAGTGAAACCATTAGCATATTTGACAAAGCCCGCATTCGCATCGAGTTTAGATGCAACAATAGCACCCTGCCCCAATAGATTTTTTATATCCTTCAAAGTAGCGGCAGGATTCTCTTGCCAATCAGTAGCACCAAGGATTTTGGCAATCATCGCAGTAATAGCCGGATGAGATAAAACATCTTTATTATGCACATCTAAATCATGCACAGATGCTAATCCATTATCAGAAACAATCGCCTGTACCTTTTCAGCATTGCCAATTACGGTAGTAATTGTAAATGTGTAGCTATCCATTGGCGTGTTCTTGTCGGGGATGTAGTCAACATAGTTGCCTCCATTTGTGTAGGAGAACAACACTTCTTGTCCATTCTCTCCCGCTTTGGCCATAAGGCCGATTTCCCTTGCATAAAAACCGGCTTCAAGGTTCTTATTTGATAACAACCCTTGTACCATGAATTGGCCATCTCCAGTCTTTACGCTTTTAGTAATTGCTAATTCTAATCGTTTATCGGTTAACGCAGTAGCACTTGGGATTGATGCGGGCATATCGCCCGCGCCGATAACGATTTTTGTAAAAATCAAAGCCTGCTTACTTGCATTCGCTTCCGCAATAGTATTTGTCCCCGCCATTGTTGTAATGACGGCAGGATATTTTGCCATGTAGACCTCCTATATATGAATATATTGGTGAACGGTAACAATACCGCCGATATAGATTTGTTGAGTTTGCGGACCTGTTGAGATTTTAAGGCTAGGTTCAGCTACAGCACTGCCCGCAGCCGTTGCAATACCTCCAGCATACACGCCGCCTGAATTAATTGCGTGCACATAATCAATACCATCTAGCCAGGACCTTTTATTCTTGACGAATTCTAATATACGCAGCACGCGCTCCCTTATATTGGGAGTCATCATATAGCCGGACATCTGCAGCTTAAAATGATAAGGCTTGCCACCCTCATAGTCCCAGTTCTCCACGACTTCACAGTCTGAATACAGTTCGCCGATGGCTTCTTCTACTAATCCAACGGTGCCTTTTCGCCGATGCCAAGCGATAGAACTTAGGATTAATTTAATCTTTTGTTCCCTCGTTACCGCTTCATTGTAGAAGTCAACGTGTAAATGCCAGGCTAACTCATCAAGTATCGGTGTGCTTATCTCATTAAGATGCGACAGGATAGTTAGTCTATCCACAAATGGCATCAACGCCATAAGCCGCAACGTAACCACTTCAGCTAAGGCTTGCACATCGGCGTCATTGGCAATCGAGCTTGGTAGCGTATCCTTTAATTTGAATTTGTAGAGATCATTCATGCTCTACACCTCCATATGTGATAGTCTTACCAGTACACCGCGCCAATTCCACTTGGTAACCCTCTTCTTTCTTACCGTCTTTCACGAAGGTAAATATAGGCGATGTTACACTAACACGTTTAGCCCCAGCTTCCATCACACGTCGAATCAATTCAGATGGAATGATGTCGCGCCCTACTTTTCCCGATTGCCATGTTATGTAATCCGCGACAGCAGCATCGACACGACTTTTAATCGTGTCCGCGTAATACGAATTATTCGAATCAATGTAGTACTGAATATCGATATTGTAATTCTTAGCAATTGGTGCTTTCACTGACACATTATCAGTAAGTGGTCGTACCTTTTTATCGGTGAGCGTAGCTTCTACTAATTTAAGAATTTCTTCCCCTGCAATTTCACCAGATACAAGACCCGGGTATACAACTACATCTCCAGGCTTAGGTGATACCACCTTTACGGAACTAATAAGGGCAGATGCTTTTTTAGTGAAAAACTCATAGGCCCCTTCCGCCCCTGCACAAGAGAAGCTTTCAGGTGCTTCTCTAATACGTTCGCGAAATGCGTCGTCTGTCTCCGTGTCGGCACCACCTTCAGAGATTGTAATATTGGTTACACTTGCAATATACGGTATCGGATCTACAAGAGTTGTAATCGACCCTACTGGGTAGCCATTCCCTTTAGCTGAAGATTCTGTGCATACCGCTTTTACTTGTATCGTGGTTTCACTAGCTGATAAGTAGTAAGGCTCAGTTAGTGCAAAAAATGCACCATCTCCAGAAGTAAATCTTGTACCTTTTGGAATGGCTATCCCTTCGGGCCGTGCCATTGATGCCGTTAACTTCATAGTAGTGACTGCACCGGTTGCCTGTAACCGTTCCACGCCTAACGCAATGCCGATATGGTCTAAGTTATTGCCACTAGCATATGCCAGAAGATTCTGCTTGCCCGTATCGTTAATGCGGTTTAGCAATAAAATGACAATATTGGTAATTGTTAATAGGAATAAACGGATAGGGTCCGCTGGTGCTAACTTTCGCCCAGTAATAGAAGAGTAGAGGGCGAATATTTCCTTTTCAACGGCTTCTTTATCCGCCGTGACAAAGTTGATTTCAGGTAAATTCATTATTATCGCCTCCACGGTGGTAAATTAATAGTCACCCTTATATCTACATCAGGGCATTTCAAAATAAGATTTGCAGGCAATATCACATATTGAGCATACTCTTGATTGGCTTCTAGCAGCACATTCATATAGGCTTCGCTACCATACACTTTAAATGCGATACCGTCCCACATATCCCCTTGGATGGTTCTATACTGATTCATAGCCACCTGCACTTTCTAGCCATTCGTCTTTTATTGCGATTGATACTTTGGGTATTAAGTGCCCTTCTTCGGCGTCAGTTGCAACGGTGCTTTCGAAGTCTACTGACACAACTCTGCATCGCGGCTCATATTCAGTAATGGCCCGAATTACCTCTGCAGATATTCTGGCCATTGCTACAGGTAGTGGTAAGTCAATGACGGTACCATCAATACCAAACCTTCTATCAAGAGGGACAGAAAATTGCGTTGTAGAAATAATAGTTCGCACATTTTGAATAATCTCAGTAAAGATATCTTTTGGTGCAAAATCAATACCATCAAGACGAGCGCTTACGTCAATTTGCATTCGTATCGCCTCCTTGTTTAGGTGTGATTACAACTTTAGGAATATCAGGAGCCTCCTTCAGCGTTACATTAATAGATGCGGATAATACATTACCTCGATTATCAATCGTATTCATAGCAGCGCTTATACTGGTAATCAGTAATTTATGCTCACTAAATGGTTTACCATTAATAATCAACTGCTCGGCCTGCCCTTCTTGGCACATCTTGGCCACCGCTTCAATTTCTTTTAAAGGATCAACGCCCAATAACTTATTAAAGTTCATCGTAAAAGAAATTTCATCTGCATCAGGCCCTAAAAATTCAAGTATTGGCTTTTGCCCTATGATTTCTTGTGATGCTGTTCGTGCACTGATATTTCGTGCCAATGCATCGAACGTACGCACCGTGTGAGAGGATGCCACAAACACAATTTTTCCAAAGCTTCCTAATTGGCGTTGTGGTAGATATCCTCCTAGGCCAAACTTATCAGCTAAATTAGATAGGCGGGAGTAAGCCACATCGCCTAATTGCGTATTTTGTAAATTCTTTAAACCTTGTGAATTTAGGTTTTTCTTATAATTAGCGGCAGTACTGCCTAATTTACTAAATAATGATATGTTACTCACCTCCTATCAATTCGGCGTGCCTGTGCTTCCGCCACCAGGAACGACGCCACCATGTGTATGAGACACTAAACTAATTCCGTTAACCACTACATCCCCAGAAGGGGCGTTGATAGTTAAGTTGCCAGTACAATTAATTACAAGACCTCCACCGTCCGCATCATAGGAGACGGTCGAGCCGTCCGCAAATTTGATGCCGTGGATATTCTGCCCATTAAAAGAGGGCTTATCCTTGGCATTATACGTAGTGCCTAAGATGTAGCCCTGGGACAAATTATTATCTTGTGGTAGGAATAAACATAATACCTGTTCGCCGACACCTGGCATCCAGTAATGTTTATTATCTTGTGACCCGTGTGAAAGCACTTCAAGTGGATACGATACTAAATCGTCACGGTCCGGAAATGTTACCCTCGCCGTCATAGTTGAGGGATCTGTACTAGATACGATGCCGTCACGAATTAAATTTTTTAACGCCACACTAATATCCATCTAGACACCTCCTTATATCTAGGCTTTGCGTATATCCGCCCCCAACCTTATGGGAGCATTTACTAATGATATACTTACCGTCAAATTTACCGAATCCTTTTAAATTAATTGTGGCTGATGCAGCCAATACGATATGGCCAAGCATAGCGACTGAACCAGTAATTTCATTCTTGTTCTTTTCTCGTAGCTTTTTCTTGGCCAAGCGTTCCGCTTCCGCCTGTGTCTCACAACTTTGGTTAACTTGCAGTATCTTACCTTGCGTTTTGTGCGGATCCTTGAACGTGAATTCAATATTACTCTTTTGCTTAGTGCTTTTGTGCTTTACATGACATCCCCAATACACATCCTTTAATGACGTCTTTAAAGAATAGCTACCTTGATAAGGAATGATTTCCCCAAGCTCCTTAATTTCTTCTTCTGTAAGGTCTGTTGGCACCGGTCCCTTAATTAGCGTTGCGACTACTTTTTCTGTTTCGAACTTTGTTTCATCAAAAATAATCACTTGCTTATCTGAAACCTTTAGCGCCAGTCCGTTATCCTTACAGACTTTCATCAAGAATTCTAAATCAGATTGGTCCGATTGCTCGACCCTGTCTAAATTGATTGTTTCAGGTGTATCGTAAAACAATTCAAGCCCCGCTCCTTTTGCGAGCTCCTCCGCAACAGCTTTTAGAGTAGTCTTCTCCCATGACTTACTCTTTAATTCCCCTCTTAACTTGGATTCATCTGGAACACTAACAGCACCGATAGTGACTTCATGCGGTGGATTCTTACAGGTAATTTCATCAATTTCAAACTGGCCGCATTTCATCTCTATCTCGTCCCCAGGTTCATTCCAGTTGTGGAATACGATTGATGCGGTTAGCTTAGCCCCTTTTTCAGGGAACCAATCGGACATCCAAAGCTCTTCTATATCATGTAGTGTGATTGATATATCATCAGCTTCTCCCGACATGACGTCGTTATAGCTGAAATCCTTTAAATACGGAACCAGGTCTTGTGTGATGTCCTTTTGATCATACTGCAGTTTGACAGTCACATAGCGCAAATTACTAGGCATAACTTACACGCCCCTTCCGGTTTTGGATTTCAGCAAGGCGCGCCTCTAGGTCATCCATCGCACCACCTACTGCACTTTTAATTTGTTGCACCGCACTTGCATCGGCATTACCATTAATAGTGATGTTGATCGGTGCGGAGACAGATACAGCGGAGTTACCTTCACTAGGTAAAAGCCCCATCATAGCGCCAGTTTGCTTCCATAATGCTTCAGCTCTTGGCGTGCCATTAAGTGGAATGGCCGCCTCTGCAGATTCTTCAGCAAATGTAGTAAGGAACGAGCCCTTGCCATAAATACCGCCTTTCGCGTTATGCTGTACAGATTGCCCATTCGCCGTTGCAGTGCCTTCTACTCTGGCTTGAATTGGCTTACTGAAAATGGATCTAACCCATTCCCATTTTTCACTAATCCAATCAAACAACCCGCCTAGCTTACTCATAACCCAATCATAGAATTGGCCGAGTGCTGCCTTAGGGTCTTCCCATAGTAGAGTGAACCAGGCTTTTACTTGGTCCCAATTAGCAATTAACCCCATAGCCGCATAAATCAGCCATCCTATAGGGCCTGCCATGAAAGCGATGATGGCAGCTGTAGGAGATTCCCACATCGATGTACAGAAATTTGACACAATTTCAAAATGAGTGACTAACCACGCCAAAACACCAATTAATGCAGCAATAGCTAATATCACCAACCCTATCGGATTAGCACTCATCGCCGCATTTAACAACCATTGCGCCGACGCGGCCGCATAGGTCGCAACTGTGCCGGCTATCATCGCTGCCTTATGGATGCCTGATGCAATCACATTGCGCATAGTTGCCACACGTTCCGATTCCATCATAAGCCGATAAGCCGCATGGGCCGCCGTTACACTGAAGTAAACAGCTTTCACTGCTTTATAGGCAATTACCATCCCCGCTACGGCAACGCTTGTTTTGATAATTGCTTCCGTAAGTTCAGGATGCTCACTTGCTACTTTTGACACATATGCGGCTTCGTTTGCTAAAGAATCCCCTAATTGGGCAAGAGTAGGTAGCATAGTACTACCGATTGAAATTGCCACGGATTCTGTTGCTGATTGCAACCGTATCATAGCGCCGCGCGCATTATTCTGCATCGTGTTAGCCATTTCCTCAGCGGCGCCGTCACTATTCTCAAGTTCCTTCGTTAAATTATCTAACGCATCCGGCCCTTGATCAATAACAGCTACCCAAGCTGATGCAGCGTTCGTGCCGAAGATAGTCGCAAGTGTAGCAAGTTTTTGCTCCTTGCTCATATCCTTAGTCTTATCTGCTAAGTCGCGAACGATTGCACCCATCTTACGTGGTCCGTTGGTATCATTCATAGAAATACCTAGGCTGTCTAGTGCGGCTTTGGCTTCTTCTTGTTGCGCTGTGGCTTCACTTAATGAGAGCCCCATTTCCTCAATCGCTTTAGTTGATTTCGAGGAAGTGCCTGCTAACCGTAAGAAACCAGAACGTAATGCCGTACCTGCTGCAGATGCTTTAATACCACTGTTGGCCATAAGACCCGTAAGTGCGGCCGTTTCTTCTAAGCTTGCGCCAAAGGCATGAGCTACTGGTGCGGCGTACTTCATTGTTTCGCCCATCATCTCAACAGTTGTATTTGTCTTAGTGGTAGTCTTAGCAAATACATCCGCCATATGCCCTGCGTGTTCTGCGCTTAATCCAAAGGCTGTAAGGTCATCGGATACGATATCCGCGGTACGTGCCAAATCCGTATTACTAGCTGCAGCTAAGTTCAAAAGCCCTGGCATACCTGCCATGATTTGTTGAGAGTTCCAACCGGCCATACCTAGATATGTCATGGCTTCGCCCGCTTGTGTTGCGGAGAACATCGTTTTCTCCCCTAGCTCACGTGCAGTGGCCGTCAATTGTTGCATCGCCTTATCGTCAGATACGGTGATCGCTTTTACCTTTGACATCACTGCTTCAAAGTCTGCTGCTTTAGATAGCATCCCGACGAGTGGAGCGGCCATCACTGCAGTAGTAGCCATTGTACTGCCTAAATCACTACGAGCACTTTTAGCATTAGCGTCAGCGGCAATTTTATTTTGCATTGCTTTTCTGAGTTTTGCGTCTTTAGCTGCCGTTTGGTCTAGCGCCTTACCAACTTTCTCCGTTGCGTTGCGGTATGAGTCCATGGAGATAACGCCTTGCTTTAATGCAGAATCCAAAGCCCTTTGTTGCGCTTTCAACTCGGTCATTTTAGAGCCGTATTGCGTCAACGTACCCTTGGCTTGCTGCATCGACGTCTTAAACCCTTGGGCTAAGGCGCCGTTTATTGCAAAAGCAATCTCAAATACTTTACCCGCCATAGTTCCTCCTTTCTTTTAAATTTGTGTACGCAAAAAGCGCTTGATGGATTAGTCCTCTTCCTCCCTCAAGCGCTTTTCATCTTCAAGAACAAATTCTAAATCGTCTATCCAATCTGCTATTTCAGCGATTGGGGTAGACATCCAAAAGTCTATGCCTCCGCACTCTCTAAGTCGGATGGCAATTCTTCGGCATTGTTGTCCGGGAGAAGTCCCATTTTCTCTGCCGAACCACGCAATAAAAAAACGCTTACCTCTGCGCACATTTCAGTGAATTCAGAGATTGGCATTGTCATTAATACCTTTGCGCTTTCCTTTAACGCTATGGCGGCAACTTCTGCCTGAAATCGTTTAGAAAATGTAACATCTGGGGTCATATCACCTTCACGGCGGACACGGAGTTCCGCCTTTGTGAAGTCAAACCCAGTTAAATTGTTTAAACCGTCAATTAGCTTTTCGCGATCATATGTAGCCATTATTTACCCAATGCCTCCCTTACGGATGCTAAGTAATCAACACCATTGATTACACAAACATAGTTAAATTTATCAATTTCAGTACGCGTTTTACCACCGACAGTCATTTTGAAATATACAATTTCAAACTCTGTAGAGGTATCGGTTTTACTTGCCTGTTCAAATTTGCCAAGACCGATTTTCTTAGGCATCACTTTAGCATATACGCTAACTGCTTCCGGTACTAATTCACCTTTTGCGGAATCGTATAATTGTTGTGCGCCACGAATTTCGATATCATGCACCTTTTGACTAGCAAGGTCGGTCACGTCTTTGTCAATGGTATTCCATTTAATGGACATGTTCATTGCCTTAGTTTGACCAAGTACGCCCAAATCAACTTCGCCGGCAATGCCCGCGCCTTTGATGGTATCGCTGATAAATTCGATATCAGGTAAGGTTACATCGGCGTAACCATATAATTCTCTGCCAGAGCTAAAAATGGCAAAGTCAATCAACTTATCTCTATGTTTAGCCATGAGTTACCTCCCTCTTAATTAAATAATGTGCTCATGTAAGACGAATCATATTCTTGGATGAAATCAACTTCACGAGCCGGTGTTGGCACACCTAAATATACATGGAATCGATAAATTCCGTTCAACAAATCTGTTGTAGGGTTTTCAGATTCCAAAAATTCAACACGGGCCCCAAGAAGCGCACCGGATGCTGTATGCCCATTTAGCCATGCATTGGCACTATTCACAACGTTATTAATCAAACGTTTGTTCCCTGGGTCGTCAAGTTTAGACCAGAAGGAAGTAATCAACGTGTTAGATACCCAGTTAAACATACGACGTACAGGAATAAAGGAATCCTTAACATCTGTATTAGATGGGTATGCCGTTGTACGATTGCCCCAAGCTCTCCATCCACCGATGAAATTAAGCGCAGTAACGACACCTTGGCCGTTCAAATACGCGGCTTCATCTGGGCCTAAATAGATTTCAGTACCGTCTTTTAATACAGCGCTATCCGCTTGCAAGGACTCATTAGATGGAGACTTGTAAGGGATATCGTCATATTTGGCGTCTGTTTTAGCCATAAGACCTGCGAGTTGTGTGGATAAATGGAATTGGCGATTAGCTAACGCTACTTTTGGCCAGCATAAGATTTGACGTTCATCGACGTAGTTCTTCTTATTTTTCCATTCACTAACGGCAGTTGCTTTTTTTATTTCATCGGTAGGCGCATCGCATAAGGACATAGCTTGGAACATACCATTAATAGTAGTTTCTTTTGCTTTCATAACTGCTGCTACAAGCGTGTTATGGGACCAGCCTGGCGCTAATAAGTTACCAGGAATTAAGCCAAAGCGAGGGAATACTTCATTAATAAGTTCCAAACCTTTACGCTTGCCTTCTGTATCCACACCACCTACGATATCGTCAGCAGTTACCATAGATGGGTCTACGTAATCATAAGTTACCCAAACGGATGTTGCACTTTTGAGTGCGCCTGTAGCTACGATGCCAATCAACAATTTGCCTTCATCGTTAAAAGTCGCCGTGTAATCAACATTGATAGTTGCTGCCGCGCCACCATTTGTAGCAGATACCTTTAACGTATTGAGTAATACAGGGTCTTCAATGGTTATGACTTTGTCCTGAATTTGTTTTTCAGTAGACGCTAACGTCTTCTTATGTTTCTTCGGATCAAGAACATTAATAAAAACAACAGGCGCCATTCCAAACAAAGAGAATTGGGAGTACATAGCTTCGCACAACGTGTATTTATCCCATTCTTTAGAGTAGCCCAATTTAGTAGTGGCAGATGCGTAATTGTAGCACAATACGGCTTTATTAGCTTCCGCTGGGTCTGTAGCTAAGTGCACAGGTGCGGTGCCAACATAAACCGGTAAGGCTGCCGTAGCTTCTGTCATAGAAATAAGAGAAGTAGGTACCTCTCTTGTATAAATTCCGTGTCTATAGTTTCCCACTATCTACGACCTCCTTTTTTGAATTCAAGGTAAGCGGTGTTCATCGCTGTACCTTCTGTTGCTAATTCTTGTTGTGCTTCTGCAATCTTATTGATTGGCACAAATAATAAGCGTAACATTGCTTTATCTTCACCTACCGTAGCAGGAATGCCGTCAATATAAACGGTACCTGTGGAAAGACCTAATTCAGCACTATTAGGGCCTAAGTAGATTACTTGTTTAGCATCTTTAGATGTAACTGTTTTTTCCGCAGTCTCAATTGCTTCATTTACAACTTCAACTGGTGCATCAGCTTTTGCCATTAAATAATCATCTCCTCTCGTATTTGTTCGATATCATATTTAACCGTCATAAATCCCTCCCAATACGGATACGCTTGATCCGGAGGGATGTCGGTATCAATTCCGTGTTTATCATCCAGCACTAAACGGTACCTGTTAGCAATAACAGGATGGGCCAGTAATGCTTGCCGTGTAGTTTCTAAGAAATTGGTAATCTCCATCCAGCCCTTTTCCACGTCCTCGGAGTATACGCCGTGGATTAGAAACAGTTGGACAGTTGACCCCTGCAAGGTATCTTCAATCTTATTAATGCGAATAACAAGATGTGGATATTGGTCCTCCCTGGATGATTCTTTCATTTTTAAAAATCCCGGTACAACTAATAAAGGATTCCCCTTTACTTGTGCGTCATCGCTAAAGTAATTAGCGTGCACCTTTTTTAGGAACGTCCCTAAATCAGTTGCTAATTGCGTAGGTGTCATCGATTACCCTCCTATTAATGCGTCGAGCGCGAGTTCCATTTGCTTTTGCAATTCCTGCTCTGCTTTATTCCCAACAAAAGCGGATATCTTAGCATCACCCAATATGCTTGGTACAGATGGGCCATGAAATTGCCCTATCGGATACCTGTCTGCACCTTTACGATACATCGCCCCGATATGTCCACTTCTCATACGAGCAATAAAAGCATTAGGGATTGGCCCTCCGCCACCATTCCGCATTACTTGTGCCTTAACAGTACGGCCTCTCCGTTTTGGCGGACTTTTTGGCGTAACTCTGAATTTAGTTAGGGCTATTGGGCCACCTTTAGAACGAATAAAGGCAGATAAAGTCATGCCCGCCTTATCTACCTTTATGGTTTTATTAATATTCGCTTTAGTAATTAGGTAGTCCTCGTTAACACGATCAACTATAGCCTTTTTGATTTTAGGTAACGCCTTGTTGATAGCTTTTGCTGTGGTCTTTGGCGTACCGACGACCATCGCATCTATCTTAGCTAGCCCATTTTTCAACCCCTTTATGTCAATAGTTACACTCACGAGTTATTCCCCCTAAGGACGATGCTTAGCATACCCATGTCATCTTCACATGATTGGACCATCATAATGCGGCCGTTAAAGCGAAAGATTTGATTGTACTCTGGCACCTCAGGTAAATCCCGCTTGGCCACGTGTACTATAATCGTATCGTAAATCAGCCCATCAATGTCCTGGCCCATGATTTCGACATGCTGCTTATCGGTAAGGCCTTCCGCCACTGCATAGCACTGCGTGCCATTTAGATTATGTACTTCGGCAAATTCATCGGAATTGATAAACACCTTTTCAATGTCATTTTGCGCAAAGTCCTTAAATCCCATGATTATTCACCTAAGATATTGATGATTTCTTCACGAGTAGCGTTTTCCGGAACATCCAATTGTTCAGCAGCTGCCATTACGCGAAGTGCTTCATCGGATAAGAGTTCCAAGTTGACGTCTGCATCAGAATCAAGAATATCGGAAATCATGTCCGCCTTTGTGGCTTTGCTTGCAAAATCAAGTCCAATAGATTTACCATAACCGGCAATATCCGCATTCGTCATAACGCCAAGAGCTGCGGCTAACGGGTCTTCTGCATTGTTTTTATCATCGCCAACTACGACAGCTGCGCCTAAACGAATTAGGCGCTCTTCTTCTTCTGCAGTTAAATCGGAGATGATATCACCTGGATTATACACATAATCGCCGGTATTAATCGCGTGCTTAGCTTGTACAGGCATAGGTCCTACCTCCTTTCAATTACAATACGTCCGCTACGAAATAAGAATCTACATCAAACGGAACGTAAATAGGACGGGATTGCAATTCTAAGAACGTCGCATCAGGATCACGTGTAACCAATCGACGCAGTACATATTCACCTTCATAGGTTACAAAGTCCATACCTTCACCAGGGATGATTGTATTAGCACCATACAATTTAGTGAATTTAGCCATATCAGAAGCTACCAACAATTTACCGGTAGGTACCATTTCCTTTTCTTGGCCGTCTGTTGGATCTACATAGTAATTATCATAAGTAAACACATTACATTGAATTTGACCGCCCATGAAGCCAACATAAACAGCACCTTCTGCCATTTGTTCAAATTGCAAAAGACCCATTTCCGTACGACGATTATCAAATAATGCCAAGATTTTTTTATCAGAAAGCATTACTTCTAATGTTTCGGAATTCATGACCAACGTATTTGGATTAAATCCAGATGCTTTCAAGCATTTCTTTTTCCATTTAATGATGTTGGCCACAATTTCCGCTGCAGATTGGCCCCAACGTGCAGTACCAGATAATGTTTCTTTATTTGTGAAATTAAAGTCTACAACGTCATCAATACCTTCACCTTTAATGTGCGCTTGGCCATTGAATAACACGTCGGCTGCCATAACTTCTTGAGAGCGTACCAAGTTGTCCTTTAATTCTTGCGTATCTTGCGCCAAGAGTTGGATAGCTCGTTCTTCAGGAGATACTGTGCCAGCGAATGGCTGTTCACCTGCTAAACGGACCTTGATGTCGTTTTCAGTGATTGCACGTTTTTCTTTCTTTTGTGCAGGTTTATACGTAGTTGTAGTCACGCCTGTGCGTTGAGATAAAGGCGCTGTAGAGTTTGGCGCTACCCAAGGTGTAATAGTTCGGCGACCTTTTACAATGTCAAAAGAAACCGTTTCTGTTAAAAATGTTTTTGTATCTTTGAAAAATAAGTCTTTCAAAAAGGATGGCACATCGGGAGTACGACGAACCACCGCAGCTAATGTTTGTGGTGTGTAAATATTATCCATGTGTCCTCCTTATTAACGGAAATAAATGTTGCGGGCTTCGGCTTTCGCTGTGAAGTCTTCCGCTGTTTTACCAGAAGCAAATACTAAATTCGCTGTAGCAAATTCACCAGTTACTGCGATTTCTGCTACCACGTCGCCTTTTGTAGCGTCGATATCAGCTAACGCTACACCGTATACATCAGTATCCGCACGTTTAGCTTTTTTAGAAGTAGCTTCAAATTCTAATACGGTGCCCGCCTTAATTACTGCGGCATCTTGACCGATTGTTACTTTCTTAGTAACGACTGGCATTTGTGTACCAGCAATTAGAGGTTTGTACTCTAACTTTTGTTCTTCCACATATGGCATATTATCTGCCCTCCTTATTTCTTATTGCGTGCTTTCATTACACGATCAACAATTTGCATTGTTTTTTCATAATCATCGATGTCCTCGTCAAGCACTTGACCAGGGACCGTGTCAACTTGATTAGATGCATTATTAGCATCTTGCATTAATTGTTGTAATTGATTAGTTGGTTGTTCAGGTTGTGGCATATTGAGCAATTCAACAGCTACGTCTTGAACGGTAGCGTATGTTTCATATTTAGCACGATTGATGACTTCAGCTCGTGCTTCATTATTAATCCCGTCAAGGGCTTGTAAGCGTGCACGTTCAGCAGCAACACCCGCATTAAATACTTCATCATATACGTCCGCATAATCTGTACGTAACAATTCAACAGTTACTTCCATTGGCTCCTCTCCTTTCTCTTCATATTTATCAACAGGCAACCCTTTGAGCACATCCATACTCATTGGTAAGCCATTGACAATTAAGTCAGTGCCTTTACGGCATGCAACCATTTGCAAGGATTCATCTACACTTGTGCAGAACCCTTTCTCCAATGCTTCCCTTGCTGTTAACCAAGTTTCGTCATCCATCATGGTTGCGATTTCTTCACGAGTTAACCCTGTGCGGGCTTCGTAAATATCGATAAGGTTTTCTTTTGTTTTACGTAATGATTCTGCGGCTTTCTCAAAATCATCTGCTTCACCAAATGCATATGAACTAGGGTTATGAATCATCATTTCACTACCCAGAGCCATATGAATTTCATCGCCCGCCATTGAAATAATAGAGGCAATGGATGCCGCTAGGCCTTCGATAATAACCGATTTCTTATTTTGTAAAGCGCGCAATCGGTTGTAGATTGTAACGCCCGCGGATACTTCCCCGCCTACAGAGTTAACATGTAGAACGATGTTTTGCGATGGATCCAACCCTTGGAGTTGTGATAGTACGTTTGAAACGCCAGTATCTTCGCCCCAATAATCGGTTCCGTTCACAACTACGCCGTAAATATCGACGTCAATCGTCTCCGCTTCCTGAATCAGATTTAGCGGAGTTCGAATTTTGAACTGAAATTTGTTGTCCTTGTTCATTCAACAAGCCTCCTTCATCCATAGATTGGTGTTCTCGAATACGTTGTGGTAAGATTTCATTTTCATAGTCCATGCCGGTAAGCTCTGCGGCTTCCTTAGCACGCGTACTAAATGCATTCTTAACACGAATTTCTGCTGCAGTAGCTTCCTTCTGTGGGTCTAATTGGCCTTGCGAAGGTCCGTACCACTCAGCGCCTAACCACGCCTCTCGGATGATTGGATCATCAAAGAAACCTGGTGCATCAATGCGACCTAATAGAATAGCCATCGTAAGCCACTCTTCGTAAATAGGATTGCAAAATTGAGTAATAAATTCGGCACGTTGTGTTTCAACAGACTTCCAATATTCGAGTAACGCCGCTCTTGATGCGGAGTAACTTTGTCCAAAGTGCTTAACTAAAATTTCATAGGGAATTTCTAGTGCCGCACCTACGTGGCTAATAAGAGAGGACGTAAAGTCCGCAAAGCTCGAAGGTATTGGTGTTTTTTCAGCCACATTCACTTTTTCACCAGGCGCCAAGACATTTACTGTGCCGTTACCTAATTCGATTGTTTCATCGTTTTCAGCATCCACTTGATCATCTTCATCAATTGCAGTCCCTAGTGACATATCGTCCGGGGCTTCCGATTCGATGAAAATTGCCATCAAAGCGTTAACTAATACCTTCATAACTTCCGCATCATTGTACCGGCTAAGTACTTTCAAGTCCTCAATTACCGGGGACAAAATAGGGATGCCACGCAACTGGCCACTTCGCTCAATCGTCATAACCTGAATGATATTCCGCCGTCCGGATTGTGCTCCGTACTTTGGAATATATGTGTAGTCATGATCATCGTTAAAAGAGTTATACAGCTTGTTCAATACGTAGAACCCAACAGCGGCACCATATTTATTGAACTTAACGCCATGAATGACATCGTTATTCTCATCTTCTTCGCGCCCCATATATTTAGGCGGAGAAGCCACAAGAATCGATTCAACAATCTGCAATCGCAACGGGTAAGGGTTCTTATCCGTTTGATTAAATAGTAGCGGTAAATTTACAAATGAATCGCCGTACAATAGCTTTTCATAATACACTAGAGCCTGAATCCCGTAGAAATCGGTCTGTTCACGCGCATCGCAGTGCTTGGCCCACATTGCAAACTCACGTTCGGTCTTACGTTCCCATGCGTTCTTTTCTTCAAACGTTAGCCCCAATTCTTCATATCGGATATTGGCTTTAAAGCGTAGGCCCGGACCAATAACATTGGTTTTATTCGTCTTCAGCGCGCCTGCTGCAATCGGTGTACCTTGTTGAAGGTCTACTGACCTTGCCCGTAGCATCCTAAAGTTAGCATCGATATCATGCCTTGCATCTTGAGAGTTAACTAGGTACCCTTTTGCGCTAGACTTAAAACTATTAGCGCCATGATTAGAATAACCAGAGTTTGTTTTACTCCCAGAATACTGTGTTGCTTTGTGCCTGCCCGCTGCGGTTTTCATAAGCTGCTTCTTACGTTTACTCATATATCACGCGGAATGACACGATATGCACGACGTCGAGGTCGATTCTCCAGCCTTGCTACTTCATTGCGCCAAAAGTTGATGCGGTCTTTCACCTCTTGTACATTCGCACGAGTTAACCGACGATTACCTATGGTGTATTCTTTACCTGTTGCCAGCGCTAAATCTGCTTCTAGCCACGCCTGTAAGTGCTCTTTTGCCTCATATATTGTCCATTCTGCCATCCTTTCACCTCCTTTCAGGCATTAAAAAAGCGCCCATATTGAGCGCTTAGACTTGTGCCATGCATAGATTGGAATACCATACTTATTAAAGCCTGTGTTTCCACATCCGTGTGGCACAATATCTCCATATGTTTGATATCATGTGCTGATATATTTAGGCCTTGCCTATATTTATATAAAAATTCCGGCATTGCCTTTTCTATCATCAAATATAAATAATAAGGGATTACATTTCTTGGCTGAATCACAACATATTTAGCATCAACTTGTTGTGCTTCTTTTAGATATAGCAATTCACCTTTACTAGCAGATACCTGTAAACAAATACAGCCTTCTGGATATATTTGATTCTTCTTAGGCCGTCCCAGTATATCAGCAACTTCCGTAATTTTAAATTTCTTGTAATTTCTTAACATTACACAAACATCTTTTGAAGTAAATACTTTTTAACATCTTCTATTTTTTTTTATCACGGCTTCTTGCTCCTCAACTGTACACGCGCTATCAGAGGATACCAAAAACTCTGTAAATTCTTTTACAAATTCATCGTGCTCTTTCTGTGCGTCGGGATCCGTACAAACTAATTGCATTAACATCTCCGCAATTTCTAAGCCCAATGTCCGACTTTCTCGATTAATTTCGTTAAGTTCTTTAGCAAGCTGTACCGCATCTGGTATTTCTTCCGGTTCAAAGCTGTCAATGTAGCGTGGAATATTCAGATTATAGTCATTGTCTAAAATGGTAGACATGCTAATGGTACTAGAATATCGCTCTATATCTGCCCTGTCCTTGTACGCTTTAATTACTTTTTCCACCTGTTCGGCGGTCATTATGTTTTTATTTTTGTGCTTAACGAAGTCTTTTTGTGCATCGATAAATAATATGTCTTTGTTAGCTCGATTTTTCTTAAATACCAATATACATACAGGTATACTTGTGTTTGTAAAGAGATTAGAAGGTAGTCCTATTACCGCATCAAGTAAGTTATCCTCAATAAGCTTACGTCGTATATCGCCCTCTGCCTGTCCTCTGAAAAGTACACCGTGCGGCAGGATAAAGGCAGCTGTGCCAGACGCATTTAACGAATAAAGTCCGTCGAGTATAAAAGCAAAATCGGCTTTACTCTTTGGGGCTAACTTATAGCCTTCAAAGCGTGCATCCATTTGTGGAACCCAAGATTGACTATATGGAGGATTGCTAATCACGGTATCATATTTTTTACTTCCTAGCCTATCTACTTTAGCTACTTGGCCAAAGCCAGATGCTGCGGATTCCACTTTATAGTACGCAAGCTCTTCGCTAGTAAGAACGTTCTTCTCTACTACTTCCGCATCTATATTAGCTATTAGTAGATTGAGTAACATAAAGGCTATCGCATTTTTGGAATACTCTTCAAGCCTTAGTGTCACGGTATTATCTGCCTTAAATTTGGCTAAGGACAACCCGCCAATCCCTGCGCATACATCGCGAACATCACCGCCTGGGGTAATACCGCCGATTATATCTAGCACGCATTGTGGCGTGTAATCTTGCATATAGTTTTTTCTATCCGCGCTATGTTCTTCAAATTCAGCAAGTAACGCTTCATACGAATAGTACGGTTTTATCGCCTTCAAAAGTACCAAACATGTATTCGAATTTAGCAACACCTTTGTTAGAGCTGTAGGTATTTCGTGCATTTCACGAATATTCAATTCTTCCATAATCCTTTGTAGGATTGTCATAATCGTATCCCTCCGCCTCTAACACGTCGTCTCGTCCGTTTCTTTGGTGTATCGCCAGCCTTAACTACACGTGCTGTATTTTGATACGGCGTATACTCTTCCTTATTATTCCGAGCCTCTAATGCATCGAAGTTCGGGTTCATAATAGCAATGGCAGCTTGATTATAGTTTCTAATATCAAATGGCTCATTTCTTTTGCGTCCTGGGCGTAGTACCCATTGCTCTTTGAAATGGCCATTAACTAATTTAGATACTTTCATTTCTGCTAATAGACCCTCAAAGTATTTCTTCCCATACCCTTTTTCATGATCTTTTGGGAAGTGGCAATACCTAGGTTGGCCTTTTTCTTGATTCAAGTCGCTGTAAATTTGTTCCTTACCTGTATCTACGCCGAGCTTAAATAATTTAGTTTTGTACTTTTTCAACTTTGTAGGTAGACCATCAATCAGGTCTTTACCCGCACCGCCTACGCCCTTGATAGGGTACACGCGCTTATGCCATCTAGTTGAGCAGTACTTATATACCGATTGAGTCTTACTACCACCAGAGTCAATACACGTAACGGATACGCCACGCTTTCTACCATCGGCATAAGACCACGTACGATTTAAAATAATATCGTCTAATTCTTTCCATACGGCGTCGTAAGCAGGGTCTCCATATAATCTGAAGTATTGTATACCCCAGCTCTCATAATCTTTCCCCCAGCCGACGATTTCACACTCTAAGCGGTCATCTTGAGTATCGACACCACATGTTAAGAGTAGAACACCATCCGGCAACTCCGCGCCGTAGTCTTCTCTCCGTTCATAGAGCACTTCTGCCTGCAGTGTTTCGGTATCCTCTTCATAAGGAACTCCCATTTCTGTATTAAAGAATGTCATGACGCCGACAGTTCCGAGTTTAAGTGCTTCCTCATATTTACCTTGGAGTTTTCTCCAAGATGCCCAAGGCGAGCCAAACGCGTTCATGTGAAAGCTTCGGCAATTGTACTTCTTCAAATTCTCCGGCGCTTCCGCAATCCATTTGCCCTCTCGATATAGTTTCTTCCATTCGAACTCCTCCGATAGCGTTCCGCAATGATCACAGGCCAAGTAGTACTTGCCTGTGTCCTCATCCGCGTGGAACTTATCCCAGGACGGATACACATATTCACCACAAGCCGGGCACTTAATGTGCCATACCTCTTGCGTACCACCTAGATACAACTTTTCTATACGGCTGGTACCTTTGGCCAACGGTGTAGATGCGTACACGTGCTTTCGATTGTAGAACGTATTAGTACGCTTTTCTGCCAGGCTCAAAGGGTCACCTTCCGTGCCTGCGGATGCTGGATAGCGGTCAATTTCGTCCGCTAGTAATACACGAATTGGCCTAGATGCTAAATCTGCTGGAGCGTTCGCCCCTACCAAGGTTAGGTAACCACCTGGAAAGGTCTTATTCAATACCGTATTGCCACTGTCCCGAGATTTTACATCGGCCATTTTATCGTTCAGTACTTTCGTGTCACGAATAAAGGGAGCAATACGAGTTTTAGAAAATTCCTTGGCTATATCTTTTGTAGGCTGCATGAACATAATTGGTGATGGAAAGTAATCAATAAAATAACCCAACACATTTTTAATGAGCTGGGTTTTACCAATTTGCGAACCTGTCATATAGACTACTTTTTCAACGTCGGGGTCACTCACCGCATCAAGCATTTCCTTTTGATAAGGCGCCCTATCAGTGGAATATTTCCCCGGTTCGGCACTATCCTCTGTAGATAGCACCACATTAGCATTGGCCCATTCCGACGCAGTAAACTTTGGTGGTGGCTTTAATACACCGGCCAAACCTTTGAACAGGTTGCATGTGTGTTTCAATCACCTTCACCTGCCTCGTCATCATCTACAATGATGTCATCAGACTCATCGTGGAACATGTTAGGGTCATATTCTGACAATTCTGTTAAGCATTCATTGACTTCATCCAGAAGTGCATCTTGAATGACTAACAGATTCGTCTCTCCTAACACTTTAGGCGCTGCTTTTAATGGTAACGCCTGGAGCTTACTTTTAAAGTTATTCAACATTCGATTCATTACGGCTTTAACTGTGTTCGAGCGGTGCAATTCTCCATTCATGATCTTCAGTTTGTTTTCTTCAATCATCCGTTTAGTTCGAGTTAACAGAGTTCGTTCTGCATCATACCCGCCTTCACGTGCTTTCTTTTCGAGTTTACTTTCTCCGGTCTTATACGCAACAAATGCTTGCACTGTTTTCGCAATATTGTACTGTCCGCGTTTTTCCTTTTCGAATATACCATCTTCGGTCAACTGCTGAACACGTCGAGAGCTGATACCGAGTACTTTTGCCACAATTTTAGATGATACTAATTCGTCAACGATTGTTACGTTCGTCACAGTCTCGCCTCCTTCCAAAAGTTGACCGATTTTGAAGCCGAACAGCAGTTCGGAAAAATAACTAACTAGCTATTCCGCGGGGTTCGGATGACCCACGCAAAATATTTTTCATTTGGAGTACCTTATAGGCCCCCTATTGAGGCTGAGGCCCTAGCCCCCATACATGCCCCCTCGCCAGTGCTGTTTGCGTGAATGTTTCATCATATCTTTAGCAAAGGCTTTGGCTTTGCAATTACCTTTACTGCCAAGGACAATAGCATTAGCAGTACACTTATTACGTTTGTTATGTAAACAATCTTTAATATGGCAAGTAATATCTGTCATACTATTCTCTCCTTTCTGTTGGCAGTTAGATTCTATTTGCAGGCTTAATCAATATCATCATAGGATAGTAATTTGTTATAGTTAAGTATTCAAGGAAATCTCTTACATTATGTATTGGTTGTAGTTAAACAATGCTATTCTATTTTGCACGAAAACATCTCAGAAGTGTCGCGAATTTATTTTGGTACAGTGTGTTATTTAAGTAGGATTACATTTGCCTTATGAGTAGGTACCCCCTATGATGATATTGATTAAACCTGCATAATACAAAAGGACGCCAAGTACATTTGGCGTCCTTTCCTTATTCACTTCCTGTGAAGTTTCCCAACTTTCACACCTACAGTATACCACATGTCGATGTACTGTTTTGTATCGTTTTGTACTGAGATGTATCGACTTTTACATCATAGAACGAATGAACCCTACTTCAGTTAGTGCCCGGTCGTGTAATTCTCCTCGTACCCTGGCTTCGCTGTAACCTAAAATATCAGCTACTTCCTTCCAGTTTTTACCTTGTGCGTACCGTTCTGTTAGTAGCATAGCCAATTCATTTGGACGTACTTGACTAATCACGCTTCGTACTTCTGCTTTAATAGCTCTTAACCTTTCTATTTCCTTTCGTTGCAATTCAACACATTGCTCGATACCCGCCACTATCCCGGATAAATCGCAGCAATGCCCGCCTGATATCCTATCCTTGCTGTAGTCCGTGGCGGACAACGTGTCCGCCTTACGTTCTATTTGGGCCTCAATATCACGCTTAATTGAATCTATGCGGTCATCAATTCGTAGTATCTGTTGCATATATTCTTTATCGGTCATTCATCTGCTCCCTTGCAATATCTCCATATCTCGTATAGCTTATATTGATCCTCATGCTTACGACTGACTGTCCAGGGGCTTTTACCCTCGGCATACACAAGCGCGTTACCGGTACCGCCCCATACATCATCAATACGATAGAAGTGTCTATGATACCAATGCTTGTTATCATTCGATACTAATACACAATCCCCTTGTTTAAAGCGTTCCATTCCCCATCACCTCATTGATGTATCTATCCAAATACCACCGCGCTTTTTTTAGGTCCTCCAGTTTGTCGCCTTTGTACCCTGCACGTGCGATATACTTGATAACATTACCTAGATGATACGGAAGTTGTTGATCTTCGATAAAGTCAATTACTTCAATCTTACCTCTCGTATAATGTGATGGGTGATTTACGGCATCATGTTTGATATCGCCATACATCTTATCCTTATCTTCAACAGTTGGCACATATACAGTTAACTTTTTACTGTCTATCTTCTGTCTATCTTCTGTCTTGTTACTGTCTACTGTAGTCATTTTTGCTTCCTCCTCAACTTCCTTCTTGGATTTATGACAGAATTTAATTGCACAATCAGGGCAATATTTACGCGGTCGGCCCTGTGGCTTTCTAAAATATTCAAACGGCTCTCCGCAGCCTTCGCATTCCCTAACTTCTAATTTAGTGCCTGCTGGCGGAGGCGTCATAACTTCCATGCACTCCGGACAATAATCTTCCGAAGTCTTCACCGTAAACTTTGTACCGCACTTTCTACATTTTTTTGCATAACTTACTCCTTATACAACTCTTTACGATATTTGATAGCTTCGAGTAGGGCATCTTGCCCTACTTCCTTCCGCTCTAATGCTTTCATCACTTGCTCGTCCATCGTTCCTTTTGTTACTAGATGATGGATAATAACCGGTTGCGTTTGGCCCTGCCTATGTAGCCTTGCATTAGCTTGTTGATATTGCTCCAAGCTCCACGTTAATCCATACCAAACGATGATGTTGCCACCTGCTTGTAAGTTCAAACCGTATCCAGCCGATGCGGGGTGTGCCAATAACATTTGAATGTTACCTTTGTTCCACTCGGCCACATCGTCATCAGTCTTTAATTCGACAGCTTTTGGAAAGGCCTCTTTAATCGCTTGCAGGTCATGTTTGAAATTGTAGAATACTAACATCGGTTTACCCTCATTTGTTTCTACCAATTCTTTTAACCTCTCAACCTTTTCATTGTGGACGATAATTGTTTCACCATCATCGGTATAGATGGCCCCGTTAGCCAGTTGTAATAATTTACCGGCCAAGGATGCTGCATTGAGTGCGCTTACATCGTCATCATCAACTAAGCTTAGAACGTGATCACGTTCCATTTCTTTGTATAGCGCCCATTCTTTGGGATTCATTTCCACTGTGATGACATTTTCGATACGGTCTGGCAGTGTTAGATAATCTTTAGCTTTTAAGCTCATACAGATATCTTGCATCTTACTGAATATCGCCTTATCACC
>ERZ1026901.574-NODE-574-length-28140-cov-7.717999_pt1 | contig 28140 bp, 24 predicted proteins | sample MGYA00380179_ERZ1026901 | MGnify/ENA primary metagenome ERZ1026901 (study PRJEB33269, sample SAMEA4719815) | human gut metagenome | biome: human-associated habitat; feature: organic feature; material: feces | place: Cameroon | collected 2013-10 ... | reverse complement strand
CAACCATTATTTCTAAATTTCAAAAAAATTTCAAACAAATACAGAATGTACCCGCAATGTAAAAACAGGACGTGAAAATCTTCGGAGCTTTCGAAAACTTTCACATCCTGTCCATTTTTTCTTTTCTTTTGAGTTACCGGTCGATCTTTTCCATGATCTTCGACATATCTGAATACAGCGCATCCCTGCTGTCCGCGTGCATCACCACGGACGCATATTCTTTTCCGCCTGCATCCGTCTCCCCCATGATCAGACAATACCCCGCTGCCTGCGTGGTTCCGGTCTTTCCTCCGAATACAGAAAGTCCATCCGGCATTTCCCTCTTTCCGAGCATGTAGTAATTGCTGACACTCCAGGACGCGGTCTTATCCGATCCATCTGCCCCTTTATAGGACGCAGTGTACGTTTTTGTCCCGATGATGTCCCGGAACTTTTCATACTTTAACGCCTCATGGAACATCAGATAGAGATCATAGGCGGTCACATAGTGGTCTTCATCCGTCAGACCATTGGCATTTGCAAAATGCGTCCCTGTGGCACCGATCCGGGCTGCTTCTTCGTTCATCATTTTAACAAATCCTTCAATCGATCCGCCCATATGAACCGCAATCGCGTTTGCCGCATCGTTTCCCGATGGGATCAAAAGACCATAAAGGAGCTGCTCCAGTGTCAGTTTATCTCCGGGAACAACCCCCGCCATGGAAGATCCGCTCTCCGTGATCACCGACTCCTGGGGAACCGTCACCATATCATCAAGATTTCCATATTTCAAAGCCACAAGTGCTGTCATGACCTTTGTCGTGCTGGCGGGATTTTTGCGCTCAAAAACATCCTGCGCGAAAACAGCATTTCCGCCATTTAAAGGAAATACTCCGGCAGACTCCGCCGTGAGTGCTTCATCCGCGGCAGCTTCATCTATTACAACTGCCAGATCTTCTGCAAATCCTTTTGCCGTCCTTCCGTTTCCGGAGGATGCGAATGTTTCAATTCTCTGATCCAGAGCATAGGCACTGCCCAAACCTGCTGATTTCGCGCAGCCAGCTGCACCAAGAAGCAGGCAAAGTCCCACAATTCCCGGAATCCATCTTCTTTTCTTACCCATTACTTATACATCTCACGCCATTCCAGATCACCGCGGTCCAGAGCCTTGATAAGGAGTTCTGCAGTAGCAAGATTTGTCGCCAGCGGAACATTGTGGATATCGCAAAGTCTCACAGCCTTGTTGACATCCGGCTCATGGGACTTCGGAGACAGCGGGTCTCTTAAAAAGATCACGAGATCCATATCATTGTTCTCGATCTGAGCTCCCATCTGCTGTTCCCCGCCAAGGTGACCCGGCAGGAATTTATGGATATTTAAATTTGTGACTTCCTCGATGAGTTTGCCGGTGGTCCCGGTCGCATAGAGGTTATGTTTGCTTAGGATTCCTTTGTAGGCGATACAGAAGTTCTGCATCAGTTTCTTTTTGGAATCATGCGCGATCAGTCCAACATTCATAACAATACCTCCTAAAATTCAAGTTTGTTTTGCTGCAGTCCGACGTTCAGAAGAACGCCAATGCCGATATAAAGACTTACCAGAGAACTTACACCATAACTGATAAACGGAAGCGGTAGTCCGGTGTTTGGGAAAATCCCGGTGGCAACCGCAATGTTTGTAAATGCCTGGAATCCAACGAGAGCAGCCATCCCGGTGCAGAGAAGCTTTCCGGTCAGGTCCCTCGTTCTCCCTGCCATTCGCAGGCATTCAAATACAAAAAGAAGGTACAGGATCAGCACAAGCATACAGCCTACAAATCCCATCTCCTCACCGATCACGGCAAAAATAAAATCGGTGTGTTCCTCAGATAAGAAATTTCCGTTTTTTACGGAAATAGCCGTCTCGTTGAGAAGACCCTTTCCATAAAGCATTCCCGATCCGATCGCCATCTTTGAGTTGTCCTGCTGGACATTTAAATCCGCGTATTTTCCGGGATTGATGAAGGCGAGGATCCGGTTTACCTGGTATCCTGTCAAAAACGGTACAGCTCCATGCTCAGCAAGGAAAACTGTGAGGCCGAGCCCGGGGATCCCGACAGCTGCAGCGCCGACGATCCATTTATAGCTGAGACCCGCGACAAAGATCAGGCATACGATAATAAACACGATAACGATACTCGTGGACAGATCCGGCTGCTTCATGATGAGAAGCAGTGGAACTGCAGCAAACGCTCCGACGACAATCAATGTGCGGAGATTGTTGATCCTCTCCTGATTTCGCTGCAGAAACCAGGAGAAGAAAATAATCAGACCGATCTTAACAAATTCCGACGGCTGGAAACGTCCGATAACAGGAAGCGTGATCCAGCGTCTCGCACCGGTCCCGGCTCCTCCAAACTGTCCCGCGACGATGATCGCGAGGAGGATCGCCACACATCCGAGGTAGATCACGCCGGTGCAGCGCATCAGTTTGTGGTAATCCATCAGAGCCAGAAAAGTCATGATCACCAGTCCGCCGAAAAGGCCGATCAACTGGCGGTTGATATAGCTTCTGTCTCCATTTACCGCACTGTTGATCACGAGAAGTCCGATCGCATTTAGCGCCAGAGCGTAGAACAGCAGGCGGAAATTGAGATTTTTAAAATTGTATTCTGAAAACATGTATTTAAAATGTCCCCTTAACTATCAGTTCCCGAACCGGGATACTGGCATACAGGACAGGGAGCTTCTCTCCCGCCCCTCTGTGGTCCATATGGATCACCTTAATCTCCAGCTCTTCCGGCTCGATCATCACATATCTCGATATGACTTTTATCATGTCGTTTTTTAACATTTCAAGGATCTCCGGTGTACATCCGGCCCGATCTGCGATCAGCAGAAACTCAAGCCGTTTTTTTGCGATACTTCCGGAATTTCTTCCTGTCAGGATATGGAACAGCCTCTTCTTCATTTATGCCCGCTTTAAGAGTCCGCTAAACATATGGAAGAATCCTTTGCTTTTCTCAAGTCCCATAAGAGGTACCTCCTGACCGAGTATCCGCTTACAGATATTAAGATAAGCCTGTCCGGCAAAGGAATTCATTCCCACCAGAGGTTCCCCCTGATTCGTGGAGATCACGATCTCCTCATCGTCCGGGATCGCGCCGAGAATCGGAATTCCAAGGATATCCGTCACATCTTCCATCGACATCATATCTCCCCGCCGGACCATATCCATACGGATCCGATTTACGATGAGATCCATCTTTGAGATTTCTTCCGCCTCCAGAAGACCGATGATACGGTCCGCGTCGCGGATCGCTGACACTTCGGGAGTCGTTACCACAAAGGCACGGTCCGCTCCGGCAATGGCATTCTTAAATCCCTGCTCGATCCCGGCAGGACAATCTAACAGTACATAATCAAACTCTTCTCTCAAATCGTCCACCAGCTTTTGCATCTGACCGGGAGTCACAGAGGACTTGTCCCTGGTCTGGGCAGACGGAAGTAAAAACAGGTTCGGATATCTTTTGTCTTTTATCAGTGCCTGCTTCAGACGGCAGTTTCCCTCCACGACGTCCACAAGATTGTAGACGATACGGTTCTCCAGTCCCATCACCACGTCGAGATTCCTAAGACCGATATCTGTATCGATCAGGATCACTTTCTCCCCAAGCATGGCAAGTCCTGTACCGACATTCGCCGAGGTCGTCGTCTTGCCAACACCCCCTTTTCCGGATGTAACAACAATGACTTCACTCATAAGAATATCCTCCTGTATTCAGTTGTAATGTACCGCAACGCCTCAATTTTCAGAGAACGGCGCTGCCTGGACATAAATCCACAAAATATATTTTACATGAAAAAAGCAAAAATTTCCAGCAAAAAATAGAGTTTATAAAAAATTTACAGTTAAATAAAGTTCAGCGCACTCAGAAAGCTCTTTTTGATCGGTTCTTCGACAACTTTCCCATTTTCAGACAGGATCATCATCGGTCCTCTTCCGATGTGGCGCCCATTTCCCGCTTTTTTCGGAGAAAGTCCAGCGATCCTCACAGATAAAGGTGCCATCTCGAAAGCAACGATCACCGCATCCTCATTTCCGCATACGCCTGCGTGAGCCGCTCCGCGGAGTGCACCTAAAACGATAATATTTCCCTTTGCGCTGACCTTCGCTCCTTTTTCCACGTCACCGATCACGACGATACTGGCTTCCGATTCCAGCTCATCCCCGTCCCGCAGATTTCCCTTGTAAAACTGTCCCGTAAGAGAAGACAGTTCCATCAGCTTCTCATTTAACGCTTTCTCACACTTTTTCGTCCGGTTTCCATCCGTGTCAAGAAGACAAAGCACTTCGATATCAGAGTTTTCCGTGATCGTCTGCACGACGCGGTATTCCTCCTCCGGAGTCAGTTCCCGTCCCTCCAGGGTCAGCGTCATCTGGGCAGCTCCCCAGAATTTCGCCGTTGCCTTGAACTTCTTAGCGATCGCCTGAAGAACTTCCTCAAAATTCAGGTCTTTCTCCAGATAAACCGTCATTCCAGCTTTATTTCCCTTGATTACGACAGCATCTTTCATCTTGAAATCCCCCTTTATGTAACCTCGGCGGACACGCCGGAGCATCAACGCCTTACAGCCCGGCATATACGCCGGGCTGCAGTTTTTTGATCATGCAATACGCGAACTAATCTCCGATCTCCACATTTGAAGAATTTAACGCACTGTTATTCAGAATGTAGTTCAGATCTGTATATCCGTAGTAGAACCGATATATATTTTTCGCGGCAGTCGCAGCGTTAGATGATGAATATCCGTAGGGAATATTTACCGTCACTGCAATCTCCGGATTCTGATACGGAGCAAAGGAGACAAAGAATGCGTGGTTGATCCGGTGTCCATTTTTAAGTTCCTCGGCAGTACCAGTCTTTCCGGCGATATCCACCTCAAGATCGCTGAATATCTTTCTTGCGGAACCATCAGAGATAACCCGGCGCATTCCAGTGTGAACCGCATTCCAGGTGGAATCCTTCACATCGATGGTGGATCGGATTTCCGGTGTGAAATCTTTTAAGAGATTTCCCTGGGAATCCGTCATCTTATCGAGAAGACTTAACTTATAGACCGTTCCCTTGTTAGCCACCGCCGTGATATATCTGGAAAGCTGGACATTGGAATAGGAGTTCTTACCCTGTCCGATGGAGGATGCCTCCGGCTTCTCCGTTGTCATCTGCGGTTCTCTCTCCGCGATCTCAATTCCGGATGTCTCATCCAGACCGAACATAGACGCGTATTTCCGGATCTTCTCGATACCAAGCTCCGGTGAATAGTTTCCGTTCTCATCCATGGAGAGACGATGTCCCATCTCCGAGAAGAACACATTACAGGAATTCTGGATACCGTGGACCACATCGAGAGGTCCGTGTTGTCCCGGATAGATCCAGCACTTTAAGGACGGTGTGATTTCTTTGTAAACGCCGGTACAGTTTACCGTATCGTTTAATCCGATCACGCCCTCCTCCAGAGCCGCCACCGCAATGATCGGCTTGAAGGTAGATCCTGGCGCTTTCTGTGCCTGTGTGGCATTGTTGAAGAGCGGCAGGGACTGGTCGTTATTCAGTTTATTATAGTATTCCGCGTCAACGGTTCCGGAAAACTTGTTGTTGTCGTAGCTTGGGTATGTCACGAGGGCCCTAACCTCACCGGTATTGACATCCGTGATCACCGCACTGGCAGAGCATGGATCCAGAGCAAGCTGTGCCGGCGTGATCTCAATATCAGAAATCTTCTTTCTGATAAACTGGAACGCATACTCGTCTCCGCCCGCTTCCAGCATCCGTACCTCATTCTCGTCGTAGGCGAGAATATTCTGGTCATATAGAGCAAGGCAGAGTTCCTTTCCGGAGACGGTGCCATTATTTACAAGATACCGGAAGATCTTCTTTGTGAATGCCGCGTCATTTTGCAGGTCATCCATCACATACTCCACGATCGTCTGGTAAATACTGTCCGCATCGGAATATCTGGATTCGATCTTTAATTTCGTTGTGTCGATCCAGCTCTCCGCAATTCCATCGTACAGATAATCCCTGAGACTGATGGAATCGTCCTTCCAAGCCTTGTAGGTATCGGACTCCTGATCGATCTTAGCCGTCTTGATGATCTGGCGGTCAGAAAGCAGGGTATAGATATACTGCATGTAGGCGAACATATCTTCCGGCAGATCTGACATCTTCCCCGCGGATCCATCTGTGAGTTCACTGCGGATCTGGGCGAGGATCTGCTCTCTCGACCGGCTGTATTTTGCGTAGATTTTTTTCTCTGTCTGGGACGCCTCCGGCGCGGAAAATGCCGCAAGATCCAGAACATTATTGTTGATCAGCTGATAATAGACATCCTTCACCGGAATCGGGATATTTGCCGCTTTCTGGTAGTCACTATCCGTCAGATCACGGTTTACGAGCTTTCCTGTGATGATGCCGGCAAGCTGCTGCTCCAGAAGATGGTACACACCGATCTGAAGATCACGATCCAGTGTAAGATAAACGTCGTGGCCTGCTTCCGGTTCCGTGCGTTTGACAACTTCAAGGATCCGTCCCATGCTGTCCACATACATGGTCTGGGAACCTTTCTTTCCCTGAAGTTCCGTCTCCATGGATGCCTCAATGCCGGTCTTGCCCACAAGATCCGTCAGCTCGTAGTCCGGATTTGTCTCTCGGAGTTTCTCAAGCTCGTCGTCCCAGACCTTTCCGATGTATCCGATGATCGGCGCAAAATAGACGCTGTCATTGTAAACACGGATCGTGGATTCCTCAATTCCGACTCCTTTTAAATTCCCGGAATTTTCCAGCACATCCGTCATGGTCTCCTTACTGACATCGGAGGCGATCGTCGTGGACTCGTATTTCCGGTAAGCGGTAAGTCCCATGGTATAACGGATATTGATGATTCCGAGGGCTTCCTCATCCGTGATCTCAATGGGGACACCGTTATCATCCTTTAGCTGATCCAGACCATAGTATTTCACCCGGGCTTCAAATACTTCCCTCGCCGTCACATCAGATGGATATTTTCCTTCCGCATCATCCAGATCATCCGTCTTTTTTAATCCATAATAATCGCTTAAAAAACGCCGTCTTGCCGCCTCACTGGTCGTCGTGAAGATCATCTCCCCGGAGGAATCATACCCGATAGAAAAATCACCTTCCACACTCTCTCCGTGGCGGTTCAGGATCCGGACAAGCTCTAAAAGCATCCGGTTCCTGTCGTTGGATTTCTTGTAATCTCCGTTATCCTGAATCGTCACATTGTACGACAGTTTATTATATGCAAGTACATTCCCGTTTCTGTCAAAAATGTTTCCACGGGTACCGGTAAGACTGATCTTTTTTTCCGTCTTCGCCATGTAATTCTCCTGAAACTGCTCTCCTTCAATGATCTGGAGTTTGAACAGGCGGATGCCCAGAATCGCATAAAGCCCCACAAATACCACCGACAGGAGCACAAGCCTTGACGACAGCAGTTTTTTCAAAAACTCTTTCAGGATCTCAGAAAAATCGTTAAACAATCGTTGTGTCTCTCCTTTTTTCCATCTCTTCCAGTTTGCGGCTGATATAGAGGAACAGCCGGTACAGGATCAGTGTTGTCACAACGGTGAAGATCGTCTCCGGCAGGATAATATTAATAAGATAATATCCGAAGCTTAATCTTCCCCGCACCAGGAAGCCGAATACATAAAGATAGAAATTATAAAACACTTCGTTCAGCGCTGAAAGCACCAGCGGCAGCGTAATATAGTCCTCGTAATAATACTTTGTGCAGATTCCGTTCACATAGCCCATCCAGATAAAAGCCAGCGTGTAAAACCCAAGGGAACCTCCCGACGAAAGATCCATCAAAAGTCCTGCAAGCAGCCCATACCCCATGCCCCAGGCGCTTCCACGTATAAATCCAAAGGAAAACACCAGGATCACCATGAGGTTCGGATAAACTGCCAAAAACGGCAGCAGCGGAAAGATGCACGTCTGCACGATAAATGCAAGGATCACCAGAACGAAACTTACGATGACCCGTTTCATATTACTATTCATTGATCTCCGGCCCCGCATCCTTTAAGTCTGTAATAACCAGAACTTCCTGAAGTCTGTCAAATCTTGCGGCAGGGATCAGGTATCCTGATTTTGTCAGGTTGTCATTGTAATCTACCGTGATATCCGTAGCGTATCCCACGAGGATCCCCGGCAGGAATTTTCCACTGATATTGGAGGTGACGATCATGTCACCGTCCTTGATATCATCATCCTTTTCCATGTAGGAAAGCTTTAGGCGTCCTTCTTTAAAGAGCTTTAAATCGCCCGCCACGATACAGGAGTCTCCGGACTGCTGTGCCATGGCACTGACACGGCTGGAATCATCGATGATGGAACGGACCGTCGCGTAGTTTGCTCCCACATCCGTAACGATGCCCACAAGACCGCCGCCAGCGATAACATTCATATCCTGCTTGATTCCGTCATCCGCTCCTTTATCGATCCGGAATACGGAAAACCAGGAACTGGAATCCTTCGCGATGATACGTGCACCGATCTTATGGTACTGCATGTACTCCTGATCCAGCTCATAGAGGCTTCTTAAGCGCTCCAATTCAAACTGTTCTGAGCGAAGCCTCGTATTCTCTTCCGTCAGCTCATTCACTCTCGTCTTTAAAGTCTCATTTTCCGCCAGTGCCGTCTTTAACTTTCCGACACTGCTCAGTTCATTGTAGAGGCCGCCGCCCACCCGGTTCACGCCGGACTGGATCGGCACCAGTACATAGCCCACCGCCGTTCTCAGCGGATTTAAGATACTTCCCCTGATCGTCGTGATTCCGATCATGCATACGCAGAGAAGCGACAGTCCAAATAGAAAATATTTCGTATTGTTTTTCATGTTTCCAAAATTCCCCGTTCTCTAAGGCTCACATAGGAATTATCTCCGATAACGATATGGTCTAAAAGCGGTATTCCCATGAGACTCCCGGCTTCCCGGACACGTTCTGTAAAGAGGCAGTCTTCCCTGCTGGGTGTCGGATCCCCGCTGGGATGATTATGGAGCAGGATGATCCCGCAGGCTCTGAATCGCAACGCCTCGATAAAGATCTCCCGCGGTGTCGCGCAGGAGGCGTTCACCGTCCCTCTCGAGACTGTAATATCCCTCAACAGAATGTTTTTTGTATTCAATAACAGAAGTTTCAGGTTCTCCTGCTCCAGATGGCGCATCTCTTCCATATAGAAAGCCGCAACCTTTGACGGCGCATCAAAGACGATGGTCTTCTCCGATGCCGCCGCCTTCCAGATCCTGGCGGAGAGTTCGCCGATACAGGCGAGCTGGATCGCCTTCACCTCACCGACGCCGCGGATCTCTTTGTAATCCTCCACGGTTCCGTGGAGAAGTCCCGCGAGGCCCAGCGGATTTCCGGCATTTAAGATCTCCTCCGCCATATCCCGCACCGGTATATTTTTTGTCCCGGAGCGAAGGATCACGGAGAGAAGCTCCGCGTCAGAGAGAAATGCCGGCCCCTTCTCCAGCACCTTCTCATAAGGGCGTTCCGAAACCGGAAGTCCCTTCATAGTCTTTCCGTTTTTCTTTTCCATACTGACATTCCGCCTTTCCGGTCTCTCCAAGTACACGATACGGCAGATGTCCCCGCAGAAACGGTCTTCTACAGGAAATGATAGATCAAAATTGCAATGATCACACCGATAATGCTCGCCATCGTGATCCGGATGCTGAGTCCGAATGTGATCACAAGAATCCCGAGGTTTAAGATCAGCGGGTCGTTAAGCCCGAAGGATTCCCCAAAGTTCAACCAGGAAAGTCCCGGCACCTTTGCTGTCATCTCCCCGATAAAACCTCCCAGAACGATTCCGGAAAGCAGAAGGAGAAGCAGCGCCCAGGAACTTTTACTCTTCATACTGTTTCATTCCTCTCGATCACCGGGCCGCATGTATCAGGACAGGCGGTCCCGGCTGGTGTCTGTTTCGCTTATGCAGAAAAATCATAACTGTCCAGTTCCTTCACAGTCAGGAAAAGTTTAGCATATTTCACACTCAAAAACAATGAGTTAAGAAAAAGTTCACATTCCTATAATGTCACGATCCCGGCATCCATTAACTTCTGCAAAGACATTAAGATGCCGAGCTTTGCGTGATACCAGGTGAGTCCGCCCTGAAAGTATACCGCATATGGCGGTTTGATCGGGCCGTCTGCGGAAAGTTCGATGGAAGAACCCTGAACGAAAGCTCCTGCTGCCATGATAACGTCCGAATCATACCCCGGCATCGCCCACGGCTCCGGCGTTACAAAGCTGTCTACCGGTGCTGCCGCCTGAATGCCCTCACAGAATTTGATGACACCTTCCGGGGTGCCAAAGGTGATGGCCTGAATGATATCGTGGCGGCTCTCTGTTCCGTTCGGAACAACACCAAAGCCAAGCTTCTCATACACGTTTGCCGCGAAGATCGCGCCCTTTAACGCACCTGCGACAACAGTCGGGGACAGGAAAAGTCCCTGATAGAGAGACTGACTGACACCAAGGCTGGCACCGACTTCTTTTCCGAGACCCGGTGCGGTCAGACGATATGCCGCGCGCTCCACACAATCCTTTCGTCCGACGATATAACCGCCGATCGGAGCAAGTCCTCCGCCCGGATTTTTGATCAGGGAACCAACGATCATGTCAGCTCCCACATCTGTCGGCTCCAGCTCCTCCACGAATTCCCCATAGCAGTTATCTACCATGCAGATCACATCCGGCTTGATGGATTTGATGAAGGAGATCAGCTCTCCGATGCGTTTTACAGACAAGGTCGGTCTTGTGGCATATCCCTTGGAGCGCTGAATCTCGATGAGTTTTGTGCGCCCGTTGATGGCTTTTTTAATATTCTCAAAGTCGAAATCTCCGTTCGGCAGAAGATCTACCTGACTGTAGGTGATGCCAAATTCTTTCAAGGAACCAATGGAATCCCGGATTCCAATCACTTCCTCAAGGGTATCATAGGGCTTCCCGACCGGAGAAAGGATCTCATCGCCCGGGCGGAGATTGCCGGAGAGGGCGATGGTGAGGGCGTGGGTTCCGGAGATCAGCTGGGGGCGTACAAGAGCGTCCTCGCCGTGGAAGGCCTTTGCGTAAACCTCCTCTAAAGTGTCACGTCCCAGGTCATTATAGCCATAGCCTGTTGTCCCGGCGAAATGGATATCACTGACTCTCGCCTCCTGCATGGCTTTGATGACCTTTAACTGGTTATACTCGGCAGTCCTGTCGATCCTCTCAAAACGGTCATGCAGGCTTTTTTCGATCTCTCTTCCGTAGTTTAAAACTTTCTCGGAGATTCCAAGCTCTCCGTACATCTTTGTAAGTTCCATGATTTCTCCTTTTAACATCTATTGTAAGAATGAATTTTCAGCGCAGTTGATCTGTCAAAATATTCCGTTTACGCAGATCCTCTGACATCCACGCAAGAATCTTTTCTCGATCAAAATCAAATTTTCCCTGATCCACCCAGATAACTTCTTTCTCTCTCTTAAACCATGTGAGCTGGCGCTTCGCGAAATGTCTGGTATCGCGCTTAATGATGTAGACGGCTTCCTCCAGAGAGATCGTTCCATCCAGGGCATCAAGGATTTCCTTGTATCCAAGTCCCTGCATGGACACCATGTCCCGCGTACAGCCCATCTCTTTTAATTTCTCTACCTCATCCAGAAGGCCGTTTTTCATCATGAGATCCACCCGCAGATCGATCCTCCGGTACAGGCGTTCACGGTCCATATTGAGCACATAGTAAGCAAAGTTGTATGGTGATTCTTTCCGGCGCTCCGCCTCATTGTGTTCCGAAATCTTTGTCCCGGTCTTTTTATAAAACTCCAGAGCGCGGATCACACGCTTCACATTGTTCTCATGGATCGCCGCCGCGGACTCCGGATCAACTGCCTTTAACATATCGTGAAGACAGGAAGCCCCCTTTTCTGACGCCAGATGTTCTAACTCTTCCCGGTACCCCAGGTCACCGTCATTCTCCGTAAAATCGATATCGTTCACCAATGCCTGGATATAAAATCCGGTGCCTCCGGCGATGATCGGGATGTGTCCGGCGGCATAGATCTCCTCCATAGCCCGTTTTGCAAGATTCTGGAACACCACCACATTAAATTCGTCCCATGGGTCAAGAACATCAATCAGGTGATGTCTGACACCATTCATCTCCTCCTTCGTCACCTTCGCGGATCCGATATCCATGTGGCGGTACACCTGCATGGAGTCGGCACTGATGATCTCGCCGCCGACCTTTTTCGCTAGTTTCACGGAGAGGGCGGTCTTTCCGGACGCCGTCGGCCCGGTGATTATGATCAAAGGTTTTTTCATCATACGATCCTCTTAAATTTCTTTTCCATCTCATATTTGCTGATCGCGACGATCGTCGGTCTTCCGTGCGGGCAGTTATATGGATTCTCCAGTTTTAACAGTTCATCGATAAGCTTGTCCGCCTCCGCGAAGGACAACTCATTGTTTCCCTTGACCGCTGCCTTACAGGACATGGAAGCGATCCGGTCATAGATGGACTCCACGTTTTTCCCCATTCCATCATCGGAGAGACCGTCGATCAGTTCCATCAGAAGATCCTTTTTTGCCAGAGAGAACAGATTGTCCGGCACTGCACGCACCGCGTACTCATTTCCGCCAAACGGCTCGATCTCAAAGCCAATGTCCGTGAATACCTTCATATGGCGCTTTAAAAGATCCGCCTCCTGTAAGGAAAGTGTCAGGATGATCGGGGGACTGATGAACTGGGAGGTATACTCTCTCGTCTTTAAGGAAGCGAAGTTCTTCTCAAACAGGACTTTCTCATGAGCGGCATGCTGGTCAATGATGTAGAGGCTGCCGTCGTACTCCACAAGCCAGTAGGTCTCAAAAACCTGACCGATCAGGCGGTGGCGCTTTCTCGCGGATTCTGAAAGAAGGCGGTTGTCGAACATTTCCATCTGCTTAGGAGGCGCTTCCTTCTCTGCCAGAGAGGCTTCTTTCTCAGCCGGGATTGCTTTCTTCGCAGCCAAAGCTGTACCTGTCGTCTCCGAAGCTTTCTCTTTCTCTTCCAAAGCCGCAGGCATCGCTTCCGCTCCTGTCTCTTTCGGGACTCCCGCACCATATGACGGTGATTCCACGGAAACTGTTGTTTTTATTGCCCCTGCTTTCTCTATCGACGCATTCTCACACTCTTTTGGCTGCTGTGTCTGTGCGCGTTCCTGCGGCAGTTCCCTCATGAGGGGATTCGGCGGCAGGATCCACCTGCTCTCCTGCTTCTTCTCCCCATAAGCCGGACGTTCCTCGCGGATTCCCATGGCTTCCAGGCGGTGACGCTCGAAAGGTTCCGGTCCATGGCCATTCTTTGCCGGAGTATTTATTCCATTTCCCGGAATAGAGTTCCGCTCTGCGGCACTTTCGTTTTTCTCGAGTTCCCGCTCTTCCCGTTCCGACATGAGGCTTACATTCGGGATCAGTTCCTTCCCGGAGAGTGCGTCCGTTACCGCCTGACAGATCACGCGATACATGTTCTCACCATCCTTGAACCGGAGTTCCATCTTCGACGGATGCACGTTCACATCGATATACTCCGGCTCCACGGTGAGGTGCAGCAGCGTGAAGGGATATTTGTGCTGCATCATATAGCTCTTGTACCCGTCCTCGATGGCCTTGGACACGAGTCCGCTCTTAATGTACCGCCCGTTGATGAAATAATTCTCAAAATTTCTGTTTCCCCGGGCGATCACCGGCTTTCCGATAAATCCGGAGATCTTCACGATTCCGTTTGACACTTCTACCGGAAGAAGGTTTGCCGCGATCTCCCGACCGTAGATGGTATAGATGATGTCCTTCAGGTTATGATTCCCCGATGTGTGAAGACGGCTCTGATTATTCACGATAAGCCGTATGGAGATCTCCGGGTGGGACAGAGCGATCTTTTCTACAAGATCCGCCACATGGGTGCCCTCTGTGGTCTCCGTCTTCAAAAATTTCCTCCTTGCAGGTGTGTTGAAAAAGAGATTTCTGGAGATAAATGTGGTTCCGTCCGGTGCGCCGATTTCCTCGAGGCCTTTCTCCTCGCCTCCCTCGATCCGGTATCTGGATCCCGTAAGACTGCCGGAGGTCTTCGTGATCAGCTCCACCTGGGAAACTGCCGCAATGCTGGAAAGTGCCTCGCCGCGGAAGCCTAATGAAGACACCGTCAGCAGATCCTCCGCTGTCCGGATCTTGCTGGTGGAATGGCGCAGGAACGCCAATGGAAGTTCTTCCTTTTTGATCCCGCATCCATTGTCCGTGATCCTGATAAAACCGATACCGCCCTGACGGATCTCCACAGTGATTGCTGTGGAACCGGCATCGATGGCATTTTCCATTAACTCTTTCACAACGGAAGCCGGCCTCTCCACGACCTCTCCCGCAGCGATCTGGTTGATCGTACTCTGGTCCAGAACCTGAATCGGCATAGTCTCTCTTCCTCTCTTCCCTTACTGCCAGCGGTTTTTCAATTTCGTCTGTAATCTGTAAAGCGTATTCAATGCGTCGATCGGGGTCATACTGGAAAGCTCAAGATCCCCGAGTTCCTTTATGATATCGTCATCCTTCACCGTGTCAAAGATGGACATCTGGTTGAGATCCACCTCGTCCGGCTTTGCCACCGCCTTGTGCTGCGGGGACGCGCTCATCTGGGCGATCTCCTTTGCCTGGGCCGTGATGTCGGCGCTGGCAAGCTCCTCCACGAGTTCCTTCGCACGGGCGATCACCGGCTCCGGTACTCCCGCAAGCTTCGCTACCTGGATTCCGTAGCTCTTGTCTGCTCCGCCCTTTACGATCTTTCTGAGGAACACGATATCGTCCCCCTGTTCCTTCACGGCGATACAGTAGTTGTTAACTCCGCTTATGGTTCCCTCAAGTTCCGTGAGCTCATGGTAATGAGTCGCAAACAATGTCTTCGCGCCGAGGATCTTCGGGTTGCTGATGTGCTCGATGACTGCCCAGGCAATGGACAGGCCATCGAAGGTACTCGTACCTCGGCCGATCTCATCGAGGACAAGAAGACTGTTCTTTGTGGCGTTTCTCAGGATATTCGCCACCTCCGTCATCTCAACCATAAACGTACTCTGGCCGGAAGCCAGGTCATCGGAGGCGCCGACTCTCGTAAAGATCCTGTCGCAGATTCCAATGTTAGCCTCGTCCGCCGGGACAAAGCTTCCGATCTGTGCCATGAGGACGATGAGGGCTGTCTGTCTCATATAGGTGGACTTACCGGCCATGTTCGGTCCCGTGATGACGGAGATCCTGTTCTTTCCATTGTCCAGATATGTATCGTTTGCGACAAACAGACTGTCCTTGATCATCTTCTCAACCACCGGATGGCGTCCGTTCTTGATGTTGATAACGCCTTTTTCGTTGATCTTCGGCTTCACATAGTTATTTCTCATGGACACCGTGGACAGGGATGTGAACACGTCAATGCCCGCAATAGCCTTCGCGGTACTCTGGATCCGCAGGACTTCCGCCGCGATCTGATCACGCACGTTGCAGAACAGGTCATACTCTAAGGTGTAGAGGCGGTCCTCCGCGCCCATGATGATGTCTTCCAGCTCTTTCAGGCGGTCTGTGGTGTACCGCTCTGCGTTTGTCAGCGTCTGTTTACGGATAAAGTACTCCGGAACTAAGTCCTTGAAGGAGTTCGTCACCTCAAAATAGTAGCCGAACACCTTGTTGTACTTGATCTTCAGATTTTTAATCCCTGTCTTTTCCTTCTCCTCCGTCTCAAGATCCGCCAGCCATGCCTTCCCCTCAGTCTTCGCCTTCCGGTACTTGTCGGCTTCCTCGCTGTATCCGTCCTTGATGATGTTTCCCTCGCGGACCGTGATCGGCGGCTCGTCGACAATGGAGCGGTCGATCAGCTCATAGAGGTCCCGGAGCGGGTCCAGGTCCTCATTCATCTTCTTTAAGAGCTCGCAGGAGAATTCTCCGAGAATATCTTTGATATACGGCAGCATCTCCAGGGAATTCTTAAAGGAGAGAAGGTCTCTCGGGTTCGCTGTCTTGTAACTGATGCGGCCCATGAGGCGTTCCAGGTCGTAGACGGAATTTAAGTATTCCCGGATCTCCTCCCTGGAAATATAGTTCATGTTCAGTTCCTCGATGGCCTGCTGGCGGCACTCGATCTCCTCCTTATCGATCAGCGGCTGTTCAATAAAAGAACGGAGAAGTCTCGCTCCCATGGCCGTCTTTGTCTTATCGAGAACCCAGAGCAGGGATCCGCGCTTCTGCTTTTCCCTTAAAGTCTCAACCAACTCCAGATTTCGTCTCGTGGAGGTGTCGATCATCATGAACTGACCTGTCGTATACGGTGTGATCTTCGTCAGATGGGACAGATCATTCTTCTGCGTCTCATAGAGGTACTGAAGAACAGCACCGGAGGCGATCATTCCGTTCTCGTAGTCGCCCAGGCCCAGTCCTTCCAGACTCATCACATGGAAGTGCTCTTTTAAGATCTTTCTGCAGTCATCGTCCGAGAAAAACCTGTTTTCCAGAGCGGTCACGGCAAAATGATACCGTTCTTTTAACTCATCCATGTCCAGCCCGGACATAAAGAGTGCCTCGTTGCACACGAGCTCCGACGGTGTGAACTTATTGATCTCATCAAGCAGTGCCCGCTCGCTCGTCACTTCTGTAACAAAAAAATCGCCGGTCGTAATGTCGACCGTCGCAATTCCGTAATTGTTTCCGGTATACACAACCGCCATCAGGTAGTTGTTCTTTGTCTCATCCAGGGCCTGGGAGCTCGTGATGGTTCCCGGTGTCACAACACGGATGACTTCGCGCTTTACGAGGCCCTTTGCGAGCTTCGGGTCCTCCATCTGCTCCGCGATAGCGACCTTATAGCCTTTCTGGACAAGTCTCGTGAGATAACCTTCCACCGCGTGGAATGGCACACCGCACATCGGTGCCCGCTCTTCCAGACCGCAGTCCTTTCCCGTCAGTGTCAGCTCCAGCTCTCTTGAAACCGTCTTGGCATCCTCAAAAAACATCTCGTAGAAATCACCCAATCGGTAAAAAAGAATACAGTCCGGATACTGTTTTTTTGTTTCGAGATAATGTGTCATCATTGGTGAAATCTGTCCCACGTCTTTTCTCCTATTCCTTAACATGCCCACAGCGCCCGAAGCACTCGGCTCCGGGCGTCACATGTGTTTCATCTTATTTTACAAGAGATCCCATATAGTAGAATCCCTTTGCCTCGTCTAAGGAGACATCAACGATCTTTCCGATCAGAGATGCGTCTCCAGCGAAATGCACGACTGTGTTGTTGGAAAGTCTCCCTGTCACAAAGCCTGCCTCGTGCGTATCGATCTCCTCCACAAGGACTTTTTGTACTGTTCCCTCGTGGCGCTTTACGACCTCAGCCGCGATGTCCTGGACCTCCTTGAGCAGGCGGTCGAAACGGTTCTTTACCACGTCCTCCGGAACCTGGTTTGGCATAGCAGCCGCCGGTGTTCCGGTACGTTTGGAGTAGATGAAGGTGAAAGCACTGTCGTAACGCACTTTTCTCACCACATCCATGGTCTCCTCAAAGTCCTCCTCTGTCTCTCCCGGGAATCCCACGATGATATCGGTGGTCAGGGAAATATCCGGCATCGCCGCACGGAGCTTCTCCACCAGGGCGAGGTACTGTTCCTTCGAGTATTTGCGGTTCATTCTCTTCAAGATCTCACTGCTGCCAGACTGAAGCGGAAGATGCAAATGGCTGCAGATCTTTTTGGAGTTCTTCATGGTCTCGATGAGTTCATCGGAGAGATCCTTCGGATGGGAAGTCATGAAGCGGATCCGCTCAAGTCCCTCGATCTTTTCCACTCTTCTAAGGAGCTCCGCGAACGTGATTGGCTGTTCCAGGTTCTTTCCGTAGGAGTTGACGTTTTGTCCCAGAAGCATGACTTCCACGACACCGTCAGCTACAAGACCCTCGATCTCCTTGATAATATCTTCCGGCTCCCTGCTTCTCTCGCGTCCGCGCACATACGGCACGATGCAGTAGCTGCAAAAGTTGTTGCAGCCGAACATGATGTTGACACCAGATTTGAACGGATACTTTCTCTCGATCGGGAGTTCCTCCACGATCTCGTTTGTTCCTTCCCATACATCGACCACCATCTTCTTCTCCAGGAAGCGCTCGTAGAGCAGCTCCGCAAGCTTGAAGATATTGTGGGTTCCGAAGATCAGATCCACATGGCGGTAGCTCTTCTTGATCTTTGCGACTACCTCCGGCTCCTGCATCATGCAGCCGCAGAGGGCGATCATCATATCCGGATTCTTTCTCTTTACACCGCTTAAATATCCAAGGCGGCCATAAACCTTCAGGTTCGCGTTCTCACGAACGGTGCATGTATTGTAGAGGACGAAATCTGAATTCTCATCGGTTCCCTCCTCATAACCGGCTTCCTTTAAGATCCCAAGGAGTTTTTCGGAGTCTCTGGCGTTCATCTGACATCCGAAGGTATTGATAAAACAGGTCAGCGGGCGGCCTTTTTTCGCACTCTCCGCCTCCACAAGTTTCTTTACCTGTTCCATAAAATACTGCTGTCTCGCCGGCTCCTCTGTCGGGGCACCCGCGATGATATTTTTATCTGTCATTCTGATATTTCTCCAACTATTTTTATAAGCCATTCTGCTCAGCCGTTCTCTTTTCAATTCAGGTCGAACGTCCGGCTGAACTGTCCCGAATGATTATACCCAAGATTCCCCGAAATTGCAACCTCGATGTTCTTTACTTTCTGATCTGTCCGTCTCCATAGATGATGAACTTCGTAGAAGTCAGAGCAAGGAGTCCCATCGGTCCTCTCGCATGAAGTTTCTGGGTACTGATCCCGATCTCCGCCCCGAAGCCAAACTCAAAGCCGTCGGTAAATCTCGTGGAGGCATTGACATAGACTGCTGCTGCATCCACCTCATTTAAGAATTTCTGGGCATTCTCATAGTCCTTTGTGACGATAGCCTCAGAATGTCCGGTGTTATAGCGGTTGATATGGGAGATGGCCTCATCGACGGAGTCAACGACCTTGCAGGAAAGAATATAGTCCAGATATTCTTTTCCCCAGTCTTCCTCTGTCGCCGCCGTAAATTCCGGCACGATAGAACGGGCTTCCTCATCAGCGCGGATCTCCACATTCTTCTCATCCAGCCGTTTTTTCATTAACGGCAGAAATTCCCTTGCAATATTTCTGTGTACCAGTGTAGATTCACATGCGTTGCAGACGCCGATCCTCTGGGTCTTCGCATTAAAGATGATATCAAGCGCCATATCAAAATCCGCACTCTCATCCACATACACATGACAGTTTCCGGTTCCTGTCTCGATCACCGGCACCGTACTGTTCTCCACAACCGTGCGGATCAGTCCAGCCCCGCCTCTCGGGATCAAAACATCCAGATATCCGTTCATCCGCATAAATTCTCTCGCAGTCTCATGGCTCGTATCCTCGATCAGAGAGATCGCATCCTCCGGGATTCTTTCCTTCTTTAAGCCATTCCTGATCGCCGCAACGATGGCCTTATTGGATTCCAGCGCATCACTGCCGCCTCGGAGGATCACGGCATTTCCTGTCTTAAAGCAGAGGGCAAAGGCATCCGCTGTCACATTCGGCCTCGCCTCGTAGATGATTCCGATGACACCGAACGGCACACGTTTCTGCCCGATCAGGAGTCCGTTCGGACGCCTTTTCATGGAGATCACCTCTCCCACCGGATCTTCCAGTCCCACGACCTGACGCATGCCTTCCACGATCCCTTCAATACGCTTGTGGTTTAACTCCAGACGGTCCACAAGTCCCGGAGCCATCCCTCTCTCTTTTGCTTTTGCAACATCCGCAGCATTGGCCTTTAAGATCTCATCCTCTTCCTCTAAGATCTCTCTGGCCGCAGCCAGAAGTCCGGCATTTTTTAAATCTGTTCCCATTTTTCCGAGAATATAAGAAGTTTCTTTTGCTTTCTGTCCGATTTCTATTAACATCTCTGCTCCTCTCCGGCTTCGTGATCTCCTTAAGTACAGCGGATCACGCGTCTCTCTGTCACGATCATATCAACATTTTGATCCAGCGGTCCCGCCGGAAGCTCCTTTATGATCTGAAATTCATATGCAAGAGCAATGGTTTTATGATCGCGGTTCTTCTCCAGATACCTGTCATAATATCCGCCGCCTTTTCCGAGACGGCTTCCATGTTCCGTAAAAGCCATACCGGGAATCAGGATCGGTGCAGATGAAATCCAGGCCGATGACCGGACTCCCGTCTTTGTGGCTTCTGCTGCGCTCTCATCTGCGCTCCGGCATCCTGCCTTTGGCTCCAGGATATGAAAAGCTCCTTCCGTCAGATCTTTTTTCGATCCGGTCAGGAAGAATTCCATCGTTTCTCCCGAAACTCTCGGGAGAAAGACAGATCTTTTCTCCTTCCATAGCTCCTCTAATATCTTACCCGTCCCCGCTTCCCAGCTTAAGGACGCATATGCAAATACGATCCCATTCCCGATTTCCGCAAGTTCCAGAACGCGTTTTGCGATCTCACGGTCCAGGACCTCTTTTTCTTTCTCCGGCAGAGCTTTTAGCTGCTGCCGGATCGTATTTCTAAGTTCAGCTTTCTGTTTTTCCAACATTTCCGTATTTCTTTCCAAGATCTGTCACGGAACCATCCTTCTCGACGATGGAAATATTGTTTAAATGACCGCGAAGGCTTGCCTTGATATCGGCAACATACTGTTTTCTCAAAGCTGCCTGCTCCTCTTTTTCCGCGTCCGTAAGACCTACGGCCTGGGATTTATGGTAAAGTTCGTTGATTCTGTCGATCTGTTCCTGTTTCATATATGATTTCTTATCCTCTCATTTTTTCAGAGACTCCACCCTTTTTCTTACGGTCAGCGCAGTAAATGCGCAGACCTACTGAACAGTTACTTGATATCGTCCTTTAAGCGTGAATGCTCTGGATATAGTCCAACAGCGCAAATTCGCTGCTCTTATTTGCTTTAAAGAGTGTTCCGATCTCCTCACCCTTTAAGATCCGCCACATCACTTCCACATCGTCCGCGTTGGCGATCACCATATCGGCTCCACTCTCCGTAGCGATCTTCGCAGCATGGAGCTTCGTCGCCATACCGCCGGTTCCCACGTCACTTCCCGTGGTTCCTTTCCCCATAGCCATAAATTCATCCGTGAGTTCATCCACCTGACTGATGAATTTTGCATCCGGGTTCTTCTTCGGATCATCCGTGTAGAGACCGTCAATGTCGGAGAGAAGGAATAATAGATCTCCCTCTACAAGTGCCGCAACAATGGCGGAAAGTCTGTCATTATCACCGAATTTAATTTCATATGTAGATACGGTATCATTCTCGTTTACGATCGGCACAGTTCCAAGCTTTAGAAGCTCATTGAATGTATTCTTCGCATTCGCTCGGGAAGTATCGTCTAAAATCGTCGCCTTCGTGATCAGGATCTGTGCCGCGGTCTGATTGTACTCGGAGAAGAGTTTCTGGTACACCATCATGAGCCGTGCCTGGCCAACTGCTGCGTAAGCCTGTTTCTCGGCGACCGTCTCCGGCTTTTTTCCGCCGAGGGTCTGGCGGCCCGTTGCGATCGCACCGGAGGAAACCAGAATCACTTCCTTTCCCATTCCTCTCATGTCGCTGATGACGCGGACAAGCTTTTCGATCTTCGCAAGATTTAAGTCACCGGTCTCCGCGTGTGTCAGTGAGGAAGATCCGATCTTAATCACGATTCTCTTTTTATCCTTTAATAATTCTCTCTCTGTCATATGAAAAATCCTCTTTTCTACGGTGTTCAGAAATGCTGTCTTCCGACGCACTGCCGACTGTTTACATTTGCTTAACCGCCGCATACCGCTTGATGATCTCTTCCGCAACCTTCAGGCCGTCCATGGCCGCCGATGTGATTCCTCCGGCGTACCCGGCTCCCTCGCCGCACGGGTAAAGCCCTTTTAAACTGCTCTGAAGGCTCTCATCACGGCAGATCCTGAGTGGCGATGACGTACGGCTCTCAATTCCCGCAAGAACAGCGTCCGCCCGGTCGAATCCTCTGATCCGCCTTCCGAACTGCTCCATTCCTTCTAAGAACGCTCCGTTCAAGGCCTCTGGCATCAGCTCCCGTAAGTTCGCGAAGGAATAATCCCCGCAGAATACAGGATCTACATCTCCCAGGGCCACCGTCGGTCGGTTCGCGGCGAAATCACCATAAAGCTGGATCGGGATCTTTCCTCCGCCCAGAGCATATGCTTGTTCTTCCAGCTTTCTCTGGAAGGAGATGCCGCCTAATGGTCCGGCTTCCGGGAAATCCTCCGGAGTAACGGCAACAATGATCGCACTGTTCGCAACACCGCTGTCTCTCTTGAAATTACTCATTCCGTTGACAGCGAGACGTCCCTTTTCTGAGGAGGCGTTCACCACCATTCCGCCCGGACACATGCAGAAAGAATATACACCGCGTCCGCCGGTGGTCTTTGCCGTCACCTTATAAGGAGCCGCGCCGAGTTTTTCCACTTTCTCCATCCCATACTGGTTCTGATTGATCTGCGCCTGCGGATGCTGGATCCGAAGTCCCACCGCAAAAGGTTTCGGCTCCATATATACCTTCATCCGGTCAAGTTCTGCAAATAAATTTCTCGCACTGTGTCCCACGGATAAAATCACATGATCGGTCTCGATCACAGAGCCATCCGCCGTCATCACTCCGGTAACTTTTCCGTTTTCTTCCAGAATCTTAGTAACCTCCGTCCGGAAATGAACCTCTCCACCGCCGGCGATAATCCTGTTTCTCAGATTCTTAACAACATCCCTCAGCACATCTGTTCCGATATGGGGCGCATGATCATAGAGGATCGAAGCATCTGCGCCCATCTCCACGAATAAGGCGAGGACTTTTCCGTTTCTTCCAGAAGTATCCTTCACCAGTGTATTTAATTTTCCATCGGAGAATGTTCCGGCTCCGCCCTCACCGAACTGGACATTGGAACGGATATCCAGAGCTTCATCCCCGTTTTTCCAGAAATCCTCTACTTTTTTCGTTCTCTCCTCCACGGCATCGCCCTGTTCTAAAAGGATCGGGGCATATCCGTTCTCGGAAAGAGCCAGAGCCGCAAACATGCCGGCCGGACCTGCTCCGATGATCACCGGACGTTTTCTCATCTCCATTGTCCCGTGTTCCGGGTACTCATAGGGACGGGAGTCTTCCGCGCGGACATTCTGGTTTGCCGCTTTTTTAATCACGGCTCCTTCTTTTTTCCCGTTTTTGAGCGCTACATCTACGATATAGCTGAACAACAGCTGCGGCTTCTTTCTCGCGTCGATGGATCTGTGGACGATCCGGATCTCCCCGATCGCCGATTCATCGATTTTTAGAAGCTTTGCCGCTTTTTTCTTTATAGCCTCTTTCCCGTGCTCCACGGGAAGTGTGAGCTGATTGATCCGGATCATATGTACGTTTTTTCCTTTCCTGTTTTCCCTGACTTCTTTTTCCCTCTGCTCCGGAAAATGTCATGGGCTTTGCCTGTCCGCGGTCATTTTTTCTGTATCTGGGGACGATCCCTGCCGCAGCATGAGAACCGGCTGCATATCCGGAGGACCATGCCCACTGCAGATTATACCCGCCGCAGATTCCATCCACGTCCAGAAGCTCTCCGATGATATAAAGTCCGGGAACACGTTTCGACTGCATGGTTTCTCGATCGATCTCTGCTGTGTCAACACCTCCGGCACAGATCTGGGCCTGCTCGAAGGGATTTGTCTCCTGCACCGGAACCACAAATTCACGGATCGCAAGGAACAGGCGGTCCAGCTCCTCTTGTGTGAGAAGTCCCGCTGTTTTCTCCGGCCGGACATTCGCCGCCTTTAAGAGTACTGCCGCTAATTTTTTATTAAAAATACCGCCCAAAAATATCTCTGCGGTTTCTTCCGGAAGACAGGATTTCTGCTCCTTCAATAGAGACCGGACTTCTGTTTCATCCAGATCCGGGAGAAAGTCCAACGACGCAAACGTTTTTTTCTTCCGGTCCAAAAGCTTTGCCGCATACCGGCTCACCTGAAATACCGGAATCCCGGAGATCCCGTAATCTGTGATCTGGAGTTCTCCCCGGTCCTTCGCGACTGGCCTTCCGTCCTCTGTCCGGATCGTCACCAGACATTCCGTCCGGACACCCGCTGCCGCCGGAAGCAGTTTTCCCTCGCATCGGAGCTGCACCAAAGCCGGAAGCGGTTTCACGATCCGGTGTCCGAACTGCTTTGCAAGCTCATACCCGCTCCCATCGGAACCCGTTCCCTTCGCGGCTTTTGAACCGCAGGCCAGAATCAGGAAATCCCCGGTAAATGTCCCCTGATCCGTCACGACCGCAAATTTGTCGTTTCTTCGTTCCGCTTTTTCAATTCCGCACTCTGTGACGATACGGACACCTGACCGGTCCGCCCCGCGAAGGAGCGCGTCCAGGACGGTCTGTGCCTGACCAGACATGGGGTACACGTAGCCGCCCCGGTCCATCGTAAGGACTCCAAGTTCACGGAAGAATGACACCGTGGCCGATGGAGGAAATTCCTCAATCGCAGCCTCCTCAAATCCCTTCTGTTCACTCCGGTAGCAGGATGGATCCATATAGAGGTTCGTCAGGTTGCACTTCCCGTTTCCTGTGGACAGGATCTTCTTTCCGGGACGTGCCGTGTGTTCTAAGACGGTCACAGACGCACCCTTTTTTGCCGCTGTGATCGCAGCCATCAGTCCCGACGCGCCTCCACCGATGATAATTCCTTTCTTTCCTCTTAAACGTTCTGCCATTCTTTTCTCCCGTTCTCAGGTTTTTCTGAAGCGGAACCGGTCTTTGGACTTTTCGTCTTCTTTCCCGGTATCACGCAATTTTATAATAGTATATCGACATGGCGCAAAAATTTCAAGTAGTAACTGTCCCGCTTCTTTTCCATTTCCGGCAAAAAAGCAGCTCAAGTCGATGTTCTTAACCGGATTTTAGCTGCTGTAAGACTCCAGATAACTGAAGATTTCAGCCATCGTAGGGAACCAGATCCCGGCCATCAGCCGTTCCTGTTCTTTTGCCGGGAACTCTGCCAGAGGCATATGAGTAAAAAGCTCCGTCGTCTCCTGTCCTTTGTCGTAGACGATCAGGTAACCTTCCTCTGCCACGAGAAAATATTGCTCTTCATCCTCCACCGTTTCATTTTCCACCTGTTCCATATTCAGGACCACATGGATCTCCTCTTCCGTTTCCCTTGCAAATAGCGGTTCTTCCACAGATTCCTGCATCTGGACCTCCTCCACCCTCTGGGCTTTTTCCCCGGCTGTCATAAAAAACAATGTGATCAGGCTCGCGGATGTCAGGGCGAAAAAGAAAAGAAAGCAGGATACATACTTTTTCATAGGAATCTTCCTCCTTTGAACGTAAGTATCTGCTTTCTTTTTCTATTTTAAACATTTAAATCCAAAAAATTCTATTCAGGCTGCGGCAGTCCGCCGCCATGCCCGGTTCCCACCCAGATCGCATTCTTATATTACATCAGACGCAGCTTTCTGAACACCCGGAGAAGCTTCGTTCCGCCCGGCATGGTCTTGAGTTCTGATGCGTCCAGCGCTCCAAGTTTAATAAGAAGCACACCGTACACGACAACAGCGATCATCATTGCAAAGAGCGTCGATAAAGCATTGCTCTTCACCGCAAGATGGGCAAGCTGATAAGAGCCAAAAGCGAAGATTCCCATTACCGCGGAAGCGATCACCGGGATCACTACTGTCTTTTTCATCTCCTGACGATATCCCAAAAGCTTCCGGATCGATCTCGCATTCATCAGAACCATAAATACCGCGAACAGAATATTCGCGAATACCATGCTGTAAATTCCCATATGGAATCCGAGGGCCATGATCTCCAGGGCAATCAGGTGAAGCACCAGAGCGATCACCGCATGGAAGATCGGGAGACGCATCTTATCGATCCCCTGAAGGATCGCGTTCGTAACCGTGGATACGGAATAGAATACGACTGCAAGAGAACCGTAGATCGTCATACGGATCGCCAGAGTATTATCTCCTGAGAATAACAGGTCGTTGACCGGGCCTGCGAGGACCGTAAGCCCTACTGTAGACGGGATCGCCACAATGCAGGCAAAGCGGATCGCGGAGGCCACACGCGCTCTCACAAGCTTCTTATCTCCCACTGCCACCGCCCGCGAAACAGACGGGATCAGAGAGGAAGAAAGGGCATTGGAGATTGCCATCGGCACGTTGATCAGAAGGTGATACTTTCCTGTATACACGCCCCAGATGGAGGCAAACTCATCCCCCTGTCCGAGGACCTTAAAGTTGTACGCAAGGATTCCGTTATCCAGTACACTGTTCAGGTTGTAGATCGCAGAGCTTAAGATGACCGGAACGACTGTAAAGAAAAGGACTTTTGTGATATCCCCGTAGCTCTCCAAAGCCTCTGTCTGATCCCTTCTGATCTGACGCTTTCTCATCTTCGCGCAGGCCACGAATAAGAACAACAAAAAGATCAATGCTGTAAATGCGCCCGCGCCTGTACCGATCGTTCCGCCTGCTGCGCCCCAGGCGTTGGAATATCCGTCTCCTGTCTGATTTTTTAATACCTCTGTCTTTAATGCCTGATTAAAGAGGAAGCTTCCCGCTGCAACACTCACGATGGCGTTTACGATCTGTTCAAAAACCTGGGAGAATGCGGTTGGCACCATTGTGCCCTGCCCCTGAAAATATCCGCGGAACACGCCGAGATATGCCATGATCCATACCGTCGGTGCTAACGTCCTCAGTGCAAATGACGCGTAGGGCATAAAGAACACATCTTTTGCGAAGAAATCAGCACCGAACCAGATCACCGCAGCCGCAAAGGCACCCACGATGGTGGCATAGCAAAGCGCCGCGCGGAGGATCCTGGCGGCATTCCGGTACTGCTTTCCCGCAAGTCTCGCTGAAACCATTTTCGACACAGCAAGCGGCAGGCTGTAGGATGAGAGGAGCAACGCAATATTATATACATTAAACGCAGTTCCATAATACCCCATTCCCTCATCGCCGATGATGTTGATCATCGGAATGCGGTAAGCGATTCCGATGATCCTCACGACGATGGATGCCACTGCAAGGATACTTCCCTGAACGACGAAATTGGATTCCTTCTTCTTTTTCTGTCTGTTACTTTCCATAAATCTCAGCTTTACTGTACCTGTCCGCTCCTACAATGCAGATCCAGGTCTTTCCTTTGTTAAGCATAACTTCCTTTCCTTCAGAGTCATAGTAGCGGGTCGGTCCGAAATCCCCGTCCTTCTTCCAGGACACAGGGACACACTTTCCGCCTGTAAACACATAACCCGCACCGCCCTTGTGAACGTTGATATTGAGATAATCGGTGCTGGCGTAATGTCCCCACTCCACGTACTGGAAGATCACGTTCCTGACAGCGATCTGGCCGCCGTCTCCGTTGTGCTTTCCGCCGTACTGGAACCGGTAATATTTTCCGTCTCCCTCATTGTACTCAAACCACGGATTGTTCATCGCATAGGACGGATAGAACTTATACGCGTCCTTTGCGTCTGATTCTGCCGGGACATAAGCGTTTTTTGAGAACTGGAAATGTCCGCTGTAGGTATCGCTGTAGGAAGTGCGGTAGCCCAGCTGACCGATGGTCTTGTTTAATTTCGCGCCGCTTGTGTAGGCGTTATGCGGTGCCTTCTTGTCCTTTGTGCGGTAGAACGCATTTCCGCCTGTGCCATCGACACCGTTGATGTTGTCCACATTTTTCAGATACGGAACTGCGAAGGTGCTCTGTCCGTAGTGGGCATAGATCGCATCGTACTCTCTCGCGAAATATGTATAGTAGGTACGGCAGCTTCTGACGGAACCGATCCGCTCGATATCATCATAGTCCTCGAAGATCGCCATGTAGCGGTTCATATCGCCCTCCACCGGCGCCTCGTAGACAACATCCGCCCGGTTGATGCCGTACTGGGGCAGAGATGCTTTATCATTGCTCATCATGACCGCAACAGGGCGTCTGTTAGCTTTCGCCACATCCACCATCTCACCGGTCAGGTAACTCTGGATCTTTCCGTCGA
>ERZ1026901.572-NODE-572-length-28318-cov-4.874642_pt1 | contig 28318 bp, 27 predicted proteins | sample MGYA00380179_ERZ1026901 | MGnify/ENA primary metagenome ERZ1026901 (study PRJEB33269, sample SAMEA4719815) | human gut metagenome | biome: human-associated habitat; feature: organic feature; material: feces | place: Cameroon | collected 2013-10 ... | reverse complement strand
AAGTCAGGAGCTAAGCCTGCAACAGTACGGACTGACTCAATGTTGTCTGCAACAACCTTGATGTTACCACCAGTGATTGTCGGGGAGGGAGCACTCGGATTCCCTAAGTCACCATAGTCATCATAGAGAGTATCTGAAAGAGAACCTGTAAGGTCGTTACCTACAATGTTAATGTTGCCAATACTGTTTGAGTCAGTAACAACACTATCAATGTTATCAGCTACGACCTTAATCTCAGGAGCGATAGGGACAATGACATTAGCTACTGAGGTAACTGCCTCTTCGGATTTCTTAGCATTAACTTCAGAGTCCTTGGCGTTCTTAGCACTAAGGACAGCCTCATCAGCTCTTGCTACAGTGATTGCAGTGTTATCTTTGGTTTCCTTATGGAGAACCCGATCCTCTGCAATGATCCCTCTAGCTTCCTTAATGATAGCTCTATTCTCAGTCCTTACTTCATCAGCATGAGCAGAGGCACTTACAGCATTCTCTTCAGAAGTCTTAGCGTTTGTCTCAGACAGCTTAGCGTTCTCTTCGGACTTCTTAGAGTTAGTCTCAGCTTCAACAGCTCTGTCTCTAGCTTTCTCTGCGGCAATCTTTGAGTGAAGGGCACTCAAGGAATCAGCCTTATAGATGCCATAAGTCATAGCATCAGTATCAGCTACAGGAGTCCCTACATTTACAATGCGGCGCCCCTTAGCATCCCAGTTATCCTCTCTGTCTTTAATGATAGCATCATTGATAATGTCTCTAGCTTCTTCAGCAATATGAATAGTCTGCACTGAAGCAACATCAAGGTCATTAGCTTTGAGAACCGAAGCATCCTTAAAGGACACCACACGATCCGTAGCTGATGTATAGCGTCTGATAGTAAGCTCTTCTCCTATCTTAGGAGGAACTTTAAGTCTGACTGTAGTCTTATCTAGAAAGTAATAGTCCTTTGAGGCATCCCCATAGTCACCCCCTTTTAAGAGGGTGATACCAAGGGTTACTCTCACGAACTTCTTTGCCAGATAATCAAAGGGGACGGTAAAGTCAGTCTTGGTACCGTCACCTGTGTAAATAGCAATAGTAGAAGCCATTATTTATCTTCATTCATTAAGTTATAAAGACCCCATTTAAGGAATGGAATATTAGAGAAACTCCTAACAGACTTAGTAAATCTAGTCCTCGCTTGTTCAGCCTGTTTCTCTGTATAGTCGTCGCTAATACTAGACATGACCACATCCTTACCATAGCCCCCCATATTAGCCAAAGAGGCAACTGTAGAGTATGCAGGGAACATAGCTCTAAGGTATTTGTCAGCATCAAAGCCTTTATAGGTCTCTGCCTTGTTAGCAAAGTAATCAATATCAGCCGTAGTCTTAACGCTAGGGTTGTAACCTGCAGTAGAAGCTACGAGAGCAGGGAACGCTAAGACAGAAGATCTCATGACACCATTGATACCAACCTGAAAAAGAGTATCCATAGTGACACCTTCATTCTTGTCATAACCAATGGTCTGCTTAAGGTATTCTTCTCTCTGTTCTTCAGTCATACCGGCCATACCAATACAAGTATTAGTCATAGCCCCTACAGTTCCAAGAGTAGTAGACAAGAAGAGACTATATGCCTGACCCAAAGCGTCACCTTCAGCGGCTCTATTCATCATCTTCCTAATTCTCTTGTCGTAGGATCTAATAGCAAAGGTCTTGAACTGAAAGAGCAACTGCATGAAGGGATTCCTCTTAGAACCTTCCCAAAGGAAAGTATCACCGATAGTATTCTTCTGGATCACTTCATGAGCAACATAGTCACCAAGTCTTCTTAGAGTAGCAAGCCCCATTACATCACCTGTCATAAGATGTTGCAGGTTAGTAATAGAGATCTCACCTTTCTTACCAACTGTAGTGCTTTCCCTAAGGAGGTTGAGCATCTTATCGAAGTTCTCAACAGAGACCCCATTTCTATATAAGGTCTCCTTAGTAAGGAATCCTTTAGGTCTAAGGGATTTGTTATGAGCATACTGGATGAGTTCGCCCAAGAACATACCCTGTGAACCTTCAACGATGGAGTTCTCAGTAGACTGGATGAACTTAGTAAAAGGAGATGCCTGTGCCAGAGACTCACTAGCGGAAACCAACAGAGCTTTATATTTGTTACCTTGGAATCTATGGAGCTGTCTCTCATAGGACTCCTGAGCGATATCCCTGAATACACCAACGTTCTTAACAGACAACCCAAAGATAAAGGACTGAGCATGACGTACATCAGCGTTAGACATACCATTCTTAGTCCAGTTATCAAAGAGTTCTCTTGCAAGGGGAGTATTCCTAAGGATCTGCACAGCACCATAGTGCTTCACAGCTTCACCCTGTTCAAAGATGTTAGCCACGCCCATCAAAGCATTCTTAGAAAGGAACGTAAGGTTTCTAGTAACATCAGCCATAGCTCCAAGCCAAGAACCATTGATGTCTGCTCTACTACCATACTTACCATAGATCATGTCTGCGGTGAGATCAAAGGCTCTCTGAATCTGTTCCTTCGTAAGCCCTTTACCAACAGACGTGTTCATCTCAGTAATAGCGAGCTTAGTAAGGTGTTCCCTAAAGGCTTTCTCTGAGTCAAACCCAAGACCCTGTACGATACTATCACCAGTCTTCTTGTTGATGTATGTCTTGATAGTCTCAATAGGATCAGCTCTGAAGTCATCAATACCAATACCACTAGCTCCCCTCTGAGAGGTATCCCAAGGGATTTTAGTGATATTAGGATCATACTTGACACCACCAACACTGTAAACACTGAGAGTACTAGGATTAGATCGGTTCTGGTCTACCCAACCATATGCGTCATTACGAGCATTCTCTCTAACCCACTGATTGAGCTCAGCCTGTGAGGGCTTATCAGGAAGAGGTACTGGAGCTTTATCATACTTGTAGTTACGTACAACCTCAGCTTCATCCTTAGCACCCTTCTTCTGGAGATCACTGACTTCTTTCTTAAGATTGTCTATTGATTTCTTAGCTTTAGCCTTGGTTTCCTCAAGTTGCTTCTTGTATAGTTCCTTCTTCTTAGCTACCTTTTCTGAAGCCTCTTGCTTCTTAGCCTTCTCTTTTTCAGTGAGTTCAGCAATAGCCTTGTCTTTCTTAGCTTCAGCCTTCTCAAGCTGTTCAAAGGTCTTAGCCTTAGCTACATCCCTCTTATAAACTTCATTGATTTTATCAAGATTTGCATCAATCTTCTTGTCAATCTCTGCATGAGCTTTCTTAAGTTCATCAGGAAGTTCATCAATCTTAGCTTGAATTTCAGATACTTTACTCTTAGCATTGTTCTCAATATCCCTAATTCTAGTGAATTTATCTGAGGATTCTCTAGAGACTTTCTTACGGATAGCCTTTACCCCGTTGACAACTTCAGGGACAGCCTTCTTCTGATACTCTGCAACCTCTTTCTTATTAGCTTCAACCTTAGGTTTGTAAACCTTATCATAGTAATACTTGTCAATCCTAGCTTTAACCGCAGGATTAGTTTCGTAGCCCTTTACAAGAGACTCAGCAATCTGATTAGTTAGCTCATTAACTACATCACCTCTCTTACCAGTAGCACCTTTAATAGCGTTGATTCTATCAGCTACCTTAACAGGGTCAGAAACTCTCGGGAAGATGCCCTGTGCACCCTCTTCAGCAGTGTAGGGAGCAATCATATCAAGGCATTCCTTCTTGAACGCCTCAAACTCAATATTCCCATCGAGCTTAGTCTTAGCTCCGCCTACAGACCTGTAGAAGGAATCCATGACTTCAACATCAGAATAACCTTCCTTACGAAGATTACCCACATGCTCCCTAGCCTGGGGTTCAAAGTTCTTGATCTTAAGCTCTACCTCTTGGAGCTTCTCCTGAGCAGTAATGCCATCATAAGTAGTAGCTACGTAATGACCTTCAGCATCCTTAGTGCCAGAACCTCTATCAATAAAGATCTTTCTAAAGAGATCCGCGGATTCTGAGTTCTGTAGTCTCTTAACGACACCCATAACAGTAACTACAGGGAGCTTGTTCTCAAAGTTCTCTCTAAGGTTATTAAGGGTCTTAGCAACCTTAGTAGAGCCTCCGATGCCATTAAATACTTCTGAAGGCAACTCCTTACCGCCAATCTGATAGTCTCTGATAATGTTAGCACGTCTAGCACTATCCCCTACATAGGTTCCTGCCTTACCCATGCCCTTAAAGGCAAACTCAATACCTGCACCAAAAATGCCACCGACAACCATATCTTCAATGATGTCATGCTCAGCACCTGATGTATAGGTTTCCAATTGGTTAGACACGGCACCTAAGACAGCACCTGTAGCAATTCTGCCTGCCATACCATAAGCACCCACTACAGGTACATAAGACAGAGGGTCTGTAACAGCACTACCAATAGAGGACATGACTGAGGAGAACAGACCGGCCTTAGCTTCAGCCATCTTGTACTCAAGGTACTCCTCATTGACCTTAATACGCCGCTTAACGTCATCAATGCTACCCGCACCATTGAGGACAGCTTGATATCTATCGAGATCATACCCGACCATCTGAAGGATCTCAGCTCTCTCCCCATCATTAGGCTTAAACTGTTCACCAAAGTAGTCTTGAGAGGCTCTACTCATGTTGATGCTGTTAATAAGCCAGTTATGAGTCAAGCCAGAGAAGAAACCAACATCAGGGGCTTCAGTTTGATCTGTAGCAGGATCATAAACATCAGACAGGCTAGCCCAACGCTTGCTACGGAACCCCTGTCCCAAGAGGGTACTCCTAGAGGTATTAGTGAGCAGTTGCTCGCGTACAAGCTCCCTATACTGATCATTGGTAAGGTTGTTATTATCTGCCACTTTTACTCCTTATTTATCGTTGAATTGTGTATCCTCACCAAAGACGATACTCGGGTACTTATCCTGAAGCTCTTCCTGCATTTCAGCATTCTTATAGATTTCATCACCAATACTCTCAACAAGATTTGAAGCCTCAGCTTGATTCAGAGAGAAGATAGAGTTACCAGCACGATCAGCTATGGTGAGCACATTACTAGAGGTATCAAAACTCAGTGTAACATTCTTATCAATATCTGTAAGGTATTTACTAGGGATCTCTTTCTTGATTCTAGCAATGATTTCTTTATCAGGCACTGTGAGCCCGCTCCAGCCTGTAAAGAAAGAAGCTGGTACTGAAGTGCCCATAAGATTCTTGAAGGACTTATTGTATTCAGCTTCAGCTAAAGCTACAGCATTCCTATCAGTCTCACCCATGCTTCTAAAAGCAAACGTTAAGGTAGTTACAAAAGATTTACCATTGGAGTCAATGTCCTTAGTGTTACCTAACATAGGATCTTGAATGGCCTTAATAGCACTGTCTCTGATCTTGGTTAGTTCCTTAGTGTTGCCTTCATCCATAAGCTTCTGAAGCTCAGCTTTCCCCCTAATGATATCTTCAATAGGTCTGCCTGAGCTTAACATGACAGACAACGCTCTAGCATCCTCTAAGTTCTTATTTGCACTAGAGCCAGTAATATTGCTGAAGTTAGAGGGATCTGCTTTGTATACTTCAATCAGGGTATTCACAGAAGCCTTGATTTCCTTTGGGAAAGTATTACTGGTCATAAATGCCCTAGTAGAGTCGTTAAGCCACTTCAGTGCATCATTAGCTTGGTTAGTAAAATACTTTCTAGCAGGGTTGTCATTAAACGGAAGGTGGGGATTCTTGGCAATAGCTAGCTGATCTTTGAAGGTGATGCTTCCAGTATCCACAAGGTATTGGTAAGCTGTATCAATATCCTTGTTAGTAAGCCCTGCAACATCCTTAGAAACTACAGGCTCACCTCTGGCAACCGCCTGTACATAAGCTCTAGACGCTGAAGTCTTTAAGAGCTCATCCTGTTGTTTCTTAAGAGCTATTGCATTCTTCTTAGCATTAGCTATCTGAACCTTTACAGCCGAATCATAAGCCTTTTCAATATCTTTAACTTCATCAGTAAGAAGCCCACCTGACTCTTTGAACTTGGAGTTCCGAAGAGCAAGGAGTTCTGGTGCCTTACTATTGGTGGCCATAACATCAAGGCTATTCTGAAAGTCCAACTTAGCCTGAGCATTGGAAGCATACCTAGCATTAGCATTCTTAAGGACAAGCTCCTTATAGCCCTCCTCACCAAGGATATTACCAAAGGTAACTCCTTCAAGGCCGGGGATTTCCCTATCCTTCAGATCCTTAATAGACTGCCCTGCATTAGGGTTAGCCGCAAGGATCTCAAGACCCGAAGACACCTTCTTAAGGAGATCTTCAGGTTTCTCGTGGGCACCTGTAGTGAGATACTGGTTTGCCAATGTGCTAACAAAGAGGTCTGCTGAGACACCCTCGTGAGAACAAAGTGCACTAAGTTCTGCGGCATTGGCAATAAGGTCCTGCTGTTTCTGATAGGCATCCTCAACAGTCTTCTGTCTCAGCATCATCTTGACGCGTTTCTCAGGTGAATCCGAGTAAAGACCTTTATTGAAGTGATAGTCGTTATCCGCATACCCAAATGCCTCAGAGACACCTGCGGATTGCTCCTTCATGAACTTGAAGAATTCCGCATCGACCTGTTCAGGTGACATCCCCTTGAACTCATTAGCGTCTACACGATCCTGAAAGTCCTGAGCAATAGCACTGAACAGGATCTTACCATGCTTCTGCTTAAGGGAACTCATGGCAAGAGGGTCATCTTGGAATGGGACATTGCCCACCTTCATCTGATGCTGATATTCCTCAAGAGAATGCTTCTGTAGATATTCGTCAGCAACAGTATCAGCTAACTCCTTACGTGCATCATAGACACCCTTAAGTGCCTTAAAGGACTCCCCAACAGCTCCCACCCAATCATTAGCTTCCTCAATGGTCTTCTGGGGTTTAATTGAAGGAGTAGTAGCCTTGAGTTCACCTAACTTAGTGAAGGCAGAGTTAAAGTATCTCCACTGACCCCACTGATTTGCAATAGAAGTATTCCCGTCTGAATTCTTATAAGCCATTAGTAATAGTATCCTCTACGTCGTTGAGTAGCTTGCTGAAATGCGTAGCCATAGTTTGCAACTTGATTGTAGAACTTGAAGTACTTGTCATAGGAATCCCAGTTAGCAATGACTCTATCCATGAAGCCTGCCTTAGATCCTGCGGAAGTTACCACATTAGTAGCGGCCGTACCTGTGGACGCCTTAGAGGCAAGAGCGGCAATACCACCTGCACCTTTTGTAGCTTCAAGTGCAGAGACACCACCTGCGGCTGTAGCCATAGGAGAGGCACTACTGATAGCGTCAACACCTACTTCAGCCGCTAGCATACCACCCGTTTTGCCACCCACAGCGCCACCAATAGCGCCACCAACAGCACTAGCTGCGCCTGCCGTAGCGGCACCTAAAGCGGCACCTGTAAAAATACCATTGACAAACTGACCGAATGCCTGAGAGCCATGAATGTAGGATGCACTAAGTTGATCCCTAGCTTGTTCAACTTCAGTCTTAGTAGAGATGTACAAGGCTTCCTTCTGCCCTCTGATGTTCCATACATCGTTGAGATAAGCTTCCTTATAGGCAGTCTTCCGTCTCTCTGTCTGACCACTAATGGTCTGCATAACCTTACCTGAAGATCTACCCTCAGTACCAGTCTCAGCTAATGCGGCTTCAATCTGTGAATTGTTCTGATAGGAGTTAAGAGACATAGTAAACAGGTCAGCCAAAGCTGAGTCATACTTAGATCTCTCTTGTCTATCAAGAGCCGCTTGGTTGTAGTTGTAGTTCATCTGCAGATAGTGCATCTGCTTTAGGAAGGCTTTAGTCTTTTGCTTATTTTGCTTTGAGATGCTATTAAGTGATGAGCCACCACCGATGACACCACCAATAATGGCTCCTGCTCCAATTATTACTCCACTCATTCTTTTAGCAATTCCTCTCTGTTGGTTGTTAAGAGCATCCACTCATCAGTGAACTCCTTTTCGGCTTCCTTTACGTCCTTAGAGCCAGTCCTAAAACACATCGTGATGTGTGTATCCTTAATAGCCCTAAAAGCCTGTCTACGCCCTGCCTCAGCCTTGATAACGTTATACCCCTCAAGTCTCCCTACAGTGTTACCCAAAGTAACATAGCAGTCCCCACTAACAATAACAGTGGTAGGGATCTTAATCAAAGCTCCAATAATAGCCACGTCCTTGGGAACAATACAGGTTCTGTAATAAACACCTTCATGAATGAATTGCTCAATCGGAATGTCTACCTCATCAAAGTGTTCAATTGCATACTTAGCCATCTCACAAAGGATGTTATTCTGTTCTGGAGTGAGGGGTAGTAACGTCATACTGCTGAATTCCTTCTAATGTAAAGCCCTTCCCAACCACCTGAGATAATATTAAGCGGCTGAGGGGCATTTGAAGCTACACTAATGGCAACCTCATTGTTATCATCTTGTACAGGGAACTTAAACTTGCCTGTGTACAAGTTATTAGCGCCAAGCTTAGTCCTGGATTCACCTAGGTGTCTACCTGTGAATGTATACTTGAAATGCTTATTCTTGATTTCATTGTTAACGTGGCAATCAAAGACACCAGACTTAGAGTAGTTAAACCAATAATATCTAAGCTGAAGTCTTCCCTCATCTTCTGCAACTACGCCCCCACTGTCCGTACTCTTCTTAATGTTCTGCTTAGACAAGACAGTGTAGAAGTAGTAGGAGATACCTATGAATACACTCTTGCCCCTATGGTCACCATAGAGTCTAAGCTTGCCGTCAGCTTCATCCCAATCCTTAAACTCCCATACAGAGCCATCCTTAGCAACTACATAGTATGAGTACTCACCAGTATTCTTTGAGACATACCCGTAGACATCCTTAAGGGAGATCTCAGTGTAGTCCTCAAAGTCACTGTACTTAGCATTCTCAGGGATCTTGTATTCAATCTTTTTATCCATAAAGAGTCTTACAGGCTCATCAGCGAAATCAAGAGTGTTACCAGTCAACTGTGCCTTATCAAGGAAGAGTCCATTAGGAGAGTTAATAAGAAAGTAAATAGTTGAGTCTACAAACTCTGCAAGTACTACCTCAGTACCCTTGTAGCCGAATACCCACTTAAACCAAGCCTGCTGTTCACTCACACCATTCTGTAAGATAAACTTATAGCAGAACACAGTGTTAGGATTTTCAGTATTCACCAATGTAACAACATTCTCAGTTGTGTTCCCTGACAACCTAGTGACACCCCTAGGAATATACGTAGGTATGTGTGCAGAGACATCTTCAGCATCCTTAAGGTCAGCCACGTCCTGCAACGAATAGTATCTCATAAGAGAGCTATAGTTAACTCTGTCATTGACAAAGAAAATACTCGGCCCAACACTGATAGGTTGAACCATAGGATTGTAGTCAAAGTTAGTGATTTGGTCGCACTTAACACTCTTAGGAGTCATGACACCATCACTAGACAAGACAAACTGGCCTTCTCTAGAGAACAACATAAGCTCTCTAGCAAAGGGAACTGCATGGGTCAGCGTGGCTACTTTGTTAGAAGACACTGAAACGTCAATAGGGTCAGTATCGGCAATAGCGGCTGAAGACTTAAACCAGAAATTAAAGAAGTCGTTAGTAGAACTAAGAATGATAGACTCATCCGAGATTACGCCTAGTCTGTTTCTATAAAAGAAAATATCATTAATGCGGCGACCAATAAAAGACGGATCAGGGTTAGTGTTTTCATTACCAGAGCCTCTACCAACCCAAGGTAACTTCTTAAGCTTAAAGGAGCCATCGGACTCTCTTACGATAGCATGAGGCATATTCCTTGGGTTAATCTGATAAGGGATTCTGGGAGCAATAGTCTCCTTCCAAATCTTATCATGACTAGACCACCTCACGTAGAAGTCATCATCTTCAGATTTCTTCTCCCCTGACACCTGCATGATGTAACCATCAGGAGCAATCGGAGGGAGTTTGTTTACAGCGGACACCTTACCACTATATGCAAGAGCATTCTGATTACCAAAACCGTCCTTAACAAGAATACTAGGAGGTGTCCAACTGCTCTGGGAAGTGATAGAGATCATAGAGTCGCCAATCATTTCAATGTTATAGCCACTAACACTAGCTCCTGATCTTGAGTACCCCATAGTAGCTCTGCCACCTACCTGATTCAGTAGGTCATCATAAGAGCCACCTACGTTTTCGCCTTCAGGGATATAGCTTACACCCTGTGTCATAAGCCCATACAGTGCTCTTGCAATATACGCAGTATTAGTCTGAACAGCTTGCTTTGCTTCACCACCATCAGGAGTGATCACGCCACAAATATACGTATCGCCAATGTAAACAGCGTAGGTCTTAGCATACTGGGCATTCTTAATATACACAAGAGAAGTGTCCTGCCTACCGCTGTCTGAGGTGCCCCCTACTTGGTCAACTACTTTCTCAGTGTTCAGTACAAACGTGTAGTCAGCGACAGTAACAGCCCTAAGGGATTCCTTAGGATTATTTGCAGTAATGTATTGTCTAGCCGCATCATCTTCAAAAGAGCAAGCTCTAGCATTGCCATTAAGATCAAATACTTGAAACTCGCCACTACCTAACTGAAGGATGTACTGCTCTGTTTCATCTCTATTGATGATGTGGTACTTCTTCTTACTAGAATCTACTCTATCTGAGATACGCTTAACGTGGATCGTGGGGGGTCTCTTTTGGAGACCTTCAACCTCATTAGGGAAACCGTTGATAAGCTCAGTAACCTGATCAGGGAATCTGATAATGTCAGGTTGTTGAGAGACACCCCCCTTGAATGAAGGTACACTTTGAGAAACCAAAGGCATACTTTAGCTCCGCTGAATCTGTTGAGAGATAAATGAGTCACCACTGTAGATGTTGTACTCACCGGACATAAGGTCATAGTCTACAATGTCTGAATAAGCAGTAGCTTCTTCATACTGAAGTGAAGCATCAATATCTGCACTAGTCAGATATTTAATTTGGAACGTTCTTGCCGCTTTCACAGTGATGTACTTACGGAATACCACAGGTAGTTCCTCAAAGGGGAGCTTCTTAACAAGTTCTGTGACCGTGAGACCTTCAGGAAACTCATTGGTATTCGTCTCAAGGTCGAAAAAATAGCCCGATCTGTTTACTAGCTTGTAACCTGAAGTAAACACCCTGATATAATCATGGGCAAAAGGTACAAGCCCAGTATCAGCATCGGGCGTAAGATAAATATTATTAAGAGTATTGAAGCGATAACCCCTAGATTGAACTTCGGTGCTCACAGCACTAAGGATGCGTTTAGCATTCAATACATCCACATTAAGGTCGTCCTCAAGTGAGTTTACAGGACTTGAGCCTACAGAGGACAGAATTTCATTCACAGCATCAAGTTCATTACTAGGTGTAATAATCATTACTCTTCCTTATTGTTTTTAGTGTTATTGTTTTTAGGCTTTCTAGCAGGTCTCTTAGTGGGGGTAGCTTTCTCTTCTTCATCAACTTCATCTACAGGAAGACCAATCTTCTTGGCTTCCTCAAGAGAGAGTGAACTACCCCACTTGCTCAACTGACAGAAAAACGTATTGCTGTAAGCCTCGTGGATTCTGTCAAGAGTCATGCTTAAACCTGAGCAGTCTGAACAAAGACACCAACGGCTTCAGGACGAAGACCACCGTGACCCATCGCATATTTGGCAATGATCTGATCGGCCTGATATTCAGCTCGGCGAGCACGTTCCATAGCGAGATCCTTCAGCTTAACTGTACCAACAGCAGAGCGGTGGAACACGATACCCTGAAGGCCAGCGTCAGTGTACTTCGCGTTGAGCGTATGCTTACCATCAACACCTTCATTGAGGAGATGCGGGACTTCAATCACTTCAAAGCCGCAGATCGTCTGAAGCTTACCAGAGTTAGGATCGAAGAGAGCCTGATAGTTGGCAGAGTCGGGCATAAGAGCCTTGATAAGAGCAGAGTATCCTTCAGGCGTGAGCAAGCAGTAGCGGTCTCCCATCGGGACATAGTTCTTCGTAAAGGCGGCACGAGCGGCAAGAAGACCTTCAATGATCTTATTACCGTAGTCAGCGGACTGCGAAATTGCAAGACCAGTGGCAAATTCGAAAGACTTACCAGTGCCCTTCACCTTATCGGCACCGGTGCCGTTGTCAGGGATATTTTCCGGGACAGTGGCGTCCTTAGCGGCCATGTTAGCAAGTTCATTGATAATAGCGCAGTCAGCAGACTGAGCAAGGGCTTCACCAAGCTGACGGGAGTACTCAACTCGAACGTCATAGTGATTCATAGCATCATCAATATCAGTGATGAGGCAGTCAGCAGTAAGAAGGCCATCAATAGAGATAACCTTTTCAGTGTGTTCAAACTTCTTACGCTGATCATCAAGAGAGTTACCCGGTGCAAGATACTTAGCACGAGTACGACCCATAACAGCGAACGAAGCCGATTTTCCATGGTCAATCGTTCGAACCTGATGACGAGACATCATCACGGTGTTACGGGCGAAGGCAGTCAGAACTTCACCCGAAAAGACCTTCATAAAGAGAGCGTCACGATCACCAGCAGAGAGGTTCTTACCAGGATTAGAGATGCCAGTTTCAAGAAGAGCGGCCATTTTGTTTATAGTTTCCTATTAAAAATAAAAATATTGTTGTTATAAAATAATTAAATATTAGTTGCCCACATCTGTTGTTCAACCATACGGGTGTACTCAGGGTCACGACCATAACGAGGATCAGACATAGCCTTAATCATCTCAGTCTTCGTAGAGTAACCCTTAGGTGAACCCTTAGGGGCCGATGCACCACCATGAATAGACTTCTTGGCAGTGCCCATCTTAGCAACCATCTTAGCCTTCATACCTTCAAGCATAAGAGTGATTGCATTGATGTTGTTGTTATCAATAGCCCGATTAAAGGCATCAATAGACTTCTTATTGAGGTTCTGGGATGCCCAGTTGACAATGCTATGATATTCCTTTTCGCCACCTGCAGACTCATAAATAGCCTTGGTGAACTTTTCTTCCATTGCCGCACGACCCTCAATGAAGGCTTCGATAACCTCCTTAGGATAACCCGCATTGCCAAGGGCTTCAATGGTTTCATTAGAGAGCGAACCGTTCTGTTCATACTCCTTAGCAACATCATTGAAGTTTACGCCCTTACTCTTAAGGTCTTCCTTAATCGTGCTGACTGCCTTCGAATGCTTATCTACCTGTTTCTGAAGATCATTGTCTTCATTGTTGTTCTCTTCCTGTGCAGTAGAGCCTTCGTCTTCGTTAGCAGTGTCTACGTTAGTAGATGTCTCTACGTTAGTAGATGTTTCTTCATTAGTAGAAGATTCTTCCCCCTCAGTTTCGACAGGGGGAACACCTCCAAAATTATCATCATACTGAATCTGATCTGTTCCAGATTCCATGATTTCAATGTGGTTAGCCTCAGCTTCCTGCTGAAGGGTAGGTTCATAAACTTGAGAATTGTCTTCCATTATTTACTGTTCCATTTGTGATTTAGCTTCCTCAGTAGCAATCTGAGCTGAGGCGTCAATACCCTGCTGTTGCGCATACTGATCCATAGCGGCCTGCTGTTCTGCCTGAAGTTCCTCAGGAGTCTTCACAAGACCAGTAGCGTCAATGTGAGCCGCGGCAAAGATACGTGTAGCCAAGTTTCCTACATTGAGAGCCTGTAAGAACTCAGGGAACTGTTGCATAATCTGTAATGCCTGAGCAAGATTATTAAGATCCTGACCTCTACCAAGAGCATCCACACCAGTGATAATTGTAGGTTCAATCTCAGCGATACTCTCATCAAGAACGGGAAGTAAACCCTGAGACTGCATCTGATTAAAGACACAGCCAACCAAGGGGTACTGAAGTTCCTGAGACAAGAGAGAATAGACACCACCAAGGGTATCCTCTAGTTCACCCGCAACGTATCTAATTTCTTCTGCGGTAACTCTATCTCTACCTGCCGCACCACTCTGTACTGCAGAGTTCAAAAGGAACGCGTAAGACAGACGTGATTCAATCTGCTGTGCCGTAGTAAGCACAGTAGACATATCCATGCTCTTATTCAACTGCATGGGAACAACATCTTCCTGTCGTCCTCTTACGAATGCACCATTCTCAGCCTTAGCTAAAGCTCTGATGTTCGTCTGACAAGAAGGAGAAACCAAATAGAGAACCTTTGAGGCAACCATTGACATATCTACAATTGCCTTAGAGAGATTCTCAAGTGAGATCAAGTCGCCTAAATAGTCCTCAATGAAGGATCTTCCGTAATGTTCTCCATCCTTCTTGTTGAATCTGAGAGGAATCCAAGGAGTCTTACCCGCAGGGTACTGTTGTTCAGAACCTGCAATAACCTCACCTGAGATTTCCTGATAGGTTTCCCAATGATAACCTTCACCTTCAGCTACCCTGTAGACATGTGTATAAATATCTACCTTCTCATTAATAGACTGGTCACCAGTGTCAGGGAGTAACGATTGGATGTTATCAGGGAGCGATCCTCTAGCTACAGTATCCTTAGCGACAAGCTGAAGGACATTGCCGATAGTGTCTCGCTGTACGACATACTCCCTAAGACTATAGCATCTCATGCCACCCTCAGCAGGAGGAAGGAACAAGAGAGTATTGCCTGCAATGATCAACTGTTTGATTGCTTCAAAGAGAGTAGGTCTGAGAGACTGAGCCTCCATATACTTAACCATCTGCTGTTCCATCAGTGAAAGACTATATTCAATGGTATCTTTCATCTGTGAATCACCTGATTCATTCAGCATGATGGTTGATTCAGAGTCAAGCCCAAGCCTAAAGAAGGGCTGATTCGGAGGTAGAAGAGCCAAGAGAAGTTTAGAGGCAAGGTTGTTAAGACCTCTAGCACCTACAGAGTTATATGGGGTAGTATAGTTCGTACCACCATCATCAGATTCCTTTGGGAAAAGCATAGGAATCGTATAGGTTGCACACTTCTCAGCTCTCTGAGTATATGGATCTCGGTCAGTAGTAAGTTTGTCATAGGTAACCTTAGCACCCTCAAGAGGGATATTACCCGCAGTATGTTCAGTATTAGTTGCCATTCCAACCGTCCATTACCAATCCCAACCTTCGTTAGATAATATTACGACCAGCACCAGTAGCAGGGGCGTTATCCTTAGTGATCTTCAAAGCCCTCTTACCCTTACGAACCTTGATCTTGGCAGTCTCTTCCTTCTGCTTAGCTTCACCCTCATCCTTCTGATTAAGTTCAATCTCAGGAGCAGGAGTTGGAGCCTCTACAACACCACCACCAGAACCACCTCTGTAAACACCTAAAGTAGCAACATGAGCTACCTTCTTAAAGGCTTTCTTAAGCCAACCCATTATTCAATTTCCTTATAAAATGTCTTGTATGAAGAATAACCTAGGTGTTTCTCAAAGGTGTTCTCAAGCATTTTCCTACTGGGGAGATTAGCATTAGAGAACATAACAAGTTTAGCCTTTCTGTCTTTAGCAAAACCTTCAAGGAAATGACCTAAAGCTCTAGACAAACCAACACCACGCTTAAAAGCTACAGTGCACTCTTCATTAAAGACAATGACGCTTGTGGGTGCATACCAAGGACTCCCCCAAGACACAAGGGATGCTCCCACAAGCTCATTATTCTGATCAAAACAACTAAGTAAAAAGTAGCCGCTGTCCTTTCCATACTGGACAACGTTTCTAAGGAAGTTGTAAATAGTTTCCTTATCAGAGTACTTAGTGACAAAACTAAGGGAGTCGGGATTATCTTTAATCAGCTCAACTCCCTTCTTAAAGATTGTATCTAAGATATCAAAGTCTTTATCTAAAAGACAAATCTTAACGACCTTACTACAGGGGATTCGTCCCACGTGCAGAACCAACATAGTCAATCCTCAAAGCTTTCTTTCCCTTATTCTTCTTACGCTCTGCACTCTCTTCAGCACCTAATTCAGGGGCTTCAGGCTCAAGAACAGGGTTCTCAATAGCAGGAGCGTTAACTTTAACATCAGGAGCTTTAGGACTCTTAAAGAGAGCGCCCATAATTAGTTATCCTTATAATTGTTAATTATTCTTATAATTGTTAATCATCTTTATTAAGTTGTTTATCATAATGATCTTCAAGATAAGAGATAACCTGTTGGATACCCATAAGAATGTCTCTACTATCAGAGTACCACACCATCTTACGAATATCAAAGTCCTTCTGAACTCTTTCAAGGAGATCCTTAGGGATATAGGGGAAATCCTTATCAAAGTCGATCACTCTGTTTGCTGTGTTTTCCATAGTGTATGTGTTTCCTTAGTCTACTAGGGGATACTAATTAAAAATTGTCTTGTTGTATTAGGAGTACATTTTTGGGTTGTACAGGGGAGGTAGCTCACCTTCAGAGAACCTAAGAAAGTCCTCCTTGTGAAGGATATGAGCCATCGTACACTGGAGAATGGCATCGTCTTCAGTAAGCCCCTGCCCCTCATATGCTTTGACCACGGCGTCCCAATAGGATTCCACAGGAGTAGCGTCAAGGAGCTTCTTAGCCTTTACAGGGCCATACGTAGGGCATCCCTTGTAGCCATCTGTGGAGTCTCCAATGAGTGTCTGATACATAAGCCAATACTTTGATTCATCTTCAGTAATATCCTTAAATTCACCCCTGCCAAAGTCAAAGAATTTAGATGGAATAGTATTAAAATCCTTGTCCATAGACACGATAATAGCGTCTTTATAGGTAGTGGCATAAATACCAATTACATCATCAGCCTCAAGGTATTTAATAGGTTTAACTACTGTATATTCATGGCTATTACAAATCCATTCAACAAGGGCATTATAACAAGTAGGCTTACGGATATTCCTTCGGTTACTCTTATATTCAGGAAGATAGTGTTTTCTAAAGTTATCTTTATCAGAGAAGAAAAACATCATATCTGAAATAGAATAATCTTCAAGAGTAGTTTCTTTTAGGGCAAACAAAATGTTATCTAAAAGATTCCTAAACTGCTCAATGGCATCCTCAAGGTATGCGTGACAAGTCCAAAGACCGTCACCCCAGTCAATATCCTTCTGTACACTAGAAGATGCCTTATAAGCAAGGATATCCCCATCAAATAATAGCTTGGCCATAGTAGATATCCTTATTGGAGTTGTAAAGCTCAAGACCATCCATAGTAAGATGCCATTTGTTAGTAGGCTTGCCATACAAAAAGCACGTAATGTGACCACGAGATGCGGCCTCAGCTATAAGTTTAGCTGTGTAGCGACAGAAGTCAGACTGGAGCTTAGGAGAATGAGCTTCGATATACCCAAGGAGCATAAGATACTTGTGCATTATCTGTAGTCCTCCTCCTCATAGTCACTCCAGTCATAATCAATCTCAAGATCAACATCAGCATCACGAAGAGCATCAACAATAGTCTCTTCAGTTGTAATGTCAGAAAGCCAACGAACCCCTCTAGGGGTATCAAGACGTGCATTAAGGTATTCCCCGTATTCATCACGGGAGTACATGAAAGTGATCTTAACATTTTTAGTCATAATATATCTACTCCTTAGTGGCAAGAATACCAGTTATCTCCAATTTTACCTTCGGTATCCAACTGGCAATTAAACTTAAAGAACTCCTGAGTCTGTCTCATAGACTCCTGAGCAATTCGTACACAGTCTTCTGCGATTTCCCTAGTGCGACAGGCAATTTGACACTCATCATGGACCCACGCCATCATAGCAAAGTCACCATCCCAACCATGCTTGTACCCAGCCTTACGCATATTCTCTTCTACAAGACACACCCATTTCTTACAAACGAGAGCTCCAGCAGACTGCAACAGGGTATTAAGGGCTGAGTGAGGACTTCTTACATAAATAACCCTTCGATCAAGCCCAAGAACACAATGAGTGATATCAAGTTTGGGGTTGTCAGGGTGATGACGCTTTCTCCATTTTACTTTGTTTACAGACCCAATCCACTCAGAAGATTCAATTAAGGTTTTATCAATGGTGTTACAAAGTTTCTTGTAGGCTGGTACAGCATTCAAAAACTTCTCTTTAAGAGCTTTACCATCTTTAGCTGTACCGTTGATAACAGTTCCTAGCTTCTCATTACCCCCTCCGTATAATAGGCAGTAAATCATTGTTTTTGCTTGATCTCTTGTGGGCAATCCTGCCATCTTCTGATTATGGGTATGAATGTCGCCATTCAAGATCTCATTTACATATTCCCCATGATCATAAGTGTACAAAAAGTGAGCAAAACAACGGAGTTCGAGACCAGAAGCATCAATGCCAGCCTGAAACCATCCCTTAGGTACCGTAAACAGTGATCGACATTCCTTGCCATACGGAGACCGTCCTGCAGGGACTTGAGCCACATTAGGATAAGCATGGGTGGCCCTACCAGTAACAGCCCCATTAGGATTGACGGAGCCATGAATGCGAGTGTAACCATCTTCATCCTCCTTCATAAGTTTAAGCCAAGCGTTGTCACCCTCAGCAAGCTGTGCAATTCGTTTGTTAATAAGCAGGTACTCAAGGATCTTAGGTGTCAATGAGATATCCATAGCAGACTGCAGGGTATCTTCATCAACCTTAGGTGCACCCGTAGGTGTAACCTCAGGAGGATCCCAGCCTCTCTCCATAAGAACCTTAGCGATGTGACTACGAGAGTTGGGATTAAAGGTTACTTCTTCGTACTGTGGGTAGGGAATGCCTGCCTTTATTCCTTTCTTAACGTTGTCCCTCTTGTAGACCTTGTCTCCCTTGTAGACAGTCCATGAGCCTACCTCAGAAACGAGATCATCATAGATCTCCTGTCTCTTAGCAGAGAGATCAGCATACAACTTCACTGCCGCATCTTTATTAAAGACAAAACCATTCCTTTCTTGTTTAGCAACAGCCCACGCGATATCATGCTCAAGCTGGATAGCCTTCAATGGGTAACCCTTAGCCATCAGCTTCCTGAACAACTTAAGGGTGACCACCACATCCTGCTTATTGTATTCATACATCTCAGGAGTGAACTTGTCCCATGCGTCTTCTTTTTCTCCGTATGTACCCTTAAGCTCGCCCATACGATACCCATAAGCCTTCAAGCTATGGGAGCCATAGAGAGCTTTAGGGAGCTTTCCAGAACGCATAAGACCAACGTCAGTGTCCTTAATGTTTGAGTAGACCAAACGGGCAAGTACAAGAGTGTCAATCACACAGTCGCGTGGATCAAAAGAAAAGCGATCATCCATCAACTTTTTAAGACATGGGACATCGTAGCGTATGCCATTGTGAAAGACGATATTGTAATCAGAACAGCCAAACTTGTTAAGTGCGTTCCAGTATTCCTTTAGATCTGTGTACCCTTTGTACTCATCTTTGTGAGAATCATAAACCCAACCGCACCAGAATTTAGTAGCGGTATCCAACAGACCATTTGTTTCAATGTCTGTAATAACGAATTTGTCTTTAATTGTCAATGGCATTTTCTATTCCTTAAATAGCTTTGCTTATTTGTTTTTCTTTAGGTAAGAGATAGCACTAAGTAAATAATCAGTGTTATCCCTAAATTTCCCTAACCCTATATTGCACTCATGACAGAGAAGACCTCTAACCTTACCTGTCTTGTGGTCATGGTCTACGTGGGCTGTTAGATTCTTTGAGGATCCAAACAAAAAGATCTCTTGACCACAAATAGCACACTTATTGTCCTGATCTCGTAGCATCTTTTCTAGATCTTCAAGAGTAATACCGTACTTCTGCTTAAGATTTCGATTCCTATCAAGTTTTTTGCACTTCTCAATGTTATCTAGGTAATACTCACGATGTTTTTTACCTCTACACGCCTTGCACCAAGAATAGAAACCCCACTTTTCATGATTCTTCTTCTTTGTGAACTCCGTAGTAGGCTTGACTTCACCGCAACAAGAACACTTCTTAGAACTCAGTGTCAGCAGTAAAAGGGCACTCTTCTCCTCCTTCATATTCCTCCAACCTCCCAGTTTCAGTATTGTAATAAAGTTGGCCGCTTACTCCAGTGTCCCCACTATGTCTGTTCTTAAGCACTCTGATAGTAAGAACATTAGGGTTCTCTCCTTGCTGATTTCTTTCAAGGCCAATCACCATGTCAGAGAGCTGAGCAATAGCTCCCGAGCCTCGAAGTTGCGATAAAGAGACCTGTCCTCCCTCTTCATGCCCTTTCTTATCAGGGCGCTTAAGATGGGATACAACAAACATTGTACACTGGGTTTCCTCAACAAGAGAACGAAGGTTAGTCATTAGCTTGTCAATAGCCTTGCGTTCGCCCCCATCCTCATCAGTGTCCATGCCTGAGACCACAATGGAAATGTGATCAAGGAAGATCCGTTTACATCCTAATGAAACGATCATATAGCGGAGCTTACCAAGGAGATTCCCTGAATCAAGGCTCCCAAAGTGGTCGTACAGGTAGAATCTTCCGTTCCCAATAGTTTCTTCAAAAGCTCGGCTTCGTTCATCTTCATCTGCACCTTCAGGATCGAGTATGATTCGTTTATTGAGATAAAGAGACATAAGTTCCAAACCAGTTTTTCTAGTAGACTCTTCAAGAGCAACAATTCCGCATAGTTCTCCCCGCAGAACACCAAAGTAGTATTCGAGCTCTCGCAAGATTGTCGATTTCCCCATGCCACTACCACTTGTGAAGACATACAGTTCGCCATGTCTAGCTCCTTTAGTTTTATTCTGAAGTGCCTTCCAAGGATACTCTACAGAATCCTTTAAATCATCAATGTCGGTTACACACTTCTCATACAGGTCTGTACCTGCAACAATACCATCAGGTCTATAAGGCTTGGCATTCCAGATGGCCTGAATAACATCACTGCCTTTTCCTGCAAGGAGACATTCATTGGGATCCTTCAAAGGTAGGTTAGCAATGAATGCCTTACCCGCAGGTAATACCTTAGCACACTCTTCACAGGCTTTACGACCAGGCTCATCCATGTCAAACATGAGAACCACTTCTTCAAACTTGTCAAGATACTCAAGGTTAGCTTCAATGGCCTTCTTGGCCGCTTGAGCACCATTAGGGATGCTCACAACAGGCCATTTGTTGGACTGAAGCTGACTCACAGTAAGACAATCAATCTCACCTTCGGTAATCACAATCTTCTTGCCTGAAGACCACAACTGAGAACCAAAAAGACGATTAGAGATCTTACCAAGGACTGCAAAAGACTTGTCAGGAAACCTAAGTTTCTGACCTACGATGTTCCCACTGTCATCATAGTAGTTAGCTACTTGACAGGGAGTACCTTTATAGTCACCTACCATGTACTTGAACTTGGAACAGGTGTCCTGATTAAGTTTCCTTGCAGAAAGATAAGACACCTTAAGGTCATCAAGAGGGATACATTCCTTACTCATAGCACTCTCCTTTTTATGGATTACTTCCCCATCAGCCCTAAAATACGAATTACAAGAATAACAATACCTATGACCATCACTAAAGACTCCACAGGCGTCAGAGGAACCACATTTAGGACAAGGCTCATGGTAAAGAAATGTACTCTCTTGATAGTCGTGCATGATTACGATAAATCTTCGTAAGTTTCAATGAGATAACGCAAGCTCTTCCAACCAGTAAGGTTAGCGTGCTTATGATATTCTACATCTCGAATACAGGTATGTTCCATAGGTGACAAGTGCCTACTGTCATAGAGGTGCTTATACAGTTCGAGATCCTTCTCAAGGTTTGGCTTAGAACCATCATGATTATTATAACTAACACGAGCACAACGTGCCGCGGAGACAGTCATAAGATCCTTGTAGTTATCCTTACCAACTTTAGCAATGTCCTCATCAGTAATGTACGGAAGGGACACAACGGTGTTAACCTTATCTTCATCCGTACAAGCAAAGATATCAGGGCAATGCTTGCGTCTCTCCACAACCTCAATACAGCCAATCTTCTTGTTACGACAACGACTCATCTCCTCGTAGATTGCAGAGGCAAGCTGTCGGATCTCAGGTTGTGCATCAGGTGCAAGCCGAAGAACAAAGAAGTTATTCCAATCAGTAGCCGTAACAATCACCTTAATGAACTGGAAGGGTTCAAGGATGCGGTTAACGTGTTGCTTATGGATACCGAGCTGTTCCATATTCTTAGCTGTCTCAACGGCGTTACGCGCCGCATCAAGCCAAAGATTATAGAAGTCAGTAGCTACATCAAGAGGAGCTTCGACATCACCTACCATGCCCGCCTTATTCATGTAGACCTTAGGTGGAACTACAGGCTTGCTAGCAACCTGCTGGATAACCTTGCTCACAGGGATAGCACGGGAGCTACTAGCATTCCGACTAAACATCCTGTGCGTCATGAACTCACTATGGATGTATCGAGGATAAACCAATTCAAAAGTCCACAGGTTTTCATAGTGGACAAGACACTTAGCAGTACAAATATTCATTCTTTGTCTTCCTCTTCATCTTCTTCATTTTCTTCCTGATCTTCAAGGTATTCTTCATACTCTTGTTCCCACCGTGATTCCCAAGCACGTTCAAGTCGATCAAGTTCCTCAATAGTCTGCATATAAGCCTCTGTCTTAAGGAATTAAAGGCCCCACTTGTTGCAGAATAACCTCGAAAGGTCAGAGCTGTGTGGGGCACGCTTGCAGGGGTAACCGGCGCCCTAACGGATCTATTTCGGCAGACATCCTAGTCGGGAGCTACCCGACATACTCTGGTACGGCGTGGAGGAATCGAACCCCTTGGCTCCTTCCCGATGTTTTATGCCAATAGTTTAGAAGACTATTTCGGGGGCACGCCGTGTAAGTTAGTTATTGCTTCAAGCCGTCTGTTGGTGTCTCTGAGTATTTTAACACCTTCTCCATGTAACTCTGCACCTTCTGACAATAGCTGTCTACACGCTGTGATTGACTCTGCAGAAGCTCTGTCGGTATGTTGCATGATGGCTTTGTTTCCACTATTGATGTTGTACTGCAACCTGTTAATCCGCTTATCAAGAGCAGATTGCAAAGCATCAGTGGTAGCCATGTCTTTAAGAAGTAAGTTAATCGTTGCATCTTTTCCTTTGGTTACCTCATCAATTTTTGCTATGTATTCCTTTTGGGTTGATACTAAGATCTCCCTATACTTGTTCTCTTCATAAGAAGAGCCTAGAAGCAAACCACCAAAGAAAGCGGCACCAACAAGAACAAATTTAACGTACTGTCCAAACATATTGCTTCTCTCTACTAGGGTACACTAATAGCCTACATAGACAAGATCACCCTCTTGTACGTCATCAATACAACCGTTGTATTCTTCAAAGTCTGCCTTAGAGAGGCCAGCCTTCTCTAGAAAAGCCTCTTTATTAGAAAACTTAAGGTACTTAGCCCCCTTACCGTACCATGATTTAACATCAAAACAGGGGCAATCCTTATGGACTCCCTCAAAATCTCTATGGCCACATACAGTGACCTCATCTTTATAGATGCCTCTCAGGTAATCAATAAGGACTCTAAGTGACTCCTTCTGTTCCTTAGTGAAATTATCAACAGACCTGCCGTTTCTATCAATACCGCCAATCATGCAGATACCTACGGAATCACTGTTGTGCCCTTTGACGTGTGAGCCTACAGCATTCAGGGATCTACCCTCCTGAATAGTGCCATCAGTCTTAATGACAAAGTGATAGCCAATACCTAACCATCCTTGCTGACGATGCATCTGATCAATTGTCTTCCAATCATAGGAATCTTTAGGCTGTGTAGCAGAGCAGTGGACAACAATGAATTTAGTTTCAGGTCTTGATTTATAATTGATGAAGCTCTTGTGAGTCTCAATGTCTGGTTTCTTATAGTTAACGGTCATTTTTACTCTTCTTATTCTTATCAAACAAGACACCCCTGGGGATTTTCTTTACAGGCTCCTTAAGCCATGCCTCAGGTATCTTTTTGTCTGCATAGGGGATCCCATTCTTGTCACAGAATGATGCGTAGGTAGTCTTAGATCCCTTGTAAATAGGAGTAGCTGACCTACTAAAGACAAAACGAATGTCTAGGTTAGGATGTTGCTCTTTGATGAGCAGATGTTTCTTTCTATCCTCTGCGTCCCATACCCCTTTGGTTTCTATGATGATACCATTAGGGAGTACGAAATCAGGGGTGTACTTATGTTTACTTTCGGGTACTACATACTCAAGATAATATTGCTCGTATTTAGGTTCAATTGAGAAGGACAGGAGGAGCTTGCTATTAAGCTCCTCAAGACCTGACCTATAAGTACCCGAGTTGTGCCGCCTCTTGTAACTGTAGGCGGCCTTACGGGTTGTCATTTATGTTATTCCTTAGTTTCAGTATTCCTCAGTTTCAGCAGGGATAAACATGATACGCTCAAAATCTTTGAGATCGTAGATACACCTATCTTCACGGAGAACATAACCAGTATCGAACTTATCAATGTACCCTAATCTAAAAGATCGGAAGTTAGTAGTAAAGTTGTCCTCATGCTCAATCTCACTGGGAACACCATAACAAGCCAAGGCATCATATGAAAATGCAATAGCTTTATCAAGGACATACTTACCACTGATGAGGTCATTAACATCGTACCAAACGCACGGGGCGATCTCCTTAGCAGGCTCGCTTACTTCCTCGATGTCGTCCCAAAATACTCTAAAGGTGTAACTAGGGATAACCACATCAAGTTTGTTCATCTCAGCATTGTTAAAGGCAACAACATATCTTGAGAGAGTAATGTCGAAGTAGAGGACTTCATCGGGGTCAGCGTTCTTAACACGATAATCAAGTTTAATGTTAAGGTGCTCGATGGTGTACCCCGTAAGCATTGAGAACCGTTCCTTAATAGCCTTGTCAGTGAGCTTGTACATCATATTCTTATCTCCTAAATTTTAGAAATCAGAGTGGTTTTCATTGTCATCATCTTCGTGTTCTTCCCACGGTTCCTTAGAGGGAGCTTCGTAGCCTTCCCCTTCATCACTGAAGCCATAGGATTCCGCAGAACCACCTCCGGTAAACTCGTGCAGTTCAATTACCTGAATTGCCACAGGACGAAGAGACAAACCACAGGTCTTAGTAGTCGGAAGATAATAGGGTCGAACAGAGAAGTTAACCTTGATTACAGAATCACGTCCAATGTTGGCCGCTTCCATAGGCTTACCACGGGAGTCAAACTGAGGGAGCTTAACGTCGATCTTTTCGCCATTCTTCTTTGTAATCTTGGCCTTCTGCTTGAACTTAAGAACAAGGCGCCCTTCTTCGTCTTTCTCAAAGACATCGGTCATAACAACCTTGCGTCCCTTAGCAATGGCCTTAGCAACTTCTTCATCGTTATCATAGAATTCCTCAAGAATCTGCTGGAGCTTTGCAATGAGCTTGCCTGTGACTTCATTATCGTCCATAGCAAGGTTAACCTTGTAGTCACCGTCAGGATTGAACTTAGTATCAGGATCCTTAAGGTACGGATACTGTGCATAGCCCTTCGGAGTTGTAAGTCGAATATCGTTCATAGTGTGTGTTTCCTTTGTGTGTGTACTTCTCTCTACTAGGGTACACAATTGGTTATGTTAACTTAGATATGAAATAGAGAGAAGAACCTTAAGCTCTTCTCTCTACTAGGGTACACTAATTGATTTTAGTTGGGTTAGCTGAATGCTAGTGTACTAGCTGAATGCATACATAGATTCCTTAGCACATTCAAGATCAAGGTCACCCTTAGCAGGGACTTCAGGCAGATCCTTGAGCATCTTGGGGGACAAAAGGTTGCAGATATGATCATGAAGATCTTGCAATACATCATTCTCCGTGTATGTGCTCACAAATACTTCTCTAACAGTTTTAAACATGATAGAGCCATAACCTGCAGGGACACCATAGGAGTCATGGATCATAGCGAAGGAATTGACACCCTTGTCAACACAAGCACAGACAGTAAGCATCAAGTGAGAGGCATCCATGCTGTGAACAAAGTTAGGTGCAATACCCTGCTTCTGCTTGCGGCTATCAATCTCTCCCGTAGGTTCCATCAGGTGAGGACGCAAGAATGCACCTTCTTGAACATCCTCAGATTCACCAGAGGTAGTATCAAAGATCTTGATAGACCCCGAAAGGACAGACTTAAGGCGCTTAAGTTTCATTTTATTGTACTTCTGCTTAACAGGGAACCCAGCTGGAGTTACCCACGTGGTAGGCAGGTTCTTACCTTCGATATTTTTGTCTTTTGCAAGAAGTCCTGAAGCAGTCTGAAGCCATTCCATAGCTTCCACAGCCTTGACCACAACACCCTTAAGTGAATCCCAAATGAGTCCAGCCATGTAACGAGCAGACTGTGAGGGCTTTGAGAAAGACAGGGGTTTATGAGCAAGAGCAGGGTAGATAGTATCCTCAAGAACTTGATCAGCAAAACCAAACTTGCTAGCGCCGTAGCAAAGGGTCATCGTAGGACGCTTAGTGACACTGCGAGAAATCCCATGGTCAAGCCATTCCTTGGCGAGGCTCTTAGTACCCTTCTTAAGGTAGCTGGAGCCGTCCTCAAGAGTCTCTATAATGTCATTGGTGCCTTCCTCTAAATCACGCTTAAGAAGTTCCTTAACCTTCTTTGCAACAATAGCATAAATATCGTGTGCATGATCATCAGGCTTGAGGTTGACGGCTTCCCCTCCGACAGAATCCCGAAGCATTGCTGAGAAGTGCTGTAAGCCTGAGCAAGAGCCATCAAAAGCTACGACAATCTTAGACTTAAAGGACTCCCCGATTTTAAGATAGTCATTCCATTCAAAACAGAATGCAAGGAATTCCCAAGGGGAATCAGCTTCAGTCCATTGAAGGTTATCTAAGGGCTTCTCCGCAATATTGACAATCATGTCTGAATTTTCATAAACCCAAGAAATACGCTCTTCAAAAGGCTTCTTATCAAGTCCCCACATGTTGGCACCTTGGAATGCGAGCCACGTATGGCCATCCTTACCAAGTTCGACACCTTCAGAAAACTCAAGCATAGACTTCATAAAGTCATTGCCTTGAGGGTGAATCAAGGTCACAGGATAGACACGTCCCCGGAAATCAAGGTTATGAGGAAAGTAGATAGCTTCATCATCCTTAAAGTCATTAGCGAGCTTGAGAATACAGTTGACAAGAATGCGCTTAGCTTTACGCTTATTATCTTCTTGATAATAATGGGTCATAGACTTCCGCCACTCACGCTGTACATCCTCGTCAGTATCTGCCTCGATAGGACGCACTGGAGGCTCAGCAGGGTTAGCCGTAGGCATATCTAAGGCATCAGGGATATGCTCCCATGAGCATACCTCGTTAGCTACTTCCAAGACACGAGAATTGATGTGCCATGCTGTGTTTTGAATAGCATTGACTGCTTTGTACACTTTAGGCATATCAACGTCAGAATACAGTGCATCACACTCTTTAGAAGCCATACGGACAAGCTGTAGAGGCTTCTTAAGGTTGATATAATAACCCCCGTCAAAGGGAGTAGTCCACGGCTTAGGGGGAATAACCATAGGCCGATGCTCCATCATCAGATCAGCAAGGTAGTTGTCTTGGTGTTCAATGTATGCTGAGATATCAGAATCAAGCTCCACAGAATACTGGATATTGCCATTTACAAAGTTTTTAACAATGCGAATTAGACTAGTATTAACTGCAAAAAGCTCAACTAATTTCATGCCAACAATGCACTTCTCACTACTCCCCCATTTATTCCACAGTTTGAGGCGGCCTTCCTCTGCTAAATGCTTTTCCTTCTGAATGGCATAACGCTTTTTGAAGTGGAAGGCAATACGCTTATCTATACCAGCCTTAAAAGACTGGACTTCCCGGGATGACATAGAGGAAAGAACGCTGTTAAATCTAACTTCATCCTCAATGGCCTCACCAACTTTCATAGAGAGGTGAGTAAGCCCTACTCGTGCCATAGAATTAGACAAAACTGTCTTAGCTACGATAAAGGCAATTTCCTCTGCACTTAAGGTATTGATAAGCGTAGCCGCTGTGTGCTTCCTACCACTTTTGCCTGTGTTTACCTTATCGAACCAGTCCCGAAGTCCTTTAATCATCGCCGGGATGGCCTCAGACAAAAGAACCTTAGTAGTGCCGATAGTTGTTAAGTTATTATCCGCAATAGCCTTATTTCTTTTAGACATAAAAGCATTAAAGGCATTATCCTTACTTTCAAGCTCAATTTCTATCTCACGATCAACCCTATGTTTACCATAGGTAAGACACAAGTTATCGTATGAATCCTCATCAATAGAGAATTTATCCATATTTTCGTAGTAATAAGACATAGGGGTTACCTTATATGAGTC